>Ga0180008_1000731_pt1 | contig 24475 bp, 19 predicted proteins | sample MM_PW_MetaG_FD_121121 | JGI IMG/M metagenome (GOLD analysis project Ga0180008, IMG submission 121121) | Groundwater microbial communities from the Aspo Hard Rock Laboratory (HRL) deep subsurface site, Sweden - MM_PW_MetaG | ecosystem: Environmental > Aquatic > Deep subsurface > Groundwater... | reverse complement strand
TTTTTTTCTGCATTTACAGGAGCCTCATTTCTAAGGGATAATAAAAATGAAAATTTTATAAACTTTAGAAGTTCTTATGATGAAGAAATTGAAACTTTAATAAATTATCTAAGTATCCAAAGAAGACTAGATAAAATCGCAGTTTTTTATCAAAATGATGATTATGGAGAAGAAGGTTACATATCTTTATTAGAGCTACTAAAAAAGAAAAAGATATCATTAGTAGCTGAAGGTTCTTACAAAAGAAATACTCTTTCTATTGGTCATGCTTTTAATGAAATCAAAAATGCAAAACCTGAAGTTATATTTATGATTGGAGCTTATAAAACCAACTCATTATTTATAAAAAAAGCAAAAGAAAATGAAGATTTAAAAAATACAATTTTTTGTAATATCTCTTTTGGAGATGCAAATTCTATGATAAAAGAGCTTGGAAAACTAAATACAAACACCGAAAATTTATTATTTTCACAAGTAGTTCCTAGTTATCTAAATACAAATATTCCTATAGTTTTAGAGTATCAAACATTAATGCATAAATATTATCCAAAAGAAGAGTTAGGTTTTTTATCATTTGAAGCATTTTTATCTGCAAAAATCTTAGTAAATGCAATTTCAAGAATCAAAGGTGAAATAACAAGAAAGAAATTTATATATATGTTAAAAACCACACCTAATAATCTTTTAGAAGGAATAGATTTAGAGTTTAAGAACTCACAACTTTTAAATAAAATTTATCTATTTGGATATGAAAATAATCAGTTTATAGAGATAAAAAATGAAAAATAAATTTAATGCTCTAATTTCATATTTTGATAAGTTAAAATTCAAGTATAAAACTGCCTTTTTAATTTTTATTATTGCAGGGGGAATGACTTGTATTATCATACTTTCACAAATATCAATTTTTGCCATAAAACAAGATTTTGATATTTTATTTGATAAAAGAACAAAAAGCTTAATGCAATTAGAAAATATAAAAGATGCCTATGCTGTAAATATTCAAGATACTTTAAGTGATTTTGAGAAAAAACAAATATCAGATAAACAAGCAAGTGAGATTTTAAAACTAGCTCAAGAAATAATAGATAAAAGTTGGTCTTCATATAAAAAACAAATTCAAATACAAAATAAAGATATATTAACAACTTTTATTAAAATGTTCGTGATTAAACAAGAAAATTACTATGAAAATAAAACTTTAAAAAATAGTATCATGAATAATATAAATAGTAAAATGGAAATTATAAAAAATAGTATTATAAAAATTAATTTAAATACTCAAAAAGAAGACTATTATATCAATCTTAATCTTCAAATAAACTCTCTTTCAATTTATTTAACTAGTTTGATTAATTATGATTTATCACTTGCAATTAATGAAAAAAGAAATACTGATAAGATTTTTAATATTATTCTTATTTTTTCAATAATTTCTATTTTTATAGTATTTTTATTTTCAGTTATTTTATCTATTTTTATTATCAATAACTTTAAACAACTTCATAATTCACTTGAAGAAAAAGTAAATATCAAAACAAAAGAGCTTCAAGAACTAAACAACTCTTTGGAAACTAAAATTTCAAAAGAAGTAATTTTAAATAGAAAAAAAGACATTATTATGTTTCAACAAGCAAGGTTTGCATCTTTAGGTGAAATGCTAAATAATATAGCTCACCAATGGAGACAACCATTGGGTTCTATTACTATGATTATTCAAAGTTTTCAAACTAAAATGCTTTTAGGTAAATTAAATCAAAACTTTGTAGATGAAAAAGTAAAAGATGCCCTACTTTTAGCAAACAATATGTCAAATACCCTTGATGACTTTAAAAACTTCTTTTCACCAAATAAAATAAAAAGTGAATTTTCTATTAAAAACTGTATTGAACATTCCATTGAATTATCAAAATATCTTTTAATTCAAGAAGGCATAGAAGTTAAATTAACTATTAAAAAAGATATAAAAATAAACAGTTTTTATAATGAATTATCCCATGTATTTTTAAATATAATCTCAAATTCAAAAGACGCTTTATCTTCTAATGTTGATAAAAATGATAGAATTATAAAAATAATTGTAAATAAGTTTAAAAATCATCTAGTTGTAAATATACTTGATAATGGAGGAGGAATCCCCCAAGAAATCCTAGCAAAAATATTTGAACCATACTACACTACAAAATACAAAAGTGCAGGAACGGGTATCGGGCTTTATATGTCTAAGCAAATAATCGAAAAACATATGGATGGGGAAATTTCATGTAAAAATATTTTACATAAAATAAAAGATGAAAGAGTATTTAACTGCTCATTATTTACAATAAAAATACCAATACAAAATGACAATAGGACAAGTGAAAATGCATAATAAAGACCTAAATATTTTACATGATTTTAATATCTTATATCTTGAAGATGATGAAAATTTATTGAAACATACAAAAGATATTTTAGAAGATTTTGTAAATAATATTTATGCTGTAAAAACCATAACTGAAGCTTTAGATATCTTACTAAATAAAAAAGTTGATGTGATTATCTCTGATATTTTACTAAAAAATGAAAATGGAATTGATTTTCTAAAACATATAAAAAATAAAAATATAAATATTCCAACCATTCTTACAACAGCACACACAGATACACAATATTTATTAGATGCAATAAGACTAAAAGTTGAAAACTATATAATAAAACCCATAAATATAAATGAATTATTAAATAGCTTACATGATATTTTACTTCCAATTGTACAAAAAAAAGAGATTCAAAAAAACAATAATGTAATCAAAACAATCTCAGCAATTACAGATGGAAAACAAGTAGCAATTATTAAATATATCATAAATACTTTAGATAATGAAAACCTTTTTATAGCCTCATACACAGATATTATGGAAAGCTTTGCTATTTCAAAACCCACTTTAATTAAACTATTCAAAGAGTTAGCAGAAAAAAATATCTTAGTAAAAGTTCAGCATAAAACTTATAGGTTTAATGAACAAGCTTTGGATAATATTTGATTTTTCAATCAAGTATTTCCAAAATCTCTTCTATTTTATAAACATTACTTTTAGAGAATTCATCTTTATCTTCTTCAAACTTTATTCTATTTAACTCTAATAAATTTAATAATTCTTCTCTTAAAATGAACTCTTTTTCACTTACTATTCTATGTTTAAAAGTCTTTTCTAAATCAAGTTCTAGATTTGATTGAATATCTAAAGTAAAATTTAAACTATAATGAACTTCTCGTCCTTCATAATAACTTCTTGAAGCTACAATATAAGCTGCATTAAAAAATACATCATCCATTTCTCTTGAAGTATATGTCATTTTAATTAAAGCTTTTGCATTTTCAATCAAATCATTTTTAGAAAAATTTTCTCCTAACTTTTCTAAAATTTCTAAAGCTTTTTCAAAATCAAAATCATCTATTAATTTTTCTTGTATTTGTTCTAAATTCATTTAATTTAACCTTTTTTTCTATTCTTATAATTTACATAATTAATTGTATAGGCATATAAAAATCCACTTCTAAAATCCCATTATTAAAAAGATTTTTAGGATTTTTATACTCTACGTAAGCTGGAAAATTTCTTACTTCATATTGAGAACTTGGCAACCAATTCATATAAGCTAAATGCATCATTTTATACAATTCACTATGGTTACATATAAATTCAAATTTAGCAAATCTGCCCTCACTAACTTTGCAACGACCAACTTTACCATTTCTAAATACATCTTCTTGTATTTCAATACATGCTAAATATCTTGCTCGATTATAAGGTTCAAATGATGGATGATTGTGAAATAATCCTATATATTTGTGAGGAGTACTTAAAATATTCATCTTTTCACACCATTGATGCATATTATTCCAAATTAAACTCATATCATCTTCATATCCATAAGTTCTCATATAAATAATATGAATATCTGGCTTATTTATAATTATTGGATTTTCAATTTCAATCATTTTATCAACTTTTATCATTGATATATTTGCATTTGAAAAATTAGAAGATTTTTTGGAATATCCACCTTTTCTCCAATCCTTTGGCGTAATGGAGAACTTTTTTTTAAAAGCTGCACTAAAGCCTGTTGCAGTTGAAAATCCTGAATCTTTGGCAATCATTTCAATAGTTTTATGTTGATTATAAAGTAAAATATTTGAAGCTTTTTCTAATCTTGTATTTCGAATATAATCATTAACATTTTCACCTGTAATTTCTTTAAAAATTCTATGAAAATGAAATATTGAATAACCACTTTCAATAGCCAAATCTTCAGCAGTGATATTTGCACCAAAGTTATTATGGACATAAGCTAATGCTAAATTTATTTGTTCAAAATGAGACTTACTTGTTATTAACTTCTTCATAATCGTATTTTACGGTAAAAGAACTATATAGACCTTAAAATAAATTTTTCAAATAATCAAAAAAAAATTATCGCACAAATGATTGATTTTTTTCGCAGAATATGACTTTTTTATTATAACATATAGGTGTATAATTCCATTACTTACATAAATTACTGTAAAGATAATTTATGTCTAACAATAACCAAAAAGGAAATACAATGAAAAAAATAAACAAAATTTTGATAGGTTCGATATTTGCACTAACAACTTATTCATCAGCAAATGATATTGATGTAGTTCAAACAGTTGCATCATTTAATGAAATCAGACCTGCAAATATGGCAATGTCTAAAGATGGTAGAATCTTCGTAACTGGTCATCCTATTGTAAATTCCAACACAAAAGTTCTTGAACTTTCTTTAAACGGTACAAAAACTATCTATCCAAATAAAGAGTACTCAGATTCATCAAATGGAAATAATTCAGTAATTAAAGCAACAATTGGTGTAACAGTTGATAATAAAAATAATCTTTGGGTTTTAGATATGGGTTCTAAGCAGTTTGTTGTGTGGAATATAAAAGAAAATAAATTAAATAAAATTATTAAAATTCCAGAAAATGTACTAACACCTACAAGTTTTTTACAAGATTTTGCACTTGATGAAAAAAGAAATCGAATCATCATTGCAGATATGACTCAAGGTGATTTAAAGAGTGCTCCAACACCTGCATTTGTTGTTATAGATACAATAACAGGAAAATCTTCAAGAATAGCTCAAAATCATCCATCTATGATGCCAGATTTTGAAGGAGGTTTTGCACTAAATCCAATTACAATTGATTCTAATTTTGAATGGATATATTTTGGTGCATTAAATGGTAAAATGATATATAAAGTTTCTGCAAGTAGTTTTAATGATGAAAAAGAAGTTATAAAAAATATCAAAGAATATGCACCTAAACCTTATAGTGATGGGATAAAAGTTGATAAAAACAAAAATGTTTATATCACTGATATTGAAAATCAAGCTATTGGTGTATCAAATAAAAATGGATACAAAATTATTGCAACTTTACCTAAAGATCAATCTTGGCCTGATGGTCTTGAAATAGGAAATGATGGATATATTTATGCTGTTATAAATCAATTAAATAGAACAGCTGCTCTAAATAAAGGCAAAGATGAAAGTACGGGTACATACCTAATTGTAAAAACACCATTAATAAAATAAAAGGATTAAAAAATGAAAGCTATTGGATTTAAAACTTCTTATAATATTGAAAATGAACAAAGTTTATTTGAATTTGAAAAAGATAAACCTATTGCACAAGGCTTTGATATTTTAGTAAAAATAAATGCTGTTTCTATGAATCCTGTTGATACAAAAGTAAGAATTAGAGCAGCTACTAATACAGTTTTAGATGAGCCAAAAGTTTTAGGTTATGATGCTGTTGGTATAGTTGAAGAAATTGGCTGTGATGTAAAAAATCTCAAAATCAATGATAGGGTATTTTATGCAGGAGATATCACAAGAGATGGCTCTAATACTCAATATCAACTTGTAGATTCAAGAATAGCTGCACTTGCACCAAAAACAATAAATGATGTTGAAGCAGCCGTCTTTCCTTTGACTTCATTAACAGCATGGGAAGCAATTTTTGATAGATTAAAAATAAATAAAACTCAAAATAAAACAATCCTTATTATAGGAGGAGCTGGTGGTGTTGGCTCAATTGCCATTCAAATTGTAAAAGCAACAACAAACCTAACAGTTATTGCAACAGCTTCAAGAGAAGAATCTTTTAATTGGGTTAAATCTATGGGTGCTGATTATATAGCAAATCATAGAGATTTAATTAATTCAGTAAAAGAGCTTGGATTTGATAATGTTGATTATATATTCAATGTAGCAGATACAAAAGGTCATTGGGATGCGATGTCAGAATTAATAGCTCCACAAGGTTCTATTTGTTCTATTGTTGAATTTGATGGGGCACTGGATTTTTCAATTCTAAAGTCAAAATCTGCAACTTTTGTATGGGAATTTATGTTTACACGTTCTATGTACAAAACTGATGATATTGAAGAACAACATAATATTTTAAAACAAATTGCAACTTTAATTGATGAAGGAAAAATCAAAACTACACTAACACAAACAATTGAAGGCTTTAGTGTAGAAAGTATAAAAAAAGCTCATAAAATAGTTGAAAGTGGTAAAAGTATAGGTAAAATTGCTATTGATTTTACAAAATAAAGTGAAGATTTTTATCTTCACTTTATTATAAACTAATCTTAAACAACTCTAATTGGTATATAAAAATCTAAATTAAAAGTTTCATAACCTTCTAAATAGTGATTTTGATGATAAATTGCATAAGCAGGAAGTGTTTTTGCTTCATATCCGCTATTTGGTAACCAATAATGATATATATATGTCATTAGTTTTGCAATATCCCCGTAAATTCCCTCATAGTGAAATATTGCACACAATGATTCTATAACCTCAAATTTACTTATTGAATTTATAGGAACAAAACTAGAATCTACTTCAATGGCTGCAATATAATTACAATCTTTATAATCACTAATTACTGGATTATCATGATAAATTCCAATTTGAGTATTATTTTTAATACCATTTTCATAAGCAAAAGCCAAAAGTTTTTCCCAAGATTTTGATAATGCAAATTTATCATAACCCTTATTTCTTATATAAGCACAAGATCTTGTAGAAACTACTTTTATTATTGGATTTAGATTTTTAAATTGTTTATGAAAGTTCTCTTCTAAATTTAAAAAATTTTTTGAAAAGTTTTTATATTCTCCATTTTTCCATTGACTTGGAGTATAAAAAAATCTTTTTTTAAAAGCTTTTATAAAAGAAGTATGAGAAGCATATCCACAAAGATGACTTATTTCACTAATTGTTGAATACTTATTTGTTATAAGTAAATTCGCAGCTTTTTGTAATCGAATAGAACTTATTCGATCAGAGAGGTTTTCTTTCGTCTCTTCTTTAAAAATTCTGTGAAAATGATATTTACTAACACTATTTAACTTTGCTAATTCCTCAAGTGTAATATTAGTATCAATATATTTATAAATATAGTTTAAAGAACGATTTACAATATCTGCTCTTGTATGTTTTGTATCTTTTTTCATAGATTAAGTTTATCATAGAATAATAAAAATAGCAATATAAGATAATAAAAATGAAATTTAAGATAAAGATATAAATTTTAATATCTAATATACTACAGAAAAAATAAAGGAATAAAATGAACACAACATCAACATCAGGTTTTGAATTTTTACCAGCTAATCCAACTTATGATAATATTGAGATATATTCACCTTTTGCAAAATTAGCAGATGAACACTTTTTAAATAGAGGCTTAAATATTAGATATTTAGAAAATGAATCAATATTAATTTCATTTGATAAAATGGATTTAAATACAAAAAACCAATTGTTAAAAGAGATAAAATATTTTTTAAAACAATCAAGGCAAAAAATTATAAATAATTTTTTAATATATAAAGGAAATAAAATGAATTATTTATAATTGTGTGTAGAATTATTTCTCATTTTCAGATGTTGAAATTTCTACACCCTCATAAGAAGTTGTTTTTATAGCTTCTAAAATAGCTTTTAGATTTGTTTCTTCATTGTAAGTAACTGTTACTTCTTTTGTATTTAATCTAACACTTACTTTTTCGATTCCATCTAACTCTTTAATGGCTTTTTTAACAGCAGTAGTACACAAAGGACAATGCATTCCTTCTACTTTTATAATAGAAATAATTGAAGCATTTAAAATTCCACAAAAAATAAATATCATTAATAAAATTTTCATAATCTAATCCATAAAAAAAGGTAATATTTCAGGGTAAAACAACAAAAAAATTAAAATAAAAGAAAAAATAGAACTAATAATATACAGTTTTAATCTCTTTTTTTTATCCCTTTTACAAGATATATTTTTATTTAATTGTCTTATTCCTAAAATAAATAAAGCAACTGTTAAAACAGCCATAGGAATTCTTATAAATTCAAGTGTTGTAAAAAAAGCCAATAAAGAACTACTCATTCCAAAGAAAATAAAGAAAAATGCAGGTAAACAGCAAAGTGTTGAAGCTAGTGCCGTAAAAACGGCACTAATTATTGGAATATTTATTTTTTTCATACTCTCTCAACTGAAGTATATGTATATGAGAATGCTTTTGGATTATAATAATCAAGGGCATCTTCACCAACCTCAGCATAAGGATAACCTAACATATTTAAAGGATATTGTGTTGGTTTTGGATTTAATACAAAATCCCTTGCACTATTAAATGCAACCCAGTTCATTTCCCAAGAACCAAAGAAATATTTTTTAAGGTCTTGAATTTTTTTATCTTCATTTGTTAGTTTTTCAGCAAGTCTTACTTTTGTTACATCAGCAGGATCAGCAGGAACCCAACCTAATCCATCTACATAAAATTCAGCTCGACAATGTTGAGCTCCTGTAATATCTGCAAAACCTTTTTCATCTGCTTTTCCACAAGCTGATGAAATATATGATTTTCCAGCTCTTATACCAAATACTTCTCTTGAAGGAATTCCTGCATTTCTTAAAAGTGCCACAAAAGCAGAACTAATATCTGTACATTTTCCACCATAGATTTTCTCTTCTAAAGTTTTAGAAGCATCACCTATTCCACAACCAATTACACTATTATCTCTATACATAGTAGTAACCGTCCAGTCATAAATAGCTTGTGCTTTTTCTAATGGAGTTTTTTTATCTTTAATTATACTTTGACTAATTTTTTGTAAATTTGCATTAAGAGGAATATGCTTAGATCCAGATAAATACTCTTTTACATCTTCTGGATAGTTTGTACTAGCTGTTGCTTTTGAGAAATCAGTTGTTCTTTCTTGCATAATAACATCAAATGTAACTTCTACTTGTGCATTTTTCTCACCTTTGTTCCATTTTACATATAAAACTCTTGTATTGTATTCATTTTTTACAATTTTCGCTTCTTCAAAATTACCTTTATAAGTAAAATCTACAACCTTATGGTAACTTTCGTCTTTTGGAAGTGGAATCCAAAGTTGAGCTGAATCACTGCTTGCATCTATATCATATTTATTAATAATTGAAAATTTTCTAGGTTTGCTTGTTATTCCAAATGAATTTGATTCTTCTTTTGCAAATGCAAAATTTGGAGTTAAAATTGCAGCACTTGATAATGCAGCTGTTGTTTTTAGGAATGTTCTTCTTTGCATGGGGTATTAACCTCTAATAGTTTTTTTTGTTCTAATGTAGAGATAAAGTGAGTAATTTTCAGCTTTATGTCAAACCATAACCTATGGTCTTGAACTAAATTTATGATTAATATTAATATAATTTTTATAAATAAAAACTTAAAAAGTAAAAAATATTTTACTTATTATTAATTATATTTTAATGATTTATATGTATAATAATCCTATAATTTACATATACTTTTAATGAATTAGATTTTATATAAAAATCACAAAATAATTAATAAATAATTATGAAAGGAGAAATATGAACAACGAATATAAACTTACAAAATTCGTTCAAGCTGCTGGTTGAGCTGCAAAAATGGGTCCGGGTGATCTTAAACAAACTATTTGCGGTTTAACTCCAAGTGATGAGAGAATTTTAGTAGGATTTGATACAAGTGAAGATGCAAGTGTATATCAAATAAATGAAACACAAGCCTTAGTTCAAACACTTGATTTTATAACTCCTGTTGTTGATGATCCATATATTTATGGACAAATAGCAGCAGCAAATGCTCTTAGTGATGTATTTGCAATGGGTGCTGATGTAAAAACTGCTATGAATATAGTAGGATTTGATAAAAAGAATTTATCAAAAGAGGCTTTAGGGCTTATATTAAAAGGTGGAAATGAAAAGATCAAAGAGTGTGGTGGTGTACTTCTAGGTGGACATACTATTGAATCTCCTGAAATGTATTATGGATTGTCAGTTACAGGAATGATTCATCCAAAAGATATTGTAAGAAATAATACTCCTTTAATTGGGCATGTATTGGTTTTAACAAAACCTTTAGGAATGGGAATATTATCTACAGCAATAAAAAGAGATTTATTGCCTTTAAACTTTATCAAAGAGTGTGCGAAAATAATGGCAAGTTTAAACTACTTACCATCAAAAATAATGAGAAAATATGATGTGAGTTCATGTACTGATATCACAGGATTTGGGCTGCTAGGTCATGTATTAGAGTGTACAAATGAATTGGTTAGCTTTAATATTTCATGTAATAATGTACCAATTTTAAGTGAAGCTATTGATTTATGTGCAAATGATGTAATACCAGGAGGAACAAAAAGAAATATAAAATATGTAGAAGATCAGATTTTATATATGAATAATCTTCCAGAGCATTGTAAAGCCTTATTATGCGATGCACAAACATCAGGAGGCTTACTAATAGCAATGAAAGAAAGTGACGCTAAAGAGTATATAAAAGAGCTTGAAGAGTTATCTTTTGGATATGCTAGCATCATAGGACAGGTAATTCCAAGAGCTATTAAGCCAATAATTATTTGTTAGTTTTTATTCAAAGATAAACTCTTTGAATAAAAACCTTTTTCTATAAAAATTATAAAATAGTTACTTTATTTTTCCCACTATTTTTTGATTTATATAAAGCATCATCTGCTTTTTTAAATATACTGTTTATTGTATCTTCTTTAGTAAATTGTGAAACACCTAAACTTATAGTTTTATTTCCCACTTTATCAAAGGTAATTTTAGATATTTTTTTTCTTAAATTTTCGGCAAGGATAGCTGTATTTTTTAAATTTGTATTTGTACAAACAATCATAAACTCCTCTCCACCCCATCTTCCTACAATATCTGTTATTCTTATATTTTGTTTTAATGCTTTTGCGATTGATTTTAAAACATAATCTCCAATATCATGACCATATGTATCATTTACTTTTTTAAAATCATCAACATCAATTAATATAACTGAAAAATCAACTTTATATCTTTTAAATTCCTCAACTTTTATTAACATAATTTCATCAAGTTTCAATCTATTATAAAGGCCTGTTAATTTATCTGTTATAGATAACTCCTCAATTCTTCTTTTATCTGTAATATCTTCACATATTGAACGATAACCAATTTTAATAGAATTCTTAAAAATTGGTTCAATATACATATTAAAAGAAAGAATAGTTTTATCTTTTTTAAGATTTGTGATTTCACCAGACCAAGTTTTATTTAATGAAATAGTATTCCACATTTCATCAAAAACATTATTATTCATAGATGGATCTTGCATAATAGTATGCTTTTTACCAATTAACTCTTCTTTTGAATATCCGGTTACTTTACAATATGCTTCATTAACATCTGTGATTATTCCACTTATATCTGTTCTTAAAATCAAAACATATTTATCAACCATTTTTTGTTGGTCTTCTATTTCATGTTTTGCTTTTACTAATTCTCTATTAACTAAAATTACAGCTCTATTTTTATATAAAACAGCCAAAACAATAAATAAAAACAGTGCAGAAATTTGCCATAAAATAGTATAATCAAATACTTGAGCAACTTTAATTTCTATCCACTTTCCAATAATCGTTCTTTTTTGTTCTTCACTTATCGAATCTAGTGCTTTTTGCATAATCGTATTTAATAAAGGTTCATCATTTCTTGAAGCAATACTAAGTTCTATATTAAATTCCAGTTTACCAGCTATTTTCAAATCAAACATTGAATATTTTTGTATACCATATCCTATCGTTGGCATAGTATCTATATATCCAAATAATTCTCCACTACTAACTCGTTCTAATCCTTCTTTTGTAGTTGAAACATCCACTATTTCTATTAAAGGATTTTTTTGTTTTAAAATTTCAATAAAAGCATAATTTTTTACTATACCAATTTTCTTATTGCTAAGAGAAGATGAATCTTTAATAAATAATTTATCTAACTTTGTAGCTATTACAAAAGGCTCAGATACATATGGTTTTGTAAAATTCATATAATCTTTTCTACTTGGAATATCCATAGCAACAGGTAATATATCACATTTTCTATTTCTTAAATTTTCTAATGAATCAATCCACTGTTTTGTTCGTACAAGTTCAATAGGAGTATCAATATATTTTGAAATTATTTTCATAATATCAGCACCTATTCCTTTATGATTCCCTCTTTCATCTATTTGTTCAAAAGGAAGCCAATCAGGAAGCACACACATTTTAATAGTTTTTTTCTTATTTAAATAATTAAATTCTTCTATATTAATTTTTTCTTTTATATTTTCATTAGATGAAACATTCATCCATTTTTGCTTTAATTTTCTTATTTCATTAGGAGATATTGCTGAATTCACTTTTTCTAAAATTGATTTTAAAATCAAATTATCTTTAGATACAGCCATTGGAAGATTTGTTTTAATTGAATCTCCAAAATCATCAATATTAATAGTTTTTACATTACTTAACCAATTTTTTTCAATATAATAATTAAGCGCTGGCAAGCTCCCAATTACAGCGTCAGCTTGTCCTAATGATAATGTTTCCAAGGCTTTTGCAGTAGAAGAAGTTAATAACAAAGAATAATTTGGGAATTTATTTTTTAAATATGTATGTAAAAAAGTATTATTAGCAACCGCAATAATTTTATCTTTTAAATCTTCCATCGATTTGATATTACTATTTTTGTGTATAGCCATACCTGTGATATATTCAATATGATTAAAGTTCGTAAAACTAAGATATTCCTCTCTTTCTTTAGTTATTGCAACATGAGGAATGAGATCTATATTTTTATCTTTTAACATTCTTAAATATTCATCCCAACTTTTATTACTAATAAATTCAATATCAATATTTAAATATTTTCCCATTAATTTTATATAATCAACAGTATAACCCTTTGGCGTTCCATCTTCATAAAAATTAAAAGGAGGAAGAGTCCCTAGATTTGCAACTGTTAATACTTTTTTATTTTTCAAATACTCTTTTTCTTCATTACTTAAAAATAAACTATCATCTTTTATATCTTGAGGAAAAGAAAACCATTTTTTATTTAAAGCCATTTTTTCATAATCAGAAATAGATGCTAAACCTTTATTCAATATGGAAATAGCTTCAGGATAATCTTTTCTAAGAGAAAAAACTAAATCTAATTTACCATTAGGTACATTAGCAATTATTTTAAGATAAGGTAACCTATTTTTTTCTGCCATATAAAAAACTTCATGATTTCCTATAAGTACATCAATTTTACCTCTAACTAAATTCTCAAGAATTTCATCAAGAGACTGAAATGGTATTAAAATAGAATTTGTATATTGATCTAGTAATTTTTTATCAAATAGATTTTTTTCTTGATACCCAATTTTTTTTCCATTTAAAGTATTTGTATCATTAATATTTTCACGATTGTTTAAAGTAATTAAGAATTTTTGAGTTGAAACATAAATATCTGAAAAATTAAAATCTTTTTCTCTTTCTGCATGAATAGCACTAGTACTTAATCCATCTATACTTTTATTAGTTGCTTTAAAAAGAATATCATTCCATTTTCCAACAACTAGTTGAAAATTTGCACCTGTTTTTTCATTTATTAAATTTAATATATCTTTATCATATCCTGTTATTGTCTGATTGTTCACCATAATAAATGGTGCCCAATTCAAATCTGTTCCAAGTGTGATAATAGGATGTTTTTTAATCCAATCTAATTCTTTAGATGTAAGTTCTACTCGAGATGCACTTAAATTAATCATGAAAAAAAATAGTAATAAAAAAGTTATAGTTACTCTCATTTATAAATACCTTTATAATTAATAGTTAATTCTATCATATACATTATTATTATTTATAAATATAACTAAAAAATTAAGAATAAAATAGATTCTTAATTGGTAAATAAATATTTACTTTTTAAGCTTTAGATGATTCAAATTAAGATATACTCCAAAAAAATAAAATTGATTTTGTGAAGTTTGTTTTTGGCGAGAAGGCGTAGGAATCGAACCTACCACGGCGTATTACACATAAACCGCCAATCAGATTTGAAGCCTGTGGTGCCCACCAGGTACACATGCCTCCCGCTATTAAAAGACTACAATTCTACATTAATAAATTTTAAAACTATCTGAAAGGGTAAAAGTGTTTTTACTAAAATCTATTCCAAAAATTGATAAGTTTATCAATCACAAAGCTTTTGATGGATTTTCAAAAGAGCTAATCACTAAAATTTCTAAAAAAGTTATAGATAACTTACGAAAAAATATTTTAGAGCAAAAAATTAACTCTATAGATGAAAATGTTTTAATATCTCAAGTTATAGAAAACTACAACAATCTAATCGAACCTTCTTTACAAACTGTAATAAATGCTACAGGAATTATTGTTCATACAAATCTAGGAAGAAGTTTAATAAATAAAAAAAGCTTAGAAAAGGCTATTCAAATAGCAACTTCATATAACAATCTTGAATATGATTTAACGGAAGGAAAAAGAGGAGAAAGATATACACATATTGTAAAAACTCTTCAAAACCTAACTGGATGTGAAGATGCTATTGTTGTAAACAATAATGCAAGTGCTGTATTTTTGATTTTAAATACCTTTGCTAAAAATAAAGAGGTAGTTGTTAGTCGTGGAGAACTTGTAGAAATCGGTGGAAGTTTTAGAGTTCCTGAAGTAATGGCTCAAAGTGGAGCTATTTTAAAAGAAATAGGAACTACAAATAAAACCCATCTAAGAGATTATGAAAATGCATTAAATGAAAACACCTCTATGCTTATGAAAGTTCACAAATCAAACTACTCTATTGAAGGATTTTCAAGTGAAGTTGATTTTGAAGAGATTGTAAAAACAGCCCAGCAAAACAATGTAATAGACTATTATGATATGGGAAGTGGTCATATGATTGACTTACCTTTTAATCTAAGTAGCAAAGAGCCTTCAATTTTAGAAATCATGAAATATAATCCTTCACTTCTGAGCTTTTCAGGGGATAAACTTTTAGGAAGTGTACAAGCTGGAATCATAATAGGTAAAAAAGAGTTAATCTCAAAAATCAAAAAAAATCAACTTTTAAGAATGCTAAGAGTTGATAAAATAACTCTTAGCATTTTAGAAGATAATCTAAACTCATATTTAAAAAATGAGTTAGATGATATTCCCACATTAAATATGCTTTTTACTTCCCTTGAAACCCTAGAACAAAGAGCTAATAGTTTAAAAGAAAAAATACAAAATATTTGTACAGTTCAAGTATTAGAAACTCAAACACTAATAGGTGGAGGAACAACTCCAAATAGAAAAATTCCATCTTTTGGAATAACTGTTTCTTTCAAAGACTACAAGCCAAATAAAATCGAAAAACTCCTACGTGCAAACAATCTAATAACAAGAATTGAAAATGATAAGGTTCTTTTAGATTTTAGAACTATCCAAGAAGAGCAAATTGAGCAAATTGCAAATATAATTGCTAAGGTTTTTAAATAATGTCAAATATAATAATAGGAACAGCAGGACATATTGACCATGGAAAAACAGCTCTTATCAAAGCTTTAAATGGTTTTGAAGGAGATAGTACAAATGAAGAGAAACAAAGAGGAATCACAATAGATTTATCTTTTTCAAATCTATCAAGAGGTCAGCAAAATATCGCTTTTATTGATGTTCCAGGACATGAAAAACTTGTAAAAAATATGATTGCAGGGGCTTTTGGATTTGATTATGTGATGATTGTTGTAAGTGCTGCTGAGGGAATAAAACCTCAAACAGTTGAACACTTGGAGATTATTAATCTTTTGGGATTAAAAGAGATTATAGTCGTTATTACAAAAAAAGATTTAGTTACACCTAAAGAGTTAAAAGAGAAAAAAGAGCAATTATTACTATTTTTAAATACTTTTGATTTTGAAATAAAATTTATCCACGAAGTTTCTATTTATGAAAAAGAGTCTATTGAAAAACTAAAAAACTCTTTGTTTTCTATAAACAATAGCATCAAACAAGAGGAAAACTTCTTTAGATATTATGTTGATAGAGTTTTTTCACCAAAAGGAATTGGAACAGTTGTAACGGGTACAATTTTAGGTAAAAAAATAGAATTAAATGAAAAAATATTTATTTGTGATTCACAAATGGAATCAAAAATAAAAAATATCCAAGTTCATAATAACAATATTCTTGAAGCAAATATCTCAAATAGAGCAGCACTAAACCTACAAGGTGTAAATATAAATCAAATCAAAAGAGGCGATTTAATCACAAAAAAAGGTCATATTAGAGGTTTTGATGGTATTGATATCTCTTTTAAATGTCTAAAAGATAAAAAACTTCACCATAATCAAACATATACTTTATTTATTGGAGCAAAAAAAATAGAAGTAAAAGTTTTATTATTTGATTGTATTACAAATTTAGAAACAGGATTTGCCACACTTAAAGCTAATGAAAAACTATATTGTATTTTTGGAGAAAAAATTATTTTACGAAATGCAAATGATACTATTTGTGGTGGGAAAGTTTTAAATCCTGTTATTGATCCTATGAAAAAAAATCAAAAAAGAAGATTATTAGAAGCGTTAGAAAATGGTAATTTTCCCCTTGCTTATGAGGAACTTCTAGAAGCCCATAAAAAAGGTTTAGGAATAATATCATCTACTCAAAGATTTGCTCTTTCACATGAAGAGGCAATTACTTTTGCAAAAAAACTTGAAAATGTTTTTGTAGATGAGAAAGAATTAGTTATTTATCCTTTACAGACAAAAGATTTGATTAAAGATTTTATAAAAGAGATTTATACAAAAAACAGTTATGCCCTACTTTCAAATGCTTCTATAAATCTTAGATTAAAGTGGGCAAGTACAGCTTTTATTCAATGTGCATTAGATGAACTTGTAAGTGAAGAATTTTTAGTAAGAGATGTTTCACTTTATAAAAATTCAAATATCAAAGAAGATTTTACAAAAGAGTTAGAAACTGTATTTTTACATAGATTAAAACAAGAAGATATTACACCAACAGCTCCTTATAATATCTATGATGATTTAGATATTGATAGAAAGCTAGGTGATGATATTTTGAAATCTCTAACAGCCAAAAAACAAGTAATAAGACTTCAACACAATCTTTTTATTCATTTTGAAAGTTTAAATAAAATAGTAAAAACCATGAAAGAAATCATAAAAGAAGATGGTTTTATAGAAATTTCAAACTTCAAAACTAGATTTGATTTAAGCAGAAAATATCTTATTACTTATCTTGATTATTTAGATAACTATTCAAATATCAAAAAAGTAGAAAATAGAAGAGTTTTTGTTTAAAATTTTTCTTTTTATAAGTTATTTAGAAATGCCTGCTAAAATTTCAAAATGAAATTAACAAAAGAGCAAGAAGAGATAATCAACAGTGATAAACTCTCATTTAAAATTAATGCCGTAGCAGGAAGTGGAAAAACAACAACACTTTTAGAGTATGCAAAAAAAAATTCCCACTTAAAGATTTTATATCTTGCATATAATAAATCTTTACAAGTATCACTTCAAGATAAACTAAAAGAGTATAATCTTCCTTCTATGCACGTAAGCACTATTCACTCGCTTGCATATAATAAAATAGAAGCATACAACTACAATCTTGCTCACGAATTAAAAAATCAAATTATAGAGCGAGTTATAACACACCACGAGCTAACAGTAAACCAAAAATCATATTATCCAATACCTGAATATGTGGCTTTGATAAAAGATTTGGTGAATTTTTATTGTAACTCCTCTTTAATAGCTCTTGATGATAAACTAATTGAATCATATAAAAAGCAATCAGATTTAGGAGCTAAAATACTTGAACTTTTAAGCAAAAATGAAAAAAGAGTATTAGAGCATTTAAAAACTATTTTATCTGCCATGAAAAATAAAGTCATAGATGCAACCCATGATTTTTATCTAAAAATGTTTTATCTAAATAAAAAAGTATCCACAAACCTACCCTATGATTTAATTTTAGTGGATGAAGCTCAGGATATTTCAGATGTGATGATTGGAATTGTTGAAAATCAAACTTGCAGACGTATTTATGTGGGAGATTCTTTTCAACAAATTTATACTTTTAGATTTGCCACAAATGCTTTAAATAAAATAGATTTACCCTCATTTGATTTAACAAAAAGTTTTAGATTTGGAGATAATTACGCAAAAATCTTGCAAAACAATCTAAATACTTTATATTCATTAAACTCAAGTAAAACCCTAAAAATAACAGGATTAGACTGTACGACACAAATAGGAAAAGAACATATAAATTTTTCAAAACCCTTTTGTGTAATAGCTAGAAGTACCTTTGGATTAGTTCAGCAATTAGTCTATTTTATTCATGATAAAAAGAAAATATATTTTGAAGGTGGTTATAATTCATACTCATTTATGAACCAAACTGTTTACTCTATTTTTTATCTAAAACAGAAAAAAAATGACAAAATTACAATTGATGAAATCAAAGATTTTGACACAATAAGTGAGCTTGAGCAATTTGCAAAAGATACAAAAAATCAAGATTATCTAAATATTATAAAATTTATAAATACCTATGGTGATAATATTTTTGATATAAATAAAAAAATAAAAGAGCATTTAGTAAGTGATAAAAATCAAGCTGATATTATCTTTACAACAACCCATAAATCAAAAGGTTTAGAGTATGAGCAAGTTATAATGGCTGATGATTTTATCTCAAAAAAAGAGATAGTAAATACAAAGAATAAAATCTCATATCAAAGAATAAATGAAGAGTTAAATATCTATTATGTAGCAGCAACAAGAGCTAAAAATGTAATACAACTAGCAGATTTAAATCTTACATATACTTACAATGAAAATGACGATAGTTCAAGTTTTGTAAAATCAAGATTCATAAACAAAAAAGCTGATAATAAAAAAAGTAAAGAACTACAAGAAGAGTGGCTGAAAAAAAATCGAGTAAAAAAAGTTAATGCTTTTTAAAAGGATATTTTATGAAAAAGATTTTACTACTTCTTTTTATTATATTTTCAATTGTTTCATTTATTTTTATTCAAAGTAAAAAAACAACTCCTTTAACTATCTCTTTTTATTCTTGGGAAAATAGTTTTGATAGTGAAAATATAAAAGAGAAACTATATATAAAAGTTTTAGATATAGCTTATTCCACAAAACTTGAAATCATAAAAACACAGCTTAAATCAAAACCAAAAGATTTTGTCCCTGTTGTTTATATTACAAATGAAACTATGAAAAATTTGGATTATTCACTTGTTTCAAACGCTATATTAAAAACACTTAAAAATCTTGATTTTAATGAAGTACAAATAGATTGCGATTGGTCTGATTCAAGTCAATCTAACTATTTTAAGCTTTTAAAAGATTTAAAAGAAAAATTAAATAAAACAATAAGTGCAACCATACGACTTCATCAAATAAAATATTATTCAAAAACTGGGATTCCTCCTGTTGATTATGGAGTTTTGATGTATTATAATATGTCAAATATAGGTGATTTTAATACAAAAAATTCTATTTTAAATAATGATATAGCAAAAAAGTATCATTACAATTTTGATACTTATAAATTAAAATTGAAACTTGCACTTCCTTTATATTCACAAGCAATTCAATTTAGAGATAATAAATCTTTGAGTATTTTTGAAGGTATTGAAAAAAAAGATTTTGATTCTAACTTTAAAGAGGTTTCAGTAAATATTTATAAAGCATTAAATAGTTTTTATTTTAAAGGAAGGTATATTTATAAAGAGGATATTTTTAGATTTGAAGATTCACAAGAAAAAGATATCAAAATAGCATTAAATGATTTTTTAGATTTATCAAAAAATAGATTTGATGAAGTGATTTTTTATACTTTAAAATACAAAAACAAATATAATTTAGAAGATTTAATAAAAGGTAAAATATGATTTTAAGAACTTTAATTTTATGGTTTTTTATAAAACTTTCACTATTTGCATGTGCTGGTGGTTGGGATTATAATCAAAAAGAGTTTATATTTTTAGAAAATAGAAATATGCCATTTTCTAATATCTCAGAAGAGATAAACTCAGCAAATGTTTATAATACAATACTTTGGGCTTATGAAGAAAAAAATAAAGAAGAAAATCTAAAAGAGTGGAAAAAAGAGTTAAAAGATAAATACTCTATAAATGAAATTGAAGATTTTGTTTATAAAAGAATAAATCTTGAAAAACTAAAAGATAAAGAAATCTTAGATTATATAAATCTTGTAAAAGAGCAAGAAAAACATGTAACAAATGACTATTATATGGGTGAAGAAGAAAAGAAAAAATTAAAAAAATATACTCTTATTTTAAATGAAACCTTAAAAAAAATAGATACAGTAAACTCATCTTGGCTAAAACTTAGATACTTTTATCTAAGCCTAAGACTTGCTCACTATAAAAAAGAAAATCCTTTAAAAATATATGAAAAATACAAATATTTACTTGAAAATAAAGATAAAACTATCGTAAAAGATTGGATTCAAGGACTTTATGCAGGAGCTTTAGTAAAAAATAAACAAGTTGAAAAGGGTGTTTATGAATTCTCAAAACTATTTGATAAAGATAAAATCAATTCACATCTTAGTTATTATAATTTTTTCCATATAAAAAGTGATACACAATGGAATGAACTTTTAAATCTAGCAAATACAAATGAGGAAAAAACAAAATTCTTTGCATTAAGAGCATTAAATGAAAATAGTAATATTTTAGAAGAGCTGCAAAATATTTACTCCCTTGATAAAAACTCAAAATGGTTTGATTTTACTCTTTTTAGAGAGCTTTTAAATACTCAACATTTTTTTGATCAAAGTTCTGAATATGAAAGAAATTTTCCTTATAAAAAATATATAGAATTTTTACAAACAGTTCAAAAAGATGATATGTATTTAGTAAAACTAAGTCTTGCTTATTTTAATTTATATGAAAAAAACTATAAAGAAAGTTCTAAATTAACAGATGAATTAATAAAAGATTATCCAAGTTCACATGAAGTTCAAACTTTATCTTATATTTTGTATTTAGAGCAATTAGAAAAAATAGATACAAGAATCGAAAATAGCATTTATGATAAGATGATAAAATTAACTAAAAATGAAACAAATTCAAACTCAATTCATAACTATACATTTGTAGTATTAGAAAAATTATATTTAAAACAAAATGATAAGTTTAATAGCTTTTTAGCAAATCATATAAACTATTTAGATTTAGCCACTTTTGATTTAGAATTATTAGAAAAATTTAGAATATTTATGGAAAATCCAAAAGATTCAAAAATCAAAGAACATTTTGCAAATAAGTATTTAGAACAAAAAATGATAAAAAAACAAGACAATAAATTTGTCTTAGATGAAAATCTTCAAAATACAAAAACAAAACTTCTAATAAATAATCTTAAGTTTGAAGAAGCATTAAATTTAAACTCTTCACTTTTAAACGAGAAAGTTCAATTCAACCCATTTAATGGACTAATAAGAGGAAATAACAGAAGCGGAAAACAAAATACAATGAGTATAAAAGAGTTTTTAGACAAAACTTTAGTTATACAAAAGGAGCTTGAAAAGAATCCAAAAAGTGTCATGGATAACTATCTTTTTGCAAACGCTTTATACAATCTTAGCTACTTTGGAAACTCAAATATTTTAACAACAGTTTATAGAAGTGTTTACTCTTTTAATGATTATGATTTACAAAAAGAAAAAATAAATTTAGCAATAAAATACTATACAATAGCACTAGAAGAATCAAAAGAAAAAGAGTTTAAAGCAAAAATAACTTATATGTTATCAAAAGCTGAACTTGCACTTTTTGATATTAATTATTCTACAAAAATGCAGGATTATTATAATAAAGATTTAAATAGATATGACCTTGAAAGATATTGGTTTTACAATAAAAAAGTTTATGATAATTATATAAAAAATAGCTATGGAAAATATTTTGATATGCTAAAAAATGATTATTCTAATACAAAATATTATAAAGAGCTAATTCATGAGTGTGCAAACTTAAGAATATATCAAAAACATAAATAAAAAATATAAGCAAGTTATGTACAATTATTTGATAAAATTTAATTAGAAATAAATAAGGGAATTCAATGCAATATTTTGGAACGATTGAAACTAAATATGATGAGATATTTTTAACACAAAGTTATATGTATTTTAATAGAGAAGACGAAGAAATAACGGTTAAAGAATTAAAAGAAAAAATAAAAACTGCAAAAGATAGAAAAAACAATATTATAGGAACTGTATTTTTATATAGTCCAATTGTAACTCCAGTAGGATTTGATTCAAATAAATATTTACTTGAACAAGATTTTGATGATTTTGGCAAAATGATTGAGCTAAAAGCTGAAACATATATCACAGTTTTCAAACAAGCAATGAGAGCAAATTGTGAAGGTAAAATTGTAGAAATTAGAAACTTATTTAATTTAATAGAAAAAAGTATTGATATTCCTGTTTTATTAGAAAAATTCAATAACGATCTAGAAAGTTATAATTCTTTTCAAACAACACAATTTGATAGAGATATCATGTATTTAGATGCAGCAAATTTAATTCCTAGTGGTAAATTTGTATTCTTCTGTTGGGGAGATAAAATTAAAGAAAAAGAGTTCCCATATATAAATGATTATGCAAAAACTCTTTATGAGAATAGTGTAAAACTTGGGAAAAAAGTAGTTTTTGTTTACAAAAAAGAAAAAACTCAACAAGGTGCTGTTGATTATCTGCAATTTTCGAATCCAATGCAAAATCACAAATATAAAAATTCGATAATTACATCGATAAAAAAAGCATTTGAAGAGTTTCCCCCTTCTATTACACCCTACGAATAGGAAGAAATTATGTTTGATATAGAATATTTAAAAAGCCAAACTGTTCTCTTTGTAGAAGACGAAGAATTAGCAAGAGATATACTTGCTAAAATACTTTCAAAAATATTTAAAACTGTTATTACAGCTGCAAATGGATTAGAAGGATTAGAAAAATTTAAAGAAGCTAAATCATCAACTAATGAAATAGATTTAATAATTTCTGATATAAACATGCCTATTATGAATGGTCTTGATATGTTAGAGAATATTCGAGAAATTGACGCTATTATACCTGTAATTTTTGTAACAGCAAGAAATGAAACAAGTAATATTTTAAGGGCTATTGATTTAAATGTTTCTAACTATATAATCAAACCTGTTCAAACTGATATCTTATTAAAGAAAATCGCTGATGCCTGTGAAAAAAAATATATCAGCAAACAATTAGATGATAAAAAAGAAGAATTAGAAAACTATCTTGAAGCAGTAGATCATGTAGCTTTAATTTATAGAATGGATGATAATGGGAAAATTACATTTGGAAATTCTAGTTTTTTAGAAGAATCTTTATATACAAAAGAAGAATTAGAAAATTTAAATTTAACTGATTTGATACATCCTGATATTCCAAAAGATGCCATTGATAAAACATGGGAATTTATAAGAAAAGGTGAAGTTTGGAGTGGGAATACAAAGTTTATAACAAAAGATAAAGAAATTTTTTATTTAAAAAATACAATTTTCAAATTAAAAAATAATTCAAAAACCGAGTATATAACAATTGGATTTTCAACAACAAAAGAGAGTACAGAAAAAAGAGAGTTTCAGAAAAAAGTAGTTAAAAGTATTCAAGAGTTTAATAAAAGAGAATATTCATATAAAAAATTAATTAATGAATTAAATGATAATCTTAAACAACTAGAATCATATATCCCAAGATTACAACAAGAGCTTGAAGAACAAAAAGCAAAAACAATGAGTAAACATAGACAACTTGAACACTATGAAATGCAGATGCATAACGTTGATGAAAAGTATTATGGACATATGACAGTAAAAAGTAAAGAAGTTGATGAATACTCAAAAATTATTTCTACTTTAAAACAAGAAAAAACTGCACTGATTGAAAAAAATAAAGATTCTCAATTTGAAATAGAAGCTACAAAAAGAGAATTAGC
>Ga0180008_1000730_pt1 | contig 24500 bp, 21 predicted proteins | sample MM_PW_MetaG_FD_121121 | JGI IMG/M metagenome (GOLD analysis project Ga0180008, IMG submission 121121) | Groundwater microbial communities from the Aspo Hard Rock Laboratory (HRL) deep subsurface site, Sweden - MM_PW_MetaG | ecosystem: Environmental > Aquatic > Deep subsurface > Groundwater... | reverse complement strand
TACGTCTGCCTGGTCCGGTAGACCGGAAACCACGGCAGGAATTTCAAACAAACCAAACACCGGGATCCCGACACCGTCTGCGGTGGAAATCAGGTAGCCGGCAATCATCACGGCAAACAGCCCCAGATACAGGAACCCGTGGCCAAACGCCGCGCCAATCCGGGTCATGCGGCTATAACTGGCCAGTGGTGGCGGCGGTGGGCTGAGCAGACGCCAGACGATACGCAGCAGCATCACCGCAAACAGCGTAATGCCAATGCTTTTGTGCAAGTCCGGCGCGTCTTTGCGCCACAGGCTGTAGTAGTCAAGACCGACCATCCACAGGCCCAACGCGAACAGACCGAACACCACCAGTGCCACACTCCAGTGAATAACAATGCTGACCCAGCCGTAGCGGGTCGATGTGTTTCGTAGTTGCATTCCCCAAATCCCGTAAGAGCCGTGCCCAAGACTAGCGTTTTACCTATCGATATAAAGCGGAAATTTTTGCTTTGAAAGATCGATTTATCCGATCTTGAGCCTATGAACAGTAAATTAACTAGGGATTAAGGACTATTCAGCACAAACGTGACAGACCGTCCTGCATTTACCACCAATTCATCGTTCATGGGTTGTGACACCGCCCGCCATTGCATAGGCTTGCGCGATTGTTTTGCCTGCGCGGTTCACGGCAGCGCTTCGAGGAGACTAAAACATGGGCTTGAATAACCAGTGGATGCAACGCGACCTCGCGGTGCTGTGGCATCCCTGCACCCAGATGAAAGACCACCAGCAACTGCCGCTGGTGCCGATCAAGCGCGGCGAAGGCGTGTGGCTGGAAGACTTCGAAGGCAAGCGCTACCTCGATGCCGTCAGCTCCTGGTGGGTCAACGTATTCGGCCACGCCAACCCGCGCATCAACCAACGCATCAAGGATCAGGTGGACCAGCTGGAGCACGTGATCCTCGCCGGGTTCAGCCACCAGCCGGTGATCGAGCTGTCCGAGCGCCTGGTGAAGATCACACCCGAAGGCCTGACCCGCTGCTTCTACGCAGACAACGGCTCATCGTGCATCGAAGTCGCGCTGAAGATGAGCTTTCACTACTGGCTCAACCGCGACCAGCCGAAGAAAAAGCGCTTTGTCACCCTGACCAACAGCTACCACGGCGAAACCATCGCCGCAATGTCGGTAGGCGATGTGCCGTTGTTCACCGAGACTTACAAGGCCCTGCTGCTGGACACCATCAAGGTGCCGAGCCCGGACTGCTACCTGCGCCCCGAGGGCATGAGCTGGGAAGCACACTCGCGCAACCTGTTCCAGGCCATGGAGCAGACCCTGGCAGACCACCACGAAACCGTCGCCGCGGTGATCGTCGAGCCGCTCATCCAGGGCGCCGGTGGCATGCGCATGTACCACCCGGTGTACCTCAAGCTGCTGCGCGAAGCCTGCGACCGCTATGGCGTGCACCTGATCCACGACGAAATCGCCGTAGGCTTCGGCCGTACCGGCAGCCTGTTCGCCTGTGAGCAGGCAGGCATCCGCCCGGACTTCCTGTGCCTGTCCAAGGCCCTGACCGGCGGTTATCTGCCACTGGCCGCCGTGGTCACCACCGAAGAGGTGTACAGCGCCTTCTACGACGACTATCCAACCCTGCGTGCCTTCCTGCATTCCCACAGCTACACCGGCAACCCGCTGGCATGTGCGGCGGCCCTGGCGACCCTGGATATCTTCGAAGAAGACAACGTCATCGAGAACAATAAGGCCCTGGCCCAGCGCATGGCTACGGCCACCGCCCACCTGGTGGACCATCCCCATGTGTCCGAAGTGCGCCAGACCGGCATGGTGCTGGCCATCGAGATGGTGCAGGACAAGGCCACCAAGACCGCCTACCCCTGGCAGGAACGACGCGGCCTGAAAGTGTTCGAGCATGCCCTGGAGCGTGGTGCACTGCTGCGGCCCCTGGGCAGCGTGGTGTACTTCCTGCCGCCCTACGTGATTACCCCGGAGCAGATCGACTTCCTGGCCGAAGTGGCCACTGAGGGCGTTGATATCGCCACCCATAGCAAAGTCAGTGTGGCCGTGCCCAAGGACTTCCACCCAGGCTTTCGCGACCCCGGCTAACCCTCCTACAGGAAAACCGTCGCTCCCGCTGCATAGCAACACACACATTATTTGCAGAGAACAGAAATGAGACTGTCCCGTTTTTTCACCGATACCCCGCTGAGCCTCGGCGACCACGAGTTGCCTGAAGCCCAGGCGCATTACATCAGCCGCGTGTTGCGTATGAACGAAGGCGATGCCGTGCAACTGTTCGACGGTTCTGGCCAGGAGTTTCGCGGCAGTCTGCTGGAAGTCGGGAAAAAACGCGTGACGGTGCAACTCACCGAAGCCTTCGCCGGCCCGCTCGAATCGCCGTTGCACATTCATCTGGGCCAGGGCCTGTCCCGTGGCGAGCGCATGGATTGGGCGATCCAGAAAGCCACCGAGCTTGGGGTCAACGCCATTACGCCGATCTTCAGCGAGCGCTGCGAAGTGCGCCTCAAGGACGAACGTGCCGACAAACGCCTGCTGCACTGGCGCCAGGTCGCCATCAGCGCCTGTGAGCAATGCGGGCGCTCTACGGTGCCGGTGATTCACCCACCACAGTTGCTGGCTGATTGGTTGAAACAGGTCGAGGCAGATTTGAAGTTGGTGCTGCACCCGGTGGCGGCACCGCTGGTGAGCCACGCCAAGCCGTCGAGCCTGGCGTTTTTGATCGGGCCGGAGGGTGGCTTGACCGATGGCGAAGTCCAGACCGCACAAGGCGCCGGCTTCCACGCCGCACGGCTCGGCCCGCGAGTGCTGCGCACCGAGACGGCGCCCGTCGTCGCGCTATCCGTCGCTCAACAACTCTGGGGCGACTTCTAAGCCCACTTTGCAAACCCAATCAAACGGTAGGCGCTGGCTTGCCTGCGATGGCGGCATCAAGGCCTGCGCAAGACTTGCGGGCCTCATCGCAGGCAAGCCAGCGCCTACCGTTTTGATCGGGTGCTCGCCTGTTTATTCCACCGGATCGCTGACCGGCTTGGCAATAATCGCCTTCAGCTCGCTGGTCATGGGGAATTCCAGGTTCAAGCCCTTCGGCGGGATCGGCTGCTCAAACCAGCGCTGGTAGATCCCATTGATTTCCCCCGAGCGGTACAGCTCGCCCAGGGTCTCGTTGACCACCGCCAGGAACTGCGGGTCGTCCTTGCGCACCATGCAGCTGTAGATTTCCCGCGACTGCTCCTCGCCCACCACCACCCACTTGTGCGGGTCCTTGGCCTTGGCGCGCTCGCCGTAAAGCAAGGCGTCATCCATATAGAACGCCACGGCCCGGCCCGATTGCAGCATCTGGAACGCTTCGCCATGGTCCTTGGCGCTGATCACCGACATCTTGAGCTTGTGTTCATGGTTGTAGCTCTTGAGGAACCGCTCGTTGGTGGTGCCGGCGGTGGTCACCACGTTCTTGCCCCGCAGGTCAGCGAAGCGTTGGATGCCGCTGTCTTTGGCCGTGAGCAACTGGCCCTTCACGTAGATAAAACCGTAGGAGAACGCCACCTGCTTCTGCCGCTCGGCCGTGACCCCGGTGGAGCCGCACTCAAGGTCCACGGTGCCGTTGATCACCAACGGGATGCGCGTCTGCGAGGTGACCAGGTTGTACTTCACGTTGAGCGCAGGCACGCCGGTCTTCTGTTGGATGCGCTCGACAATCTTGCTCGCCAGGTCCACCGAATAGCCCATGGGCTTGCCGGTAGCGTCACCCACATAGGAAAACGGCACCGACGCATCGCGATAGCCCAGAGTAATGCTCTTGGCATTCGCGACCTTGGCCAGGGTGCCCGTCAGCAGCGCTTCATTGGCCTGGGCCTGGGCCGTCAACAACAGCCCCAGTGCAGTGCCGATCAACGTGATTTTTTGCATTGTTATTCTCCGTTGGTTTTCTTGTTATGGACGGCGGACAGCGATGACGCTGATTTCCACCAGCACACTCGGGCGTGCCAGCTCCGCCTGCAGGGTGGTGCGGGTCGGTGCCTGGCCGGGCGTAAGCCAGGCAGACCAGGCATCATTCATCGGCGCAAAGCCCTCCTGGATGTTCTTCAGGTAAATGGTCGCGTTGAGCAGATGATCCTTGTCGCTGCCGGCCTCGGCCAGCAGCGTATCAATCTTGGCCAGCACTTCCTTGGTCTGGGTGGCGACATCCAGGCCCTCGCCCGGCACCTGGCCGGAGAGAAACACCAGGTCCTGGAAAGCCACGGCGCCCGACAGGCGATTATTGCTGTTGATCCGGGTGATGGTCATTGCGCAGCCCTATGCAGCGCGGGGCGCGAGGCCCTGCATGTCAATGGAAGTTCTGTGCTGGCCGATCAGCTCGGCCAAGACCTGGCCGCTGCCACAGGCCAGGGTGAAACCCAGGGCCCCATGACCCAGGTTGAGCCACAGGTTGCGGTAAGCGCTGGCACCGATCAGCGGCACGCCGCTGGGCGTTGCCGGGCGCATGCCAGCCCATTCGATGGCCTGGCTGTAATCGCCGGCCAAAGGGAACGTCTCACACGCCTGGCGCTTGATCAGGGCCAGGCGCTTGGGCTCAAGGCCGCTGTCAAAACCGACGATGTCGACCATCGCCGCCACCCGCAACTGCTCGCCGATCCGTGCATAAACGATCTTGCGGTCGTAGTCGGTGATGCTGATGCGCGGGGCGGCATGCCGCTCGCCAATCGGCACGCTCAGGCTGTAACCCTTGAGCGGGTACAACGGCAGTGCGACGCCCGGCAAGGCCAACTCGGGGCTGCGCACCCCCGCCGCCAGCACCAGGTGCTGCACCGGCATCACCTCGTTGCCCAACTCAATCGCCTGCACCGCGCCGTTGGCGTGGCGCATACCCGTGACCCTGCGCCCCAGCACAAACCGGCAGCGTCCCGACGCCTCAAGACGCACGGCCAGCTGCTGGCAGAAGGCGTGACAGTCCGCCACTTCTTCATTGGGCGTGTAGATCCCCCCGACAAAATCCTTCGCCGCCAGGGTCGGTTCCAGTCGCGTGCAATCCGCCGCCGACAACACTTGCTGCTGCAGGCGATCGAGCACCTTATTGCGAGCATGCTCAAACGTGTGATGGCTGCGAAACGTCACCAGCTTGCCATTGCGCTGCCAGTCAAAGCCGTCCAGCCCGTCCTCTTCGCGCCATTGCTGCAAGATGCCCTGGCTCAAGGTGGCCAGGCGCAACAGATGGCTGGCATTGCGCTTGTTCACCGAAGCCCGGCACGCCCCCAGGAACGAGGCCATCCAGCGCCATTGCGCCGGGTCCAGGCGTGGGCGCAGCTTCAACGGCGAGTCGCCGCGCAGCAGCCAGCCAATGGCTTGCAAGGGCACACCTTTGTCCGCCAGCGGCGCGACGTAGCGATAGGACAGTTGGCCGCCATTGGCAAAACTGGTCTCGCTGCCCAGGTTGTCCCGGGCTTCGACTATCGTCACGTCCATACCGGCGCGCACCAGGGCATAGGCGCTCGCCAGACCGATGACCCCACCGCCTATGATGCAAACCTGCTGAGCCATGTCGATTCCCGAGCGTTGTAATGAGCGCCCAAGGTTAGGGGCAGGTGACAGGCGCCGGACAATGAATAAAGATGGGCCACCTATAAACAAAGGTTATGGGCCCGCCATGCGCTTGCGTCATATCGAAATCTTCCAGGCCATCCGCCAGACCGGCTCGGTCAGCGCCGCCGCACAACTGCTGCACGTCTCGCAGCCGGCGGTGACCAAGGTGCTGCAACACGCCGAGCTGCAGCTGGGTTTCCCGCTGTTCCTGCGTATACGCGGCAAGCTGCAGCCCACCCCGGAAGCCCTGGCCCTGGAGCGGGAAGTCGACAAGGTCAGCGAAAGCCTGCAAGGCGTGCGGCGCCTGGCCCAGAACCTGCGGCGCGCGCCCGGCCAAAGCCTGCGCATCGGCGCCACGCCGGCCCTGGCCTTGTCGTTGTTGCCTCCGGCCATTGGCGAGTGGACCCAAGGCTACCCGGACATCGCCTGCGAATTGTCCAGCGCTCATAGCCGCGAGTTGGTGCAGAACCTGTTGATGCGCGAGATGGATGTGGCACTGACGCTCAAGTCGCCGGACCATCCGGGGCTCAAGGCCCAGGCGCTGGCCCACGGCGTACTGGTCGCCCTGGCGCCACGGGGATACTGGCCGGCGACCGAACAAGGCAAACCCTTGCCCCTGATGGCCCTGGCGGGCGCGCCGTTGATTGGCCTGTCCAGTGCCGACCCGCTGTCGGCGCGGCTCGACAGCTACCTGGAAGCGGTCGAGCCACCGCCCAGGGTGCGTATTTCAGTGCAGACCTATTCCCTGGCCCGGGCCATGGTGGAATCCGGCGCCGGCCTGGCCGTGATCGACCCTTTCACCGCGCTGGGCGCCTCCACCGAGAGCACCTGCATCCGGCCCCTGGCCCCGCCGCTGCCCATCACCTTGTATGCCCTGACCCGCGCCGATGAACCGCCGCCGCATATGCTGGCGAGCCTGCTGGAGATTTTCGCCCACCGTGCCCAGGAACAGTTAGACCGCCTCTAAGCCGGCGCCTACAGAGGTGCGTCAGAGCACATAGCGCATGATCGCCACAAAATGCAGCAGGCTGCCGCCGATCACAAACAGATGCCAGATCCCGTGGGAATGCCGCAAACGGTGCTCCAGGGCAAAAAAGATGATCCCCACCGTGTACAACACCCCACCCGACGCCAGCCAGATAAACCCGTGCGTACCCAGCGCGGCAATCAACGGCTTGACCGCCACCAGCACGATCCAGCCCATCACGGCGTAAATCACAATCGACAAAATGCGCGCCTCGGAACGCGGCTTGATCTCCTGCAAGATCCCGATCACCGCCAGCCCCCAGACAATCCCAAACAACGTCCAGCCCCATGGCCCGTTCAAAGTCACCAGGCAAAACGGGGTGTAGCTGCCGGCGATCAGCAGGTAGATCGAAAAGTGGTCGACCTTCTGCATGATCGCCTTCTTGCGACCGCGCACGCTGTGATAAACCGTCGAGGCGCTGTACAGCACCAGCAGCGTAAACCCATAGATTGCCACGCTGACGATCTTCCACGGACTGCCGTCCATACTCGCCACCACCAGCATCCACACCGCGCCGATAAAGGCGGCCACGGCACCGAGCAAATGGCTCCAGGCGTTGAATCGCTCTCCGTGATACATGTGTTGCCGACCTCCAAAAACGACTGCACTGGCCCCCAAGGCTCATGCCCCAAACGCGATAGTGCAAGGCTGTTATGACGGCCCAGAGGCTTTAAGGGCACAATCGAACGCATTCGAACAAGAGCCACCGCCATGTTGATTGACGAAGAATTCACCCTCAAGAAGTTGGAAATCTTCCTGGCCTTCATGCGCACCGGCAACCTGGCCCGCGCCGCCGCCGAGTTGCAGACCAGCAATGTCAGCGTGCACCGGGCCATTCACTCCCTGGAGAACGCCCTGCGCTGCCCGCTGTTCAAGCACGAAGGGCGCAACCTCACCCCGCTGGAAAGCGCCTACGTACTCGAAGAGCAGGCACAGAAGCTGGTGCAGGAGGTGGTCGACAGCGTGCGCCTGACCCGCGAGGCCGCTGGCTTCTGCGCCGAACGCTTCAAGCTCGGCGCCCTGTATTCGCTGACGGTCAAGACCGTGCCGCAACTGATCATGGGCCTGAAAATCCGTCGCAGCGAGCTGAATATCGACCTGATCCTGGGCTCCAACGTCGACCTGATGTACAAGCTCAAGAACATGGAAGTCGACGCAATCCTGATCTCCCTAGACGACCAGGCCATCGAGCCGGACTGCGCGCAGATCCAGCTGTTTTCCGATGACATCTTCCTCGCCACCCCCGCCGACTCGCCCTTGGACCGCGAACAGGAGATCGACCTGGCCCAGGTGCGCGACGCCACCTTCATCACCCTGACCCAAGGCTTCGCCACCCACCAGGACGGCGCACGGGTGTTCAAGCAGGCGGGGTTCGAGCCGAAGGTGGCGATGCAGGTCAACGACATCTTCACCTTGCTGAGCATGGTCAGCTCGGGCGTGGGCTATGCATTGCTGCCAGGCAGGATTGCGGCGGTGTATGAGAACCGGGTGAAGCTGATTCCCTTGCAGGCGCGCTACCGGTTGCAGCAGCACATTGGTGTGGTGTTCTTGAAAGCCAAGGAGCGCGATCCAAATTTGCTGGCGTTGTTGGCGGAGTGCCGGATGTATGCCAACCGACAGGTTGCAGTCTGAAAGACCGCCATCGCAGGCAAGCCAGCTCCCACCGTTGAATGTGTTCACAAATCAAAATGTGGGAGCTGGCTTGCCTGCGATAAGGCCCTATCTTTCAACAACGATCTACGCACTACCCCACCAACCCCCGCATCAGCAAGAACAACAACGAAGGCCCCAGCAAACACCCCAGCGCCGTATAAAACGCCGCCGTCAGGCAGCCATAAGGCACCAGCTTGGGATCTGTCGCTGCCAACCCGCCCGCCACACCGCTGGAAGTCCCCATCAGCCCGCCAAAGATCACCGCGCTACGCGGGCTGTTCAGGCCGATCAGCGGTGCCACGAACGGGGTCATCACCATCACCAGAATGGCCTTGATCAACCCCGCCGCGATGGACAGTGCCATCACCTCGGAGCTGGCACCGATCGCCGCCCCGGTAACGGGCCCGACGATATAGGTCACGGCCCCGGCGCCAATGGTGGTCAGGCTCACCGCATCGGTGTAACCAAACGCCATGGCCACTGCGACGCCCGCGATAAATGACGAGCCAACGCCCACAAACAGGGCAAGCACCCCCACATATCCAGCACGCTTGAGCTCATCGACACTCACCCCAAACGCGGTGGCGACGATGGCAAAGTCACGCAGCATCGCCCCGCCCAGCAGGCCGATGCCCGATAGCAGCGGGATATCCACCACGCCCTTGGCGCCCCCCGTAAACGCACCGCCCACATAGGACAAAACCAACCCCAGCAGGATCGCGATGGCTGAACCATGCAGGCGGCCCTTGGTGAATGTGTCGCTGATCCAGTAGGACACCCACATGGTCAGGCCGATAACCGCAAAACCACTGATCAGGCCGTAACCGGTGATGACTTTCAGCAGGGACTCGTACATGGCGCTCACCCTGCCGACTTGGTGGTGGCGACCGCATCCGGCTCACGGTTGCCGATGCGTACCAGCACCGGCACCAGGGCAAACGCCACCAGCACCGCGCAGGTGCCGGCGAGGATCGCCATAGGGCCGCCACTGATGGCGCCATACACGTTTTGCTGGGCAGCCATGGCCACCACAATCGGGATATACACGGCTGCCCAGAAGCTCACGCCCTGCTCCGACTTGCCGGTAAACAGGCCACGCTTGCCCAGGTAACTGCCCAGGCCGATCAGCAGCAACATCGCGATCCCCACTCCGCCGACGTTGGCCGGGATGCCCATCCATTTGCCCAACAGCTCGCCGACAAACAGGCCCGCCAGGGTACACAAGGCCAGAAACGCCACACCGTAAATAATCATGCTGGTAGTCCTCTTGATGCTTGATCGAAATTGTTGTTTTTGTGCTTCGAAAGCCAAGGTCATGCTTTATCGATGATGGCGGTCCTCCTGTTCCAGCAGGGCCTGCAAGGTGTCCAGGCGGGCACCTTCAAAGGCGATCACGGTTCCCTGTTCAAACACTCGCCGCGACAGGCCGGTCAGCACCGCACCCGGCGGCAGTTCGATCTGCAGGCGCACACCCCGCTCATAGGCGCTTTGCACGGTGCCGCGCCAATCGACGACGCGGCACATGTTGAAGGCCAGGTCGTCGCGCAACTGCGCAGGATCGCGGATCGGCCGCGCCCGGGTGCTGCTCAGGTAAGTGATGGTCGGCGCCTGGAGCGCGACCTGGGCGAACGCTTCAGCGAGGACCCGGGCCGGTTGCTCCAGCAGTACGCAGTGGGACGGCACGCTGACGGCCAGGCGCTTGGCCACGCCCTGGCCTTTGACGCGGTTGGCCACCCATTGCATGGCTGCATCGCTGCCGGCGATCACGCATTGATTGTCAGCATTGATATTGGCCAGGTACACCGGGGTCTGCGCGCTGTGGATCTCGGCGAGCACGCTTTCCACGCGGGATAACTCCAAGCCGATCAGCGCCGTCATGCCATAGCCCTGTGGATAAGCCTGCTGCATCAGCTCACCGCGCAGGCTGACCAGCCGCAGTGCGTCGGCAAACGCCAGGGCCCCCGCGATCACGGCAGCCGGATAAGCGCCGATGGACAGGCCGGCCACATAGTCCGGCGCATGTTGCAGTTGACGGGCATGGGCCACGCCTGCGATCAACAGGCACAGTTGCACGGCGCGGGTACTGGCCAGGGCTTGCGCCGAATCGAGCTGGCGCACCTCTTGCGCCAAGGCCTCGCTGGCTTCGTCGAGGAGGCTGGCGGGCAACTGCTGGAGCATGCCCGGGCGCTGGGCGCCCTGCCCAGGGAACACCAAGAGGCTGCTCATGCCACAGCCTGCCATGGGTCACTGACCAGGTGCGCGCCGCCGGTGCTTTTGAGCAGCACCCGCCGCGATCCCCCTGCCCATTCACGCAAGGCTACCGCGCCATACGGCGTTTGCAGTTGCAGATCCACGGCACACGGCACCGCATCCAGAATCGCCAGCAGATCCTGGGCCTCGCCGCGCTCAAGACGCTCGGGAGTGCGCAGCAGCAAATCCAGATCGCTCTGGGCATGCAGGGCTTCAATGCCCGTGGCCAACTCGAAACCCGCGCTGCCGGTAACGCCCCACCTCTTGTGCGCCAGTACCGGCCGCAGTTGATCGAGGGCGCGCAACGCCGGCAAGTCCCGGGGCGAGATCACTCCACACAAGGCCTCCGGCGTTACGCGCCGTTGCACGCACGCCACGGGCATCACGGCCGCAAAGCGCTGCTCACGCAAACGCCCGCGCACCCCCACCGCCACATAGCCGGGTTCGGCCAGTGCCCGGCGCACCACCACCGGGTGCCCCGTACCGATCGCCTCCAGTACCCAGGCCGGTGCCTCAGTGGGCAGGTGCGCCGGGATCATGCCCCAGAGCAAGTCGTGGGCGTTCACCATTGCTCCCGCAGCAACCGGCGTACATGGCTGGAGGCAGCACGGTTGGCGGCGCCCAGGCGCCCCCGCAAATCCCGCACGCCGCTGTCTTGCACCTCCTGGATCGCCCGTACCAGACAATCCCTGACCCGCACCAGATCGTCGGCCGACGGTTGTTCGATCTGGCTGACCGCCAGGGTTTCCCAGAGCAAGCCGAGGCTGGCATAGCTGTCGATGTCATAGGCCATGGGCGGCACGCTGGCGGCCAGGGTTTCCAGTTCTTCGACGCTGCGCAGGGTCACCCGCGCCGCCGAGGCCTTGCCCATGGCGTGCACCATTACCCCAGGGTCACGCAGGGCAATCAGGCGATTGGCCTGGTAGCCATGGGCGAGAAACGCCCCGGACATGGCCTTGCCCACCAGCAGCCCGATCACCGGATGCCCGGCCAGGCGCGCACGGGCATAACTGTCCGCCGCCGCCGCCAGGGCTTGATGAATCCCCAGCGCTTCTTCGCGGCGGCCATAGGCCTGGCTCGGCACGTCGACTATGGCAACTATCGGGCGTTGATCGCCGCTGGCGATGGCCTGATCCACCGCCTTGGCCAAGCCCCAGCCTTCCAGCAAACCGACTTCACCATGACGCGCGCGTGGGAAGCGGTTGGCGGCATCCGGCACGACTGCGATAAAGCGCACGGCCTGCCCGCCGAGCACGCCATCGGCGACTTTCAGCGACGCCGGTAACCCCGTCAGCGGCACCGCGCCGGCGCTCAATGCGTTGAACCACTGCAAGCCTCTCATGGGCGTTCTCCCTGATACAGGTTGCGAACCGTGGCCGGCTCGATCTGGGGCTCGGCATCCAGCGCAGCCAGGCGCGCCAGGTAGTGGTCGGCCTGGCGGCTGCGTTGCGTTACCGGCAGGCCTTGTTGCAGCAGTTCACTGATCTGCTGTCGGATCTGCGCCACATCGTCCGCCACATAACGGTCGGCCAAACCACTGTTGAAACGCTGCTCGCCGCCGGTCAGGCTCCAGATAAACGGTCGGTCGCGGGAGTCGTATTCTTCAAGGCCGGCTTCCTGTTCGATCACTTGCGGGCCGTTCAGGCCCAGGCGCGCTTCGCGGGTCACCAGCAGGTAGCTGCACAGGCCCGCCGCGATGGACATACCGCCAAAGCAGCCAACGCTGCCGGCCACCACGCCGATCACCGGCTGGTATTGACGCAGGTCGACAATCGCGGCGTGGATATCGGCAATCGCCGCCAGCCCAAGGTTGGCTTCCTGCAAGCGTACGCCGCCGGTTTCCAGCAGCAGCACCGCACGCGTCGGGACGCCGTGGCGGTTGTCCTCGGCGGCCAGTTCCAGGGCCCCGGCAATTTTTGCGCCGCCCACTTCGCCCAGGCTGCCGCCCTGGAAGTTACCTTCGATGGCGGCGATCACCAGCGGCAGGCCATCGAGCGTGCCCTTGGCGATCACCACGCCATCGTCGGACTGCGGCACCACGCCCTGGCGGCTCAACCACGGCGACATCACGCGCTGGAACGGGTCAATCAGTTCCCGGTAGCTGCCGGCATCCAGCAACGCCTTGGCCCGCTGGCAGGCGCCGAGTTCGACAAAGCTGTGCCGGTTGCGTAAATCAGTCATGGCCAAGCTCCTCGAAACCTTGCTCCAGGCGCAAGCGCACTACGCCTGGGGTGGCACCAAAGTCGTGGATCTGAATGTTCAAGGCCGGCGGGGTCTGTTCCTGGAAGATCCTCTGGAACAGGTGTTGCCAGCGTTGCTCGGCGCCATTGACCGAGGTTTGCACCTGGATACTCAGGGTGCCCGCCGTGCCCGGCTCCAGCAGCACTTCAAGGTCGCCGGAACCGACGCACCCCACCAGCGCACGGCCTTTGGGCGGCTGCCCGGCGGGGAATTCAAAGGATAGGTTTTCCATCAAAACACTCCGTCGCAAGACTCGATACGGTCGATAAACAGGCAGGCGGCCAACAGGTCGGCGGCGCCACCGGGGGAGGCGTTGAGCGCCAGCAACTGCTGGTCCAGTTCGTTGAGGCGCCGCCGCCCGGCCAGGCTTGCGCTGCCGCCCGCGTCCAGCACGGCCTGGGCCCCCAGTTGCATGGCCTGCAGGCCCTCGGTGCCGGCGCGGTACAGCACGCAGGTATCGGCCAACTGCGTCATGATCGCCAGCAGTGCATCGAGGCGCGCGTTCTGTTCGCCATGTTGTTGCAAACGGCTTGCGTGCAGCTGCGGCAGGCCCCGTTGCAGCACCGAGGGGAAGCCCAACTGCGCTTCTTCCCGGGCGCCACGCACGCCATAGCGCTGTGCGACTTGCGCGCCATGGCTCAATGGTTGCGGCGCATAACGGTCATTGAGCAGGGCCAGCCGCGCGGCGCGCAGGGTCAGCCCATTGGCCGTGCGCGAGGCAGGCGCCAGCGCGGCGGCGGCCACCAGCAGGCCGAGGGCCCAGATCGCGCCACGGTGAGTGTTCACGCCCCGGGTGGTGGCGAGCATCGCCTGTTCGCCTTCCCGGCCGATACGACCGAGGGCCTCGCGTAACGGCAGGCCGATCTCGCCCAGTGCAATTGCCGCTTCGGCCATCGCCTTGAACGCCGGCCACAGGGCCAGCGCCGAGGCATGCATCAGGCCCAGGTGCAGATCGCGGTGGGCGCCATTGCCGCGCCGATCCACCAGCGCCGGCTTGGGCGACAGGTCCGCTTCATCGATCAGCGCGTCGACCGCCAGGTCTGCCAGTCGCTCGGCCAGGGTCAGTGTGTGCAATTTGAGTGCGTGCATTTACCAGCTCCTGAACTTGGCGGGCGGGTTGTACAGGCCACCGGACCAGTCCACCAGGTCGGCCACGCTTTTGGCCGCCAGCAGCTCGCGGGTGGCATCGGTGCGGCGGATGCCGAGGTCTTCGGGCAAGGCGATCAGGCCCTCGCGGCGCATGCGCGCGGTGTCCTTGGGGTTGTGGCGCAGGCCGATGGCGGTCACGCCGGCCACCGCGGCGATCATCGCCTGGCGCTCTTCCAGGGAGCGGGCCTTGTACAGGTAGGCGATACCTTCTTCGGTGAGCAAGTGGGTCACGTCATCGCCGTAGATCATGATCGGCGCCAGGGGCATGCCGCTTTTGCGCGCTACGTCCACCGCGTCGAGGGTTTCGACGAAGGTCGGTTTGCCGCCCTCCTGGAAGGTCTCGACCATCTGCACCACCAGCTTTTTGCCGCGCTCCAGCAGGGCTTCGGGGGCATCGCCGTGGCGCATATCGAGCCAGGCCGGGGTGCCGTGGCGGCGCCCGCGCGGGTCGTGGCCCATGTTCGGCGCGCCACCAAACCCGGCTAGCCGGCCCCGGGTCACGGTGGAGGAATGACCATCGCCATCCACCTGCAAGGTGGCACCGATAAACAGGTCCACTGCGTATTGGCCCGCCAGTTGGCAGAACATCCGGTTGGAGCGCAGCGAGCCGTCGCGACCGGTGAAGAACACATCCGGGCGCGCAGCAATGTAGTGCTCCATGCCCAGTTCGGTGCCGAAGCAATGCACGCTCTGGACCCAGCCGCTTTCGATGGCGGGGATCAGCGTGGGGTGCGGGTTGAGGGTCCAGTTGCGGCAGATCTTGCCTTTAAGGCCCAGGGATTCGCCGTAGGTCGGCAGGATCAGTTCAATGGCGGCGGTGTTGAAACCTATGCCATGGTTGAGCGACTGCACATTGTGTTTTTCGTAGATGCCACGGATCGCCATCATCGCCATCAGCACATGCACCGGCTTGATGTGCCGGGGGTCGCGGGTGAACAGCGGTTCGATATAGAACGGCTTGTCGGCCACCACCACGAAATCCACCCAACTGGCCGGGATGTCCACCCGGGGCAAGTCGCTGACGCCATCCACCAATTGGTTGACCTGCACGATGACGATACCGTCGCTGAAGGCCGCCGGTTCGATCAGCGCCGGGGTGTCTTCGGTACTGGGGCCGGTGTAGATGTTGCCGGCGCGGTCGGCCATGAAGCCGGCAGACAGCACCACGTTGGGAATCAGGTCTACGACCAGCCGCGCATAGAGCTCGATGTAGGTATGGATCGCGCCGACTTCCAGCAGGCCGTCTTCGAGGAGCTGGCTGATGCGCAGGGACTGGGTGCCGGCGAAGGAAAAGTCGAGCTTGCGCGCGATGCCCTTTTCAAACAGGTCCAGGTGCTCGGAGCGCCCGACGCTGGGCATGATCATGTGCAAGTCGTGCAGTACGGCCGGGTCGGCCTTGGCCAGGGAGCGCGAGAGGAAGTCGGCCTGCTTCTGGTTATTGCCTTCCAGCACCACACGGTCGCCGGGCAGGATCAGGGCTTGCAGGGCCTCGACGATCCTGTCACTGGGCAGCACGGCCCCATTGGCAAACGCCTGGACCAGCCCGAGGCGCCGCTGTTTCTCATCGCGCCGCCGCGTCCAGCGCGAGTCGGGGGTTAGGGTTGTTGTCATGATCGCTCCACGGGTTCGCTGTCGTGGGGCTCACCATAGGAGTGAATCGGGGGGGCATCAATCAAGCTGGGGGGTGGAATGTTACGGTTGGAGTAACGGTCAGGCAGGAGCTGGCTTGCCAGCGATGGCGGCCGAACCGTTGATGCATCGTTGGCTGCGCTACCGCTATCGCCGGCAAGCCGGCTCCTACAGGGGCGCGCGTTGCCATGCCAGGCGGTTACGCCACACGGTCCAGCCCATGGCGATGCCCGCCACAAGATGGAACCCCAGCACCGCCGCCAGGCTCCAGTTCACCAGCGCCCACACTGCCTGCGCATACACGGGCAGCAGTAACAGCAACAGCCCAAACAACAGCCCCACGCCCAGCTGTTCCCACTTCATCAACCGACGCAGCTGGAAGACCATCACACAGCCCAACGCCGCGCCGAGGAAAGCCAACAACAGCCCCAACACGGCATGCACCGGCACCTTAGGCCAGCCCAAGAACCACAACGGCAGGCAGATCGCAGACAAGACGAGTGAGCACACGAGAACAAACACGAACAGGTATTCAAAGACCGTCAGGCCCCAGGTCCGGATACTGGTGCGGGTCTGTTCGATTTCGGCCTTGCTCGGTCCTTCGGAAATGGCCACCGCGAGCAAGCCCGAGCCCAGACCGCCCAGGCTCATGACCACCAGATTGATCACCACCCCTTTGAGTTCTTTACCCGTGGCACTGAGCGTGAGGACTTCCAGATACCCCAGGATAAGCACCGCGCCCACCGACGAAATCCCGAAGCCCGCAAGCTTGCCGCGCCTTGTCGGGTATTTCATCGTCACGCCGGCCGTAACCACCAGCACGAGGAACCACAACAGCAGGGCACCGGTAAACGGGGTGAGGGTGTACAGCCAGGCAAATACGTCAAATAGCCACATTGTGTTGTTGCTTCCACCGAAAGACTGCTTGGGTTATCGGCGGGTTTACGTGGGGCTTTACCCGAGCAGCCATCAGTCCCCAAAAGGGAACGGACGGTCCCTTTTGGGGACTGATCACACTTTACCCAGCGGCCGCAGGCGATATCTGCTCCAGCGCGCGCTCGATCAGCAGTTGGCCCAGTTCGTTCATTTGTTGGATGGCCAGGAGTACGCCGCGCTGGGCGGCGCGAAAACGTGCGGGAAAAATCTGAGGACCGCGTCCCCACCAATCATTCCTACAAACTTTTAGGGTTGTTGCTCGGATATCGCCTCACTAGCCTTTGGGATTTGAATCATCTCACCAGCAGAACATTATGAATCTGACCCTGGAAGCCGATACAAGGCCATTGCAGAGCGTGATGCATCACATCACAATCCATTCATGATCGTCAGTTGGAAACACAAGGGCCTCCAGCGTTTTTATGAAACAGGATCAACCAAAGGCATCAACGTGGGTCACGCGAAACGCTTGCGTCGTGTGCTGCTGATTCTGGATAGCGCAATCTCCCGGGATGGCGCTTTCATCGGCTCAAAGGCGATCTGCTCGGCTACTGTTCCGTCAGCATCAGCGGTAACTGGCGCATCATTTTTCGTATGCTGGATGATCACGTCGAACTGGTTGATTACCTTGACTACCATTGAACAGGGACACTACATGGGTATGCACAACCCACCACATCCCGGCGAAATCCTGCTTGAGGATGTGATGCCCAGCTTGGGCATCACCATTACCGAAATGGCCCGGCGGCTTGGCTTTGCCAGGGAAACATTCTCCAGGATCCTGCATGGTCACGCGCCAGTCAGCCCGGACCTTGCCGTGAGGCTGGAGCGGGCAGGCATCAGCAAAGCGCGGTTATGGCTGTCGATGCAAAGTACCTACGATCTTTGGCAAGCAGAGCACCGTGAACAACCGTTCATTGAGCGTTTTGCGCAGACCGAGTAAGGCCGGCACCGCCGCTCCCGCATTCAGGCCAGGCCGGCCTTTACCAGCAGGGCTTCCAATCCCATCAGGTCCGGCACTCTCGCCACATGCTCGCCGACCTGTACCGCCGCCAGTTCCAGCGGCGACAGCGGTACGTCCACGTAACTCAACTGGCTGTCGAGCTTGTAGGAGCGGGGAATACCCTGGATCACCAGGGCAATGAACTTCAATGTGGGCCGCCCGCCCAAGGCGTTGAGCACCACGATCCGTGCGCGTTCGCTGACGATGCTCGCGTCGCCGCAGGCCGCCTCGAAGCTGATCAACGGCAGTTGCTGGTCGCGCCAGGCCACTTGCCGCAGGTACCACGGCGGCGCGTCGCTGGCCGGTTCGCCGCGCTGGAAGTCGATCAGCTCGGCCACCGCCACGTTGGGCAGCAGCAAGTGGCGGTCGGCCAGGGGCAGCAGCAAGCCGGTGAGTTGACTGGTGCGGTGGTCAAGCATGTTTCGGGCTCCAGTAGGCAATGCTTTCGAGCAACACCGACTCTTGATAGGGCTTGCCAAGGTAGTCGTTGACGCCAATCGCCATGGCCCGGTCGCGATGTTTCTGGCCGGTACGCGAGGTGATCATGATGATCGGCAGGCGTTTGAGCCGCGGGTCGTTGCGTACCTGGATCGCCACTTCAAAGCCATCCATGCGCGGCATCTCGATATCCAGCAACATCAGGTCGGGGGTGTGTTCTTCGAGCACGGCGATGGCGTCGATGCCGTCCTTGGCCGTCAGTACGTTCATACCGTTGCGTTCCAGCAGGCGGCTGGTGACTTTGCGCACGGTCACCGAGTCGTCTACCACCAGCACCAGCAACCGCTGCTTTTTCTGCGGCTCGTTGACCGCCAGCGCGCTGTCCGCCGCCTGGGCCGGCAAGGCCGGGGCCAGGGCGCGGATATGCGCCAGCAGGTCGATGATCAGCACCACCCGGCCATCACCGAGGATGGTTGCCCCCGACAGCCCTTGCACTGCCGCAAATTGCGGCCCCAGGCCCTTGACCACGATTTCCCGGGTGCCGGCCATATCGTCCACCTGCACCGCGATGTGCCGTTCGTTGCACTGCATCAGCAGCACCGGCAGCGGTTGGTTTTGCCCCAGCAGCTTGGGCCGGGCCACGGTGTGCAACAGCTCGCCCAGGTAATACAACTCGTAGCGCTGGCCCGCATAGTCATACACCGGCGGATCCAGCTGGTAGTGCCCCTCCAGCTCGTTGGGCAATACGCGCACCAGGCCCTGGATGGTGTTCAGCGGCACCGCGTATTGATCCTCCGCACACTGCACCATCAACGCCCGGTTGACCGATACGGTAAATGGCAGGCGAATGCGAAAGTGCACGCCCGCCCCCGGGGTGGAGTCGATCACCATGCTGCCGCCAAGTTGGCGCACTTCTTCATGCACCACGTCCATGCCCACGCCGCGCCCGGAAATCTGGGTGATTTTTTCGGCGGTGGAGAACCCAGGTTGCAAGATGAACTGCAACACATCGCGGTCGCTGATCTCCATATCCGGGTCCAGCAGGCCCCGTTTGATCGCTTTGCGCCGCACCGCATCCAGCGGCACACCGGCGCCGTCGTCGCGCATATCGAAGATGATATCGCCACCCTCGTGGCTCAGGTCCAGGGTGATCCGGCCCTTCTGCGGTTTGCCCGCCAGCAGCCGTGCATCCCGTGATTCCAGGCCATGGTCGACGGCGTTGCGCAGCATATGCTCCAGGGGCGCGGCCATGCGCTCCAGGACGTTGCGGTCCATTTCGCCTTCGGCATTGCCGACCACGAATTCCACGTCCTTGCCCAACTCGCCGGCCACTTGCCGCACGATGCGCTTGAGGCGCGGCAACATACGCTCGAACGGCACCATGCGCGTGCGCATCAGGCCTTCTTGCAGCTCGGTGTTGATCCGCGCCTGCTGCTGCAACAGGTTCTGCGCGTCCTGGTTACGCTGGTCGAGGGTTTCCTTGAGATCCAACAGGTCCGAGGCCGACTCGGACAACGCGCGGGACAGCTGCTGCAACTGGGAGTGGCGATCCATTTCCAGCGGGTCGAACTCTTCGTAGCCCAGGCGCTCGGTTTCGGCGTGCTGGCGGCTGAGGATCCGGCCCTGGGTCTCGGTATCGAGGCGGCGCAATTGGTCGCGCATACGCTCGATGGTGGTTTCTACCTCAGTGAGGGCGGTGCGGGCGTCGTTGACCTGCTGCTCGATACGCCCCCGGAAAATCGAGGTCTCACCGGCGAGGTTGACCAGGTCATCCAGCAGTTCGGCGGAGATCTTCACCATGTCTGCGCCCGGCTCGCTGGCCGCCGGAGCTTCAGGTTTGCCGGCGGGCATCGCGGCCGGGGCAACCTGGGCTTCGGTGGGCTGGACCAGGCTTTTGATGCGCTCGATCAGGCGCTCCACCGAGCCCACCGGCAACCCCGCCGCCACCGCCTCGACCATCTGTGCCAGGCGGTCGTGGCAACCTTGCAACAACGCAAACAGCTCCGCCGTAGGCGCCAGCAGGCCGGCCGACAGGCCTTCGTAGAGAAACTCCAGCTCGTGGGCCAGGTCACCGATAGGCCCGATCTCGACCATGCGCGCGCCGCCCTTGAGGGTGTGCAAGTCGCGCAGCAGGGTCTCGACTTCCTGGCGGCCCTGTGGCTCGGCCTGCCAGCGCAGCAGCGCGGCGCCGGAGCTGTCGAGGATGTCGGCCGCTTCTTCAAGAAAGATATCCAGCAGCTCGGGATCACTGCCACCGCCCTGTGCCTCGGGCGGCGTGGGCAGCGCCAGCGGCGTGGCATTCTGGCGCACCTCGCGCAAGCGGCTGACCAGGGCACTGGAATCACTCAAGGGTAGCTGCTCTTGCAACTGCTCCAACTGCAAGGCCAGGTGTTCATGGCTGTCCATCAGCACTTGGGCTATTTCACCGCAGTAGCTGTAGCGTCGGTCCACCAGGCCCTCGTACAGGTTTTCAAGCTCCTGGGCCAGATCGCCCACCGGGCCGATTTCGGCCATGCGCGCACCGCCCCTCAGGGTGTGCAGGTCACGTTGCAGGGACGACAGCGGCGCCACGCCGTCGGGCTCCAGCAACCAGCGCTTGAGAGACTGCCCGGCGCTGTCGAGGATATCCACCGCCTCTTCAAGGAAGATCTCGACGATCTCATCGTCCACCGCCCAGTCCTGCTGCAATTGCGAGGTGGCCGCGCCCAGTTCGGCAATGCTCAAGGCACGGCTGCCATCCGTCTTGATCAGGCCGGTGGCACCGGGGTCCAGGCCTTCATCGAGCAACTCGCGCAAGGCCTTCATCCGCAAAGGCGCCGGGCTGATTTCCTGGCCGGCGGCCAGTTGGTCGAGCATGTTGATCAAGGCTTCATGGGCCTGCGCGGCCTCATGGAAAAACCGTTCGCTGACCGCCAGGCTGCTCTCTTCCACCGCGCCATACAGGTCAAGCAAGGCTTCGCACAGTTCATCCATCGGGTGCAGGTCGGCCAGGTGCGCGCCCTCGCCCAGGGTGGTCAGTTCGTCCAGCAGTGCGCTGAGTTCCTGGCGCTCACCAGGGTGTTGCTGCCAGTGCCGCAAAAGGCTTTCGGCGTCGAGCAGGATGTCCATGCCCTGGGCCAGGAAATTGCTGATCAACTGGGGGTCGCGCTTGACCCGCAGGCCCGTGCTCGGCGCATTGAGGAACGCCTCGAGCTGGCTGTCGAGGCGCGCCTGGGTGCGCTCGATCAAGGATTGCGCGCCGTCGATGGGGACCAGGGGATCGCTGTCCAACTGGCGCAAGCCGCGCTGGAACAGCGCTTCGCCCTCCAACAGCAGGTCGATTTCATCCAGGTCCAGCGCCAGGCGATGGGCCTTGTACTCGCGGGTCAGGTGGTCCAGCGGCCGCGCCAGTTCGGCAATCGGCAACACCCCCGCCATGTAGGCGCTGCCCTTGAGGGTATGCAGGGCACGTTGCAGCTCATCGCTGACAGGCAGCGGCATCTGTTCGGTGGCCTGGTGCAAAAACCGGTTGAGACTGTCCAGGTGGCCCAGTGCCTCGTTGCGGAAAATCTCCAGCAACTGCGGGTCCAGCGTGTTGTCGTCGGGTTCCACGGCAACCGGTAACGGGGCTCCGCTGGCCAGGGCATGGGCGCGTGCCGCGAGGTGGTCAGCGTCATCGCGCTGGCGCTGAGTGCCCGAGGCGAACTCGGCGATCAACGCGGGCAACAGCAACACCACATCGTCCAATACCGCCTGAACCTCAGGGCCGGGCGCGACGACGCGTTCGATCACGCGGTTGAGCAGGTTCTCTACAGCCCAGGCCAACTCCGCCAATACCAGGGCCCGCACCATGCGCCCGCTGCCTTTGAGGGTATGGAAGGCGCGGCGCATGTCGCTCAGGGCGGTCTTGTCGGCCAGGCTGGCAGCGCCCTGGGGAACCAGGCGCTGCAACACTTCCAGCACCTCTGCCGCTTCTTCCAGGAACACTTCACGCAGTTCGTCATCCACCGGGTCTTCGTCGGCCGGCGGCGGCAGCAGGCTGCCCGGGCGTTGCAGGGCCGGGGGGTTGAGACGCGGGGTCGGGCTGGCCAGGGCCTGCGCCAGGGTCGGGGAGTCAGGTGGCAACTCCTCGCCCAATGAGGATCGTTCCTGGCGCCAGGCGTGCTGCGCTTGAACCGGTGCATACCCCAAGGCTGCGAGCCCTTTGTAGGCGATATCGAGGACACGCTCGCCGGGCGCATCCGGGTCCTGGAGCATGCGTTCCAGGTAGTGCTCAAGGCTGGTGAGCGCATCGGCAAAATGCTCAAGCTCCAGCGCCGGCGGGGCAATCTTGTGGACCATCAACTGCTCATCAACGTAGTCGTTCAAGCCCCGCATCAGGCTCGCCGCACGGGGCAACGGGATCATCGCCAAGGCGCCACGCACCTGGGTCAGCAGCTGCGGCAATGACTCCAGGCGCTGCGCGTCCCACTGCGCTTGCATGCAGTCGATCACCAGTTCCCGGGCCTGCTTGAGGCACTGGCACGACTCCTTGATCACCAATTGGTGGATCTGGGTCAGGTCGGTGGTGGGCAAACGGCTGTCTTCGCGACTTTGTGGCTCAACGGTGCCGACCATGCCAGCCAGGGTAGCCTCGACATAAAGCAGGGCACCTGCGACATCCATCAATACCGCGTCGTTGGGCTCGCGCTGCCCCTGGGCCAGGCCCTGGACCACCACCAACTGGTCGATGATGACTTTGCGCGGCTGGCCAAACCCCAGCACCGCGAGGGTATCGGCGATCTGCCGCAGGGGCGCCAGCAGGCTGTCCAGGTCCGAGAGGTGCTGGCGGTCGCTGCGCACGAACAGGTCCAGGCGTTCCTTGACCCGCACCAACTCCTCACACAACGCGCCAAGCACCGAGCCCATGGCGTCACGGTCCGGTCCGGTCAGGCGCGCGCGCTCGGCATCGACCACGGTGCTGTCAGGCAACGCTTCATCCAGGCCGTAGCGCTCCTTGAGGCTTTGCATGCGCGGCGTCGGCCGGGTGACTTTGGCGATATAGAACAGCAGGCTCTTGAGCAACTGGTCCGGCGCCGGGGTGTTGATGCCTTCGATGCCCTGGACCTGCAGGCGCTTGAGCACCTTGTCACAGCTCTTGAACAGGCTGCGCAACGCCGGGCTGTTGGCGATGACACCCGTGAGCATGCCTTCGGCCAGTGCCGAGGTGACTTGCCACAACGCCAGCAACGGCGCGCCATGACACAGCGCTTCCAGTTGGGCGAAGACCCGCGCCATGTCTTCCAGGTTGCTCGGGCCGTGGTCTTCACGCAGTAGCCCGGCCAGGCCCTGTTGCAGCATTTGCCGCCATCGCTGCAGTTGCTCGGCAAAATCCGCCGGTGCACGTTGGGCCAGGGCGTCATCGGGCAGCGGCGCGATCACCGGCAGTTGTGGGCTGAACAGGCTGGTTTCCGAGAGCAGGCTTTTGCCGTGCGCGCTGCGCAGGTCGTTGAGCAGCGGCAACACCACCAGGGGCAAGTCACGCCGGGCGCTGTGGACACGGTCCAGGTACAGCGGCAGTTGCCCAAGGGCCTGTTGCAGCAGGCGAATGCCTTCTTCGCGCTGGCTGACATGCCCGGCCTGCAGGGCCTGGGCCAGGTGTTCCATTTCTTCGGCGAGCAGTGCCGCGCCGTAGAACTCGACCATTTGCAGGGCACCGTGGACCTGGTGAATGCCTTCCAGGCACTGCGCGAGGGCCTCATCGCTGGCCTCGTCGGTATAGGCCTCCAGCGCCGAACGGGCCTGCTTCAGGGTGTCGGCGATCTCGCCCTTGACCCATTCGAGGGCGACGTAGTCGTGCCGGTCAACCATAACGACTCCCGTCTGAATGGGTGAAAAGTGAGAATCCATGTGGGAGCGGGCTTGCTCGCGAAAGCGCTGGGTCAGTCGGCACACTAGATGACTGATACACCGCTTTCGCGAGCAAGCCCGCTCCCACATTTAGATTGCGCTGGTTTTGGGGGGGCATGTCATTCATTGGTCTTGCGCACGGCCGGCAAGGTGAAACCCGACACCGAGCGGCGCAACTGGCTGGCCATTTTGGCCAGGTTGCCAATGCTCTCGGCGGTGGCCGTGGAGCCTGATGAGGTCTGGCTGGTGATCTGTTGGATCACGTTCATGGTCAGTGAGATCTGCCCGGCCGACGAGGTTTGCTGCTGCGCGGCATTGGAGATGCTCTGGATCAGCGCGGCCAGGGTCTTGGACACCCCCTCGATTTCTTCCAGGGCGACCCCGGCATCCTGGGCCAGGCGCGCGCCGCGCACCACTTCGGTGGTGGTCTGTTCCATGGAGATCACCGCTTCGTTGGTGTCGGCCTGGATCGCCCGTACCAGGTTCTCGATCTGCCGGGTGGCGGCCGACGAGCGTTCGGCCAGGCGCTGCACTTCATCGGCCACCACCGCAAAACCGCGCCCGGCATCACCGGCCATGCTCGCCTGGATGGCGGCATTGAGGGCGAGGATGTTGGTCTGGTCGGCGATATCGTCGATCAGGCTGACGATATCGCCAATCTCCTGGGAGGACTCCCCCAGGCGCTTGATGCGCTTGGCGGTGTCCTGGATCTG
>Ga0180008_1000728_pt1 | contig 24533 bp, 18 predicted proteins | sample MM_PW_MetaG_FD_121121 | JGI IMG/M metagenome (GOLD analysis project Ga0180008, IMG submission 121121) | Groundwater microbial communities from the Aspo Hard Rock Laboratory (HRL) deep subsurface site, Sweden - MM_PW_MetaG | ecosystem: Environmental > Aquatic > Deep subsurface > Groundwater... | reverse complement strand
GTTTCCCGAACTTGTTTGGCATTCGTATCGCCGACCCCCATCGTTCGCGTTGCCGCGTCCGATAAGGATCTCCTTATCCTGCTTCTCCCAACCCTTATGCCTGTGTAAGAACTCCGCTCGACCATGCATGCAACTTGCGTGCCAGGCCAGCTTCTCTATCGTGCCTTTCGGCGCGGCGCACTTTATAGCGCCTTTCGCTATTCTTTGTCAAGCACCCATTGAAGCCTTAGCTTCTATCTTTTTTTGCATGCTCGAAAAGCGCATAAGCGCCATACGACGAGCGGCCCGCCATAATAAGAACGGACAAGCAACCAAAGACATTAGCTTTTCGATTGAAGTTAAATATCCTACAATCCGTTAGGCTCGTCAAGGTCTAAGAAGCTATTTAACAGAAGCATTCGCCGCTGCGGGAATGGTTATAATATAGGACATAGATTTTGTCAATACGAGTTCGAGAGGTCGCCTATGGAATTAGCCAGTATACGTCTCCGTCGCCGTATCGCCGTAACTGGATCGCTTCGTTTACGTGCTTCAGCTCGATTCGAGACGCCTCATCCAAATCGGCGATCGTCCTCGCGACGCGAAGCGTTGAGTGGCTCGCCCGGGATGAGAAACCGGCTGACTCCGCCTGATCCGAGAACGAGACGCGCGCTTCTGAGCCTAAGGCGCAGAAGGTTTCTATAGCGCTCGCCGGAATTCCGGCGTTAAGCCTGAACGGTAGACTACCGTACCGATTCAGTTGCCTCGCCCTGGCCCTCTCGACGCGGGCCTTGATGCTGGAGCTCGGCTCTCCCGGGCCTGAAGCCAGCTCCGACGGCCCGGCCGGCTTCACCGGAACCCGCAAGTCGATCCTATCGAGCAAAGGCCCGCCGAGGCGCTTCCAATACCGGCGTATCTCTTCCGCGGAGCAGAGGCAAACGGCTCCGCGCCTACCGAGATTGCCGCACGGGCACGGATTGCACGCTAGGACGAGCATGAATCGGGAAGGATAGGCTACGACGCGATCGGCCCTGACGATGCTCACGACGCCGTCCTCCAGAGGCTCGCGCAATGATTGCAGCACGTCGGACCTGAACTCGGCCGCCTCGTCGAGCAGGAGAACCCCGCCGTGGGCTAGGCTAATCTCGCCCGGCTTCCTGGAACGACCGCCGCCGACTATGCCTTCAGCGGAGGCCCCGTGGTGCGGCGCACGGAACGGCGGCCGTCGCATTAATCCGGAGCGCTCGGACAGGGTCCCGGCCAGGGAATGCAGGGTCGTAACGACGACGGCATCGTCATCGTCGAGGTCGGGCAAGAGGCCTGCGAGGCGCCGGGCGGCCATGCTCTTCCCTACCCCGGGCGGGCCGAAGAGGAGCATGTGATGGCCGCCCGCCGCCGCGACCTCCATGGCGCGACGCAAGCCGGCCTGCCCTCGGATGTCGGCCATGTCGGCGCCGCCGTCGAGGCTTCCTTCGTCGCTCGCCTCCGATCGGATCGTATCGTGAATAGGGCTTGGCCGTAGGCGCGGATCGGGGTCCGCTTGCGGCCTGAACGCTTCGACCGACCCGAGCCCCCTGAGCGCCGCGGCGAGTCGTACGCTATCGAACAGGCCGTCGATTGCGTAGGCCGAGTCCCCGGCCAAGGCGCGCGCCTCGGCCAGGTTGCCCCTAGGGACGATGAAGCTAGGGACGCCCGCGCGCAAGCCGGCCGCTATCGCCGAGAGGACGCCCGAAACCGGCCTGACCCTGCCGGAGAGCTCGAGCTCGCCGAGAGCGAGGACGGGAGAGCCCACATCGGGAACCTGCCCCGAAGCGACGAGCACCGCGAGCGCCATCGCCAGGTCGAACGACGCGCCGCCCTTACGGACGCCCGCCGGGGCGAGGCTGATGAGGAGGCGTTCCAGGGGGAACTCGAAACCAGAATTACGGACGGCGGCCCTTATGCGCTCTCGGGCTTCCTTAACGGCGCCGTCCGGAAGGCCGACGAGGTCGACGCTCGGTATACCGCGCCGGAGATCCACCTCGACGGTTACGAGCTCGCCCTCGAACCCGAGCGGCTCGAATGCGTAGACGATCATGGCTGGCCTCCGTATCCTAGTACCGAGGCCGGCGCACTGCCGCTTTCAGCTTCGTCCAGCGGACGCTATCCCGGGCCTAGCCCCTATTCCTGTTCTTGGCGAGCATGGCTATGAACGCCGCGGAGAAGAACAGCCACGGCAGGTTCGGGAACACGAAGGCGAGGATCTCGGCTCCCCTAGCCCCCTGTCCGATTTCCGGCAGGAAGCCGAACTCCACGAGGAGCGAGTAGAGGATATCCCCGTATCCGGCGATTATTCCGATGACGATGAGCATCCAGGAGGCGTCCCTGAAACGCGACCAGACGACTATTGACAGGAAGGTGGCTACGGCCATGACGATGAACCGTAGCGCTAGGGCGGCCATGCCGGCGCTCATCGCGATTCTCCCATATCGTCGCCCCGGCCGGGCTCGACGTCCCGGGAGTAGAGGAACCTGCGGATCTTCCTCGTGCTCGTCTTCTCGAATTCCTCGTCTCGAATGGAGAAATCGACGATTTTCATATGCGGAGGCAGTCCCTTGTTAATACGCCGCACCTCGTCCCGCACGCGCTCGGCGGCGAATTCGGCCCGGGGCCGCCCGCCACGCTCGGCGTCGATTCGGTCCCACTCCGGGACGCAAAGGGCGACGACCTGCTCGCCGGCCTTGGCGCCCGATACGCGGCGCCCCATCACAAGAGCCTCCTTGATCCAGGTCGAGCCCTCGAAGCGCAGCTCTATCTCCTCCGGGTAGATATTCTTCCCGCCCTCGTTGACGATTATGCTCTTGGAGCGGCCGGTTATGAAGATGAAGCCCCTGGAGTCGATAAAGCCGAGGTCTCCTGTACGTAGCCAGCCGTCCTCGGTTAGCGCCTCGGCGCTCTCGCGGGGGGCGTCCAGGTAGCCGAGCATGATCGAGGGGCTCTTGACCTGGATCTCGCCCACGCCGTCGGGGCCGGGATCCGCGATCCTGGCTAGCGTCCGCTTAACAGGGAGGCCGACGGACCTGTTGTCCTTGTACTCGGGCAGGTTTACGGATATCAACGGCCCGTTCTCGCTCATGCCGTAGCCCTGGACGAGGTTGAGGCCCAGGATCTCGAAGAAATCGGCCGTATCCCACGCGAGCGGCCCCCCGCCGGCTACGCCGAGGCGTACCGTGGCGAGCCCGGCTTTCTTCCGCAGGAAGCCGAGAAGGACCCTGCCGGCGGGTATCCGCAGAGTCCTCGTCAGCGCGGCCGACAGGCCGAATATCGCCTTGACGAAGACCCTGGCCGGGCCCTTGAGTTTATCGACCTCCGATCGGATGCCCTGCTTGATCTTATCGAAAAGGAGCGGCACCCCGATCATGAACGTCACGCGGGACTCCCTTACGTGCCGGAGTACGACCGACGGCACTATCTTCTCGACGAAGGTCAACGACCCTCCCGCCTCCAGCGGCGCGAGGAAGGAGCACGTGGCCGCGTAGGTATGGTGCAACGGAAGGACGGCTATGAAAATATCGTCGGGACCTACGTTAAGCGACTGGATAGAGGCGTTCACGTTGTCGATGATGCCCCGGTGGCTGAGCATGATGCCCTTGGCTATGCCCGTCGTGCCAGACGTGAAAATGATGACGGCGACCGATTCCCCGTCGATGGCCGACGCGGGAGGCAGACCGTCGCTACCGTCGCCCGGGGCGGCGCCTCGGGCGACGGCCTCGGCCCAGGGGACCGCGCCCGGTAACGTCGCGGCCGCGTCGCCGCGCTCGGCGCGCGGGCAGAATTCGACCAGGACGTAACCTGCGGCGTCGCCGAGGGCCTCTCGGGCCTTCTGGGCCTGGGCCGTCGAGTAGAAGAGCGCGCGGCAACCGGCGGCGGATAGTATCCCCGCGAGCCCGGCCGCGTCGACGCTCGAGTCAATCGGGACGACGACGAGGCCCGACACGACGGCCGCGATGTAAGCGAAGCACCATTCGGGCCTATTCTCCGAGACTATGGCGACGCGGTCTCCCTGCCGCAGCCCCTTAGACGCGAGGTAACGGGCGGCTCCGTACGACTCGCGCCTCAGGTCGGCGTAGGTCCAGACGGTATACGGCGCCCCGTCGGCGAGCCTGGCGCGGGCGGCGGGGAGATCCTCGTACTCGTCGCAGATAGCATCGAACATGACGCGAAAATTGGCGTAGTCTCGGTCCGGTAGCCTCGAGTACCTTTTTTCTATGTCCATGCACCCTCCAGCGCGTTATATGAGAGATTCCAGGTCGAGCTCGCAAGCGACGCAGGGCATGGTCACGCCCCAATTCTCCAGCACCGCGGGATGGACCTCGCCGAAGAAGCCGACGCCGGCGCCGCGCACCATTATCCTCGCCTGCCTGCCGGGCAGGAACCGAGGATCGTCCGACTCCTCGACGGCGTAGTCCTCGCCCAGGTAATACAGCAAGGCCGCGACTTCCCCGGCCAGCTCGTTATAATCCGCGCCCTGGTGCGAGCAAAGGAAACCGACGCGCTGCCTCGTGGAGGTACCGTAATTCTGGGTCTCGTCGAGGAAAGCGACCTTGCCGGCCTCGAATATGCGGTGGGGATACGGGGCCTTGCTAGATACCGCCTCCGACTGCATGAGCCCGGGCAGTATCGACGGCCTGACGTACTCGAAATTCTCGGTCATGGGGTTGGATATGCGTATGACGCCGTCGGCGGGGACGTTCATGCGCTCGATGTAGTCCTTGCCCGAGCCGAGGTAGTTGTAGATCATCTCCTGGTAGCCGAGGCCCACCATCACGTCCTTGGCTTTCCTGGTGAACGATTCTACGGGGGAAAGGCGCCCTATCGTGAAGTCGCGGGGGCGTTCCGGCGCGAAACTGGCCATGCCCCGGCCTATCATCACGTCCTCGACGAGATCGACGGCGTGGATGAAGTCGTCTCGGTACTCCGGCGGATAGGCGCGGACGTGCTGACCGTGGGCCTCGGAGCGGACGCCCATCCTTGCGAGCGCCTCGACGACGGCCTCGGGGCCGATATTATCGCCGAGGAGCTTGGTTACCCGGCCGGAATCCACGGAGGCGGGCTTCTGGAAGTAGTACGGGAAGGTCACCGATCGGCCGAACGGCGTATCGTAGGCGTAGTCGACGCGGAGCGGCTTGATCGCGTAACCGGCGTCGGCGAAGTCGCACGCTACTATATTGGCCGAGAGGCAGACGGCGGCCATGTCGGTGCCGGTGAATTCCACGAGGAGGTCTCGGTCGCCTACCTGGACGGCGCCTATGTCGGCGGAGTTGATGACCGGGGCCATCGAGAGCACGCCGCCGTCGGCGCCCATCAGGACGGGGTACACGGGCGAGTCCGCGATGATGTGGCCGTACTCCTTGCCTTTCGGGTGCTCGGCGACGATGCGCCGGAGGGTCATGCGCTCCTGGGCCTGCAGGGGCGTGAAGGAGACGGAGTCGGGGTCCGCGCCCTTGTAGGCGACGGGCCACTTGATAAGGTCTATGCGGTACATGCCCATGGATACCGAGCGCCGCTTGCGCCCGAAGTTGGAGCACAGCTTCTCCTGCGTCTGGATGGCGTCGCGGAGCATGGCGTCGCTTATCGCCTTGCCGGAGATGACGAACCCGGCCATGAAGGGCCGTAGCTCGCGTATCGACGCGTCCACGACGACGCGGTACTCGGAGGGACGGGCCTCGCCCTCACGCGAAAAGAAAGGATACTCGGGAACGGCCCCGCCGGCGCGGACCCGGAGCTGGCGGGCTATGCCGGCCGTCGACCACAGGTCGGGCCTATTGGTGTCGTTCAGCTCTATCTTGATGGTACGGCCGTCGGCGGGGCCGTCCGCGTCCCAGCCGTCGAGCTCGGCCTTGGCGGTCTCCAAGGCGGCCTCCAGCTCGGCCGCTTCCATGCGTCGGCCGACGAGCTCGAAGAACAGGTTCTCGTTCACTTCTATCTTAGGCATTCGGGTTCTCCAAATCGATTATGCTGCGGCTATCGCCGGGGCCTATCTCACGAGGGCGCGCCTGAGGCGCACGTCTTCGATATCGTAGCTGAACAGCTCGCGGAGGTCGTTGAGGCCGAGGGCCATCAGCGCCATGCGGTCTATGCCTATGCCCCAGGCGAGCACCGGCACGCTGACGCCGAGGGGCTCGGTGACCTCCGGGCGGAAGATGCCGGCGCCGCCGAGCTCGAACCAGCCGAGCACGGGGTGCTTGATGTGCACCTCGACCGAAGGCTCGGTGAAGGGGAAGTATCCGGGGACGTACTTGACTTCCTTGGCCCCCGCGACCTCGACGGCGAACATCTCGAGGAACCCGAGGAGCGTCTTAAGGCTCACGTCGTCGCCGAGCACTATTCCCTCGGTCTGGTAGAAGTCGGACAAGTGGGTCGCGTCGACCTTATCGTAGCGGAAGCACCTGGCGATGCCGAAATACTTGCCGGGTATCGAGGCCTTCGGCAGCTGCCTGGCGGAGAGCACGGTGCCCTGGCTGCGGAGCACGAGCCGCTTGGTGAACTCGCGGTCGAAGCCGTAGCGCCAGCCGCGGGAACCGGTCGCGCCTCCGTTCTCGTGCGTGGCGGCGACCCTCGACAGGTACGGCTCCTCGATCGACCTGGCCTTCGTAGGCTCGGCCAGGTAGTAGACGTCGTGGATATCCCGGGCGGAGTGGAACTGGGGCATGAACAGCGCGTCGCCGTTCCAGAACTCCGTCTCGACGAGCCCGCCGTCGAATTCCTCGAAGCCGAGCGAGACGAGCTTATCCTTGACGCTCTCGAGGAACTGGACGTAGGGATTGCGCCGTCCTGGTATGAGGCGGGCCGGCCGGCTCTTAATATTGTATGAGCGGAATGCCGCGCCCTTCCAGGAGCCGTCCTCGAGCATCGCCTGGGTCACCGCGCCGAGCTCGTCGCCGGAGACGCCCGTCTCGCGGAGGATCGCGGCCACTTCGGCGGCCTCTCCGGCGAGGGCCCAGGTAACCGTCTCGCGCTCGGCGGAGCGGAACGCCGCATCGCCCGAGCCACGCTTCTTGGCGACCTCGGCCATCAGGGCGGCCTCGGAGGCGTCGAGGTCGGACTCTCCTAGGATGCCGCTATCGGCCGCCGCGGCCTTGGAGAGCAGGGCCCTCATCGCGGCGGACCGCTTGGAGCGGGAGGCGTCCGCTATTGAAACGAGCTTCTCGGGGCTCATGGAGAGAACGCCCTCTTTGGAAAGCCTGCCGTACGCGGAACCCGCGTCCTTCTGCTCCATTCCTATGGCCTGGCATATAGCCGGCATCGCGGAAGGCCCGTTCTTCGCTAGGAAAGCGACCATGCGCTCCTCGGGCGTGCCCGATTCCAGCCAGGCCCTGCCGAGGGGCGTCAACTCGAAGACCGACTTGGAGGACCGGCCCGTCTCGGAGGCGAGGCCCTTGGCGGTAAGCCAGGCCTGGGCCTGGTTGGCGTGCCCCTCGAGGTAGCCGAGCTCGGCCGCCAAGCGGCCGGAATCGAGGCCGTCCCCCGGCGCGTAATGGAGGAGAACCTTGATCTCGAGCGGGTGGAGGCTTTTAACGATAGAACGTGGATCCATATGATGCTCCGAAGGCGCGATGGATCGAGCGCTGCCGACCCGCCGCGTATAATTACGGCCATTGTGGCGAAAAGGAAGAAGGCCGTCAATCTCGCCGCGCGCCCGCGGCGAGCGATGCCTACACGGCGAGCGATGCCTATACGGCGAGCGGTACTGAGCGAGCGCTCATTTTTATAATTGCGTACTCAATATACGTCTGGTACAGTGTCCCTGGGGGTTCTTAGCATGATTGGCGGTACCAGGCTCGATTCATTATATAAGGATAGCGGCTACGGCGCCGCCGGCAAGGCTCGCGTCCTCCTAGTCATCAACGTCGTCCTAAGCGGCGCCATGCTGCTTTACGGGGCGGGACGGGTCGTATCCCAGCCGGACGCGCTGGCGCTCGTCAACCTGGCTACCGGCTTGCCGTTCGCGATATCCATCTTCCTCCTCTTCAAGGGACGACGGGTAGCCGCGGGAATGTTCACCGTCGCGTTCAGCTGGATCGCGCTATCGCTGTTGCTCTACGCGGATCCCCGGCCCGACCCCTACGAGTCGTATGAATACGCCGTGTACCTGCTTATCGTGCTCTTCGAGTCCGCTCTCCTGATGCAGCGCCCGTACCAATGCCTGGCCGTCGGAGCCGTCTCCTTGGCGTCCCTGGCCGCGCACTTCATCTTGCGAGTCCGCCCGTTCCTGGAATCAGCCCCCGAGACGACGCCGCTCGACAACCTCGCCATCGCGGCGCTCTGCGTGATATCGGGATCGGCGCTCGCGTTCCTCGCCATGAAGTCTAACGGGGAGTCGCTGTCCTTGGCCATGGAGGAATCGGAAGCCAACTCGAGGCGCGCCGCGGCCCTCGCCGACGTCCTGGGAAAATCCAGGGAAGGCCTGGAAATAGGCGAAGGCCTCCGCGCGAGCGCCGCGAACCAGATCTCGCTCGCCGAGGACAGCCAACGGGGCCTCGCGGAGGTAGACGCGCAGTCAAAGCGGCTCGCGGAGGCGGCGGAGGACCTTTCGCGAGCCTCGGAGAAGGTAAAGGCGCAGGGCGACGCCGTCGAGGTGGCCCTGGGCGAGCAGCGCGGCGAGGTCGAGCGCACCTCGGAATCGCTCGAGAAGATCGGCGCCTTTTCCGGTTCCGTAGCCGCGCTCTCCAGCGACCGCAGGGGCAGGATGGAGCGGCTCGAGACGAAGTACGTCGCGGCCGACGAGGCGATAGCAGCATCGGCCGCGGCCATCGAAGCCATAGCGTCGAGGACCTCGGGGCTACTCGACCAGGTCGGGGCCGTAGCCAAGATAGCCTCGCAGACCAACCTGCTCGCCATGAACGCCGCCATCGAGGCCGCCCACGCCGGGGCCGCCGGTTCCGGCTTCGCGGTGGTGGCCGACGAGGTGAGGAACCTCGCGGAGACGGCGAACAAGAACGCCAAGGATATTGGGACGGCGCTCAAGACCGCCGCGCTCGACATAGCGAAGGCCGCGACGCTCAACGCCGGGGCGAGGGAGCGATTCGCGTCGACCCGAGCGGAGACGGGCGAGTTCCTGCGATCCGTCGAGGAGCTCTTCTCCCGCATCGACACGCTCGATACGAGCGTCCGCGAGATACGCGACGCGGCGGCGGGCATCGGGCTCTCCGGAGGGCGCGTCGAATCGGCCCTGGGCGAGCTTCGGCGAGCCGACGAGGAGAGCCGCGACGGCACCGCGGATGTAAGGTCCGCTACCGTGGCCCTGCGAGCCAGGCTCTCCGAGCTTTCCGCGTCGTTCGATCGTATCCTCGCGGAGGCGAGGACGGTAAGGACGCTCGGGGAGGAGAACGGCCGTCACCTGTCGGCCCTCGACGCGGAGGTCAGGACGCTCGGAGAGGCGTAGGAGGCGCCGCGATAGACCGGGCCCGCGGAATTGTTTGACTCGGGCCATTGGACGGGCCGATACTCCTGATATGGGCGAATCAAGCGAGGACGGGTGGAACGCGACGGGGTCGGGCAGGAAGAGCCTGCTTTGGCGCCTGCATATGAATTTCGGCCCGGCCGATTTCGCGACGAGGCTCAAGGCCCGCTTCCTGATGATCCTCGGGGCGTCGATGCTCGCGTTCACCGTACTCGTCCTGGGATACAGCGCTATCATCCAGCGTAGCGATCCGGCGGGCGGATTCTCCGTGAACCCGCCGGTCCTCGTCGCGGAGCTGGCCGCGCTGCTCTCGACCGCGGCGGCCCTAGCCTTACTTGGCTCCGGCCGCTTCGCCGCGGGCGCCCACCTGCTCCTCTCCACCGCGCTCGCGAGCGTATGGCTCGTGATGTTCCTAGGCAGGGCATCGGGCGCCGTAGTACGGCTCGACTCGATCGCGTTCGTCATCGCCATACTGTGCATCTCTCCTCTAGCCGTCTCCTCGCGGAAGTGGCCGATACTCCTATACGCCGCCGCGAATATAGCGGCGCTATGGGTATTCATGCTGCTCGAGGCTCCCGGCATGGGTCTCGCGCCCGCCGATTTTTGGGATTATCTCGCGGATAACACTCTGGCGATATCCCTGGTAGGCATACTCGGCTTCAGCATCCACGGCATTACCGCCAAGGCACTTGATAGGGCCGCTACGGACATAGAGAAGAGGAAGCGGGCGGAGACGGCGCTCTCCGAGCTAAACGCGCAGCTAGAGCACAAGGTGGCAGCGCGTACCGAAGAGCTATCCATGACCAACCTCGAGCTCCAGGCCGCTAACGGGGCGCTCCAGCGCGCGCTAGGCGATCTCAAGGAGGCTCAGGACAGGGCGCTCGTCTCGGAGAAGCTCGCTACGCTCGGGCGGATATCGGCGAGCGTCGCCCATGAGCTCAATACCCCGCTCGCCGCGATAGACGCGTCGAACCGGTCCATGAAGGCGTTCCTCGAACGGGGCCTGGACGAGATCGGGCTCATCGCGGCCAGGCTGGATTCAGAGTCACTCGGGCTGCTGCGCCTCGCTAGGAGGAACCTGGGCGACGACCGCTCCGGGGCCACGGCCGTCGATCCGCCCGGCGAGCGCGAGGCTCGGAGGAAGGCCTCGGCCGCTCTCAGCGCCGCGGGCGTCGCCGAGCCGGACATGAAGGCCGAGGACCTCATAGAGTGCGGCCTCGGGGCGTCGATAGCCGCGGCTATTCCCGTCCTCAAGAAGCCGGGCGCCGACGACTTCATGCTGGTGCTCCGGGCTACGGTGGGAGCGATAAGGGCCGCGTACATAACCGAGGACGCCGTCGAGAAGGCCGCCCGCGTCGTCGGCGCATTGAGGAACTACGGGGCAGGCTCCTCCGGGGACGAGCCGCGGCGGGTCGACGTCGCGGGCGCGGTCCGAGCCGTCCTGGCGCTTTTCCAGGGCGCGCTGGGCCGCGGGGCCACGCTCAGCGTCGAGGCGGGCGCGGGGCTCGTCGCCTTCACGAGGGAGAACGACTTCGAGAGGACGCTGTTCAACGTAGTGAGCAACGCGGTCCAGGCCGTGCAGTCCGAGGAGAAAGGCGGAGAGGTCACGATCGCGACGCGACGGGAAGGCGAGTTGATAGCCGTCTCCGTCGTCGATACGGGCCGAGGCATCCAGGAGGGCTCGCGGCACAGGATTTTCGAGGCCTTCTACACGACGAAGGCGTACGGCGAGGGCATGGGCCTGGGGTTGAGCGTCGCGAGGCGGCTGGCTCGGGAGAACGGCGGGGATATACTATTCGATAGCGAGCCGGGGAGGACCGAGTTCAGGATACTAGTACCGTCGGCTCCCCGGGAGCCCGACCCGGGGGAACCATAGATGGAAAAGGCTATACTGCTCGTCGACGACGAGCCCCTGATACTCCTCGCGCTACGCCAGGACCTCAGGACCGAGCTCGGCCCCTCCTTCCGGTACGAGATAGCCAGGGACGCGACCGAGGGCCTCGAGGCGATCGAGGAACTGGACGCGGCGGGAGTCAAGGTAGTCCTCGTCATCTCCGACTGGCTGATGCCGGGCATGAAGGGCGACGAGTTCATCGAGCTCGTCAGGGCGGACCATCCCGACGTCAAGACCGTCATGGTCTCGGGTCAGGTCGAGGCCGAGCACCTGGACAGGCTCCGCTCCGGGGGAACGCTCGACGCGTTCTTCGGGAAGCCGTGGAACGTGCGGGCCCTGATGCGGGAGTGCCGCAGGCTGCTGTCGTCGTCCGGCTAGGAGCGAGGCGTCCTCCGGCTAGGATCGCGGCTTCCGCACGATCGAGCGGCCCCGCTTCCCGTCCATGACGATGTCGAGGGGCGAGGCCAGGCTAGCCCAGACGCAGCTCTCGGTACGCCGCTCGACGGGCAGGCCCGCGAGCCAGGCCCAATCGACCTTGCCCGCGCCGCCCCCCCAGGGTACCGTTAGGTAGCCTATGTTCATGCTGGTGACGTTATGGAAGAAATGGCTGCCCAGCGAGGAGTCGACGCGGAAGTCGGGCAGGTCGGCCTCGACTATGACCCTGGCGCTGGATATCTGGGAGAACGATACGGGAACGCCTAGCCAACGGTCCCTCGTGCCCCAGCGACCGGGGCCGATGAGCACGTAGCGCCTGCCGAGGGCCTTGAGCTCCCGGTCGATCGCCTCTATCTCGAGGGCCATGGCCTCGGTCCTGGACCGGTCGAAGCGCTCGGGATCGACCCATATGACGTCGCGGATCGTTTCGTCCCTGCCGTTGCCCATGCTCCGCTCCGAGACAATGAGGCAGTCGGCCGTATCGACGCCGTCTATATCCACTTCCAAGCGGCCCGCGTGCTGGATTAGCGGCTTGATCTGCAATACGTAGAACACGGGAGCGCCGCCAAGGCCGTCGTCGCTTATCGCGTACTCTATCTCGACCGGGATGCCCATGCTCTTGGCCCCGACCTCGAGGACGGCGTCGACGACGGCGGCGAACGGGAACGCGTCGTACTTCAGCACCGGGGCGAAGTCGAGGATCCTAGGCCCGCGCGCTGACACGCCGGGCTCGAGGCGGTCGTCGTCCACGCTCCAGGTGCTGGCGACCGTCGCGAAGCCGGGATCGGCCTCCGCCTCGGACAGGTCGAGCCTGGACAGCGTCGCCTCCTCGCCCGCCGACAGGTCGAAGTCGAGGCGTTCCATGTCGAGGGCGTAGAACCACCTCTGCGTGCCGCTCGTACCGCGCCCGGGGGCCACGACGTCCAGCTTGGGGTAACGCGGCGAGAACCGATGCGCCTCCCCGCCCTCGACCACGTACGGCCCCAGCCCGAGGGCGGCGACGCACAGGCCGTCGTCGGGTTTCAGGTACGACACCGGATAGTAGTTGTACGACTGCGCGGTGCCCGCGACGAGCGGATAGTACCATCGACCCTTCCGCCTCCCTACGAGCTCCTGCACTACGACGGCCATGCGCTCCTCCTCGATCTTGTACGAGGCGACGTCGAAATAGGCGCGGGCGGACTCGGAATAGAGGCTTGCGTAGATGAGCTTGATGGCGTCGCATAGCTGTCCCAGCCTGCGCTCGGGATCGGGATCGGCGTTGGGTATTAGGAAGGTATCGTACACGCCGGAGAACGGCACCATCAGCATGTCCTCGAAGAGGCCGGAGGAACGGACCGCCAAGGGCTTGTCGGTCGTCGAAAGGAAGGCGCGCAGCCTCGAGACGAGCTCGGGGTCGAGGGGCCTGGCGAGGAAGGCCTTCCTGACCTCGGACTCGGGCGCCGCGTACCACGAGAAGCCCCATAGGCCGTGCTGGTCCATGAAGCGCTCGAATTCGTCTATGCCTATGAACGCGGTATACGGAAGGCGTATCTCCATGCCGTTCTGGGCCTTGGGGAAGGCGAGGTTATCGATCAGGCTCTTGATGAAGGCCAGCCCCCTGCCCTTGCCCCCGACGGAGCCCCCGCCTAGCCGGGAGAGGCCCCTGTCCGCCGTGGAGGCGCCTACCGCCGGTATAACCCCGCGGGCCTTGCCCCGCTGGAGATCGTCCAGGGCGCGGCATATGAAGTCGCGGAGCTCCGCGGGCCCGGAGAAGTCCTCGGGGAGGTAGTTGCGTATTATCCTGGCGAAGCGGACCTCGCCCCTGGCCATAAGCCAGGCCGAGAAATGGTTGCGGTCGGCGTGATAGAGGAGGCTCTCCGCGGGCACGGCGCGCATCTGCTCGCCGAATTCGTCCATGTTCCTCGCCCTCGATATCTCCTCTCCCTCTGGGTTACGGAACACGAAGGGGCCGAATCCAAGCTGAGACTGGAAGAATTTACCGAGCTCGCGGGCCAGGGTGTTGGAATTCTTATCGGCAAACGAGGCGCCGAGCGCGTACGCCTTCTCGCGGTTGTCCGGCTCGCTCGACTGAATCATCACGGGCAGGTCGGGCTTGCGCTGCTTGGTCATGGCGAGGAAGCGGAAGCCCGCCTCCGGGTCCTCGACCCCCTCATTCCCGAAGCGCACGTCGGAGATCACCGTGAGCAGGTACGGCTCGTAGCGCTCGTAGAGGGACATCGCCTCCTCGTAGCTCGTGGCCAGGAGCACCTTTGGACGTCCCCTCATCCTGAGGATCTTATACGTCTCGACCGACTTCTCCTCCTCGACTAGCTGCTGGGTCTGCTTCATCACGACCGAGTACAGGAGAGGGAGGTAGCGCGAGTAGTAGCGGACGGAGTCCTCGATTAGGAGCACGACGCGCACCATGCCTACGCGGGTATCGTTATCGACGTTCCACCGGTCCTCGACGTACTTGATCATGCCGACGAACAGCTTGGAGTAGCCGTTCCAGACGAAGACCCTGTCTATGACGTCGTCGCAGCTCAGGCGACCCGAGCCGAGGCCGGCGAGGCTCGAGTTGTTCATCGCCAGTAGGAGGACGGGGACGTTGGGCCAGACCGACTTCATGCGCTTGGCCAGGGCGAGAGGGACGTCGAAGTCCAGGCCGGCCATCAGGATGACCATATCGAAGCCGCCGGCCCCGAACATCTCTATGGCCGCCTCGGGCGTGTACGCGCAGGTGACGCGGGGGGCGGTCGTCAGGTTCAGCTTGAAGAATTCCCCGTATATCTGCTCGGACAGGGCGCCGTCGCTCTCGAGCACGAACGAGTCGTAGAGGCTGGCGACGAGGAGAATCTCGCGCACCCGGTTCCGCATGAGGTCGTGGAAGATATCGCGCTCGTGGCGCTCCCTATCGTACGAGGCGACCAGTTCGTTGAAGTACATGCATGCAATCCTAGCGCAGCGTCGAGCCGTTCACAAGCGCCCCGGGACGGCCGCCTTCCCCGAGCCGCCGCGCGATCCGTGCTTGTCGTATCGGCGAATGCGTAGTATAGTTGCTACTCATCACTTGATGAGCCACTAAATTCAAGACGGAGGATTCGATGAAGGAATATACTGTAGCGGTAGTCGGGGCGATGGGCGCGGTCGGGCACGAGATGATAAAGACGCTGGAGCAGCGCGGCTTCCCCGTCTCGAGGCTCGTGCCGCTCGACGTGGCGGCCAACGTCGGCAAGTCGGTCCGCTTCAAGGGCGCTGACGTCGCTGTCGCGGAAGCAAAGGAAGGCGCGTTCACCGGAGTCGACGTCGCCATATTCTCCGCGGGCGGGGACGCGAGTCTCGTCCTGGCCCCTATCGCCGTCGCGGAGGGAGCAATCGTCGTGGACAACTCGTCCGCGTGGCGCATGGATCCCGGCGTGCCCCTGGTCGTGCCCGAAGTCAACCCCGAGGCCCTGGACGCCCACAAGGGCATAATCGCCAACCCGAACTGCTCCACTATCCAGATGCTCGTGGCGCTCAAGCCGATCCACGACGCCTACAAGGTACAGCGGGTCGTAGTCTCGACCTACCAGGCCGTCTCTGGAACCGGGGGCAAGGCGATCGCGGAGCTCACCAACCAGGCCAAGGCCTTCGTCGCCGGTAATCCCGTAGAGGCCAAGGTCTACCCGAGGCAGATACTCTTCAACGCCCTGCCCCATATCGACGTGTTCCTGGATAACGGCTATACCAAGGAAGAGATGAAGATGGTCAACGAGACCAAGAAGATACTCGATCCGGCCATCGAGGTCAGCCCGACGGCCGTCCGGGTGGCCGTATACCGAGGCCACTCCGAATCGATCAACGTGCAGACCGAGAAGCCCTTCACCGTGGCGGCCGTCAGGGAGCTCCTGGAGCGCTCGCCCGGGATCAAGGTGATGGACGATCCGTCCAAGCTCGTCTACCCGACGGCGCTCGACGCCGACGGCAGGGACGAGACGTTCGTGGGCCGGCTCCGCGCCGATCCGACCGTGCCCAACGGATTGAATCTATGGGTAGTATCGGATAACCTTCGCAAGGGCGCCGCGCTCAACGCCGTCCAGATAGCCGAGACGCTCATCGCCCGTAAACTACTGCGCTAGGGAGAACCTTGTGGCCTTCATCGTACAGAAATTCGGAGGGACGTCGGTCGCCGACCCTGACGCCCGTGAGCGCATGCTTCGTAAGGTGGAGGCCGCGAGGGCCGCGGGCGATAGGATCGTCGTCGTCGTATCCGCCATGGGCCGGAAGGGCGCTCCGTACGCGACCGATACCCTGCTCGGCCTCCTCGAGCCGGCCCCCGTCGGCTCGGGCCAGTCCGACGGCCTCGTGCGCGACCTGATGGCCTCCTGCGGCGAGACTATCTCCGCCTGCCTCGTCGCCTCGCTCCTATCGGCGAGGGGCACGAAGGCCGTCCCGCTCACCGCCTACTCCGCCGGCATCCGCGCCTCGGGCCCCTACGGCGACGCCGAGGTCAGCGACGTGGACGTCGACCGCGTCATGGCGGTGCTCGACTCCGGCGCCGTGCCCGTCGTGACGGGGTTCCAAGCGGTCAGCCCCAACGGGGGCATCGTGACCATAGGCCGCGGAGGCTCGGACACCAGCGCCGTCGCCGTCGGCGCCTACGCCAAGGCCGATTTCGTCGACATCTACACCGACGTGCCGGGCGTCGCGACTGCCGACCCCAGGATTGTCCCGGAGGCGCCGTTCCTCGAACGGCTCGACTACGGGTCCATGTACCGCCTCGCCTCCAACGGGGCGCGCGTGCTCCACGACCGGTCGGCCGTGCTAGGCGAGCGCTTCGGCGTCAGGATACGCGTGCGCTCGACGTTCGACGAGGGCTTAGGCACCCTCGTCAGCGCCGAGCCCCTGCCCGCGGACGCGCCAGCCTTGCTCGGCATAGCGTCGGTCAAGGACGGCGGCGAGGCCGTCGTGTCGGTCATCTGCAGGCCAGGCCGCGCGGCTGAGGTCCTCAGGCGGGCCGGAGAGGCCGCGGAAGCCCGCGGCGCGGCCGTCGCTTCCCGCCGGCGCTCGCCCCCTGATCCCGACGCCGTATCCTTCGCGTGCCGCGCCGACGACGCGCACGCCCTCGTGCGGGCTCTTTTCGGCGCGGTAGGGAGCCTCTAGGCATCGCCTGGATCGCCGCGCGCCATCGTCGCGGCGGTCGGCCTACTTCCGCTTCCTCTGCGACAGCGCGCCCTTGAATACCGAGAGGAGCGTCAAGGCTAGTATGACCAGCGAGAGCGGCCTGGATACGAAGCTCGCGAGCAGTTCCGGGACGCCGTTCCTGACGAGGGCCAAGGAGCGGGACAACTCCCCCTCGGCCATCGAGCCTAGCACCAGGCCCAGGACGAGCGGTTCCCGAGGCATGCCGAATTCCTTCAAGAGGAATCCGAGGAAGCCAATGGCCACCATGATCCAGACCTCCGCGAGGGAGGCGTTGATGGCGTACGAGCCTATGACCGCGAGCCCGAGCACGAGGGGCCCTAGTATCGTGGCGGGCATCTTTATGAACTTCACGCCGAAGCGCGCGACCAGGAGCCCTACCGGCACGAACACGAGGTTCGCCACGAACAGGCTCATAATGAAGCCGTAGACGGTACCGGAGTCATCGGCGAAAAGCGCCGGGCCCGGTTTCAGGCCGTGCACGAGCAACCCGCCCAGGAGCACGGCCGAGACGGAATTGCCCGGTATCCCGAGGGTCAGCGTCGGTACGAGCGAGCCGCCGACTACGGCGTTGTTCGCCGTCTCGGAGGCGATTAGCCCTTCCGCGCTACCGAGCCCAAAGTCGCCGGGCCGCTTCGAGTTCTTCTTCGCGTCGTCGTACGCGATGAAGCTCGCTATCGAGCTGCCGGCCCCGGGAACGATTCCGACGACCGTCCCGATGACGGAGGCCCGGAGCATAACGACCTTGTACTTGAATACCTCTAGCATCTGCCCGAATACGCCCCGCACCTCGGCTACGCCGCCGACGGCGCAGGCTCCAGGATCCCGGAGCGTCGCGATCACCTCTGGCACCGAGTAGAGGCCGATCAGGGCGACGACGAGGGGGAGCCCGTTATACAGCTCGGGGATTCCCATAGTGAAGCGCAGATCGCCCGTTATTGGATGCATGCCGATAGAGGAGAGGAAGAGGCCGAGGATACCCGCTATGAAGCCCTTGAGCATATTGCCGTTCGATAGCGACGCGATAACGCTTACGCCGAACAGCGCCAGGAGGAAATACTCCTGAGAGCCGAAGCGAAGCGCGAGCTCCGCCAGGGGCGGCGCCAGGAACAGGAGCGCGACCGTGCTCGCCATGCCTCCTATCGCCGAGGCCACCGTCGCGAGGGCTATCGCCCTGGAGGCCTCGCCGTTCTTGGTCATCGGATAGCCGTCGAGTATAGTGCAGCAGTTAGCCGGGGTTCCGGGAATGTTTATCAGGATCGCGCTGATCGCGCCCGCGTACGTCGAGGAGCAATAGATCGCCCCGAGCAGGGCCAGGCCCTGGGTCGCTGACATGGCGAACGTCACGGGCACGAGGAGGGCGACGCCCATAGTGCTCGTCAAGCCCGGCAGCGCGCCTATCAGTATCCCGAATATAGTCCCTCCGATAATAAGAGCCAGGATCGCCGGATCGAGGAGCGTCGCCGAGCCCTGGACGATTCCTAGTATGATGGATTCCATAATGCTTTACCTTCTCCCGTTCGGGCATTAGCTAAAAGAGCATCCCTCTGGGAAGCCGTACGCCGATGAACAGCACGAAAAGCGAATACACGACCAGGATGAAGGCCGCGGTAGCGCCGAATACGACGAGGGGCCTATGACGGCCGAGATAGATCATGCTTATAGCAAGGAAAAGCGCGGTGCTCACGAAGTAGCCGAGGTACTGTATGCAGACTATATAGAGGCCGAGGGACGAGAAGACCGCCAGGGGCGCTATGAGCGAGGGACGCCGCCCGGGCTCGTCGCGAGGCGGCTCGCCCCTTCGCCCGACGATGCTCCTGACGAGGAGGCCCGCCGAGAATAGAACCTGCAGGACAGTGAGGAACCGGGGGAATTGCGCCGACTCGGCGGGATACGTAAAGGCCTTTATCGACAATGCGATCGAAAGCGCGAGCATCGAGCCGGAAAAAGCCAATTCCCTGCGTATGGAGGTATTCGTCATCGTTGTTCTCCGTTTATCGAACGGCGCGCCGGCGCGCTCGAGCAGCCGACGCCGTCCGAAGCCTGCGATAGGCGCCTACTTAAGTAGCGACTTGTATTCCTCGACGAGCAGATAGTTCTTCCTCACGAGGTCCTCGGTCTCCGCGGCCCCCATGAACCGCACGATGATGCCCAGCGACGACGCCTCCGCGATGAATTCGGGGGATCGGCAAATCTTCCCTATCGCCTCCTCGAGGATCGCGACCTTAGCGGAGTCGAGCCCTTTCGGCGCGGCGAGCCCGCGTATCGCCGTGCCGACGCCTGGGATATCGACGCCGAACACCTCTCCGGCGGTAGGAGTATCGCGGAGCGCGTCGAGCCGCTGCTCATGGAAGAGAGCGACCGCGCGTAGCTTGCCGCTCTCGATATGGGGCATCGACGCGCTGACGGTGCTTACCGCGATGTCTACGTGGCCGCCGAGCAGCGCCGTCAGGGCGGGGCCGGATCCGCTGTACGGCACGAAATTAGTAGAGAAACCGAGCGTCTTCGCCGCGAGCAAGTGCTGGAGCTGCACGTTGCTCTGAGGGCCGTCGCCCGCTACGTTGAGCCTAGCGGGATTAGCCTTGGCGAATTCCGCTATATCCTTGGCCGTCTTGAGCTCGCCGTCGGCCCGGACTACCCAGACGATAGGATCTATCTGGATGTTGCAGATATACCTGAAGTCGTCGTGCCCGAAGGCCGTCTCGGGTCGGAGAGCCTTGATGAGCAGCATCGAGGGGAAGCTCGTCGCGCCTATCGTATACCCGTCGGGCCTGGCCTTCGAGAGGGCGGTCCAGCCTATCTGACCGCTCGCGCCGGGCTTGTTCTCGACGATGAGACTCTGCCCGAGGTATTTATTGGCGTACTTCGAGATCAGCCTGAGGAGTATATCGTTTCCGCCCCCCGCAGAGAACGGAACGATCGAGATCACCGGTTTGGCGGGATAGGCCGGCGCCGCTCCCGTCGGCATGGAACAAAGAAGTAACATAGACATTACCATAAGCGAAGCGGACAGACTGCCTTTTCGGACCATGATATAGCCTCCTAGCGCACGAGTCGATTATTCGCCCTTACAGGACGACTTTATCCCTATCGAAGACCAGTACTCCGTCTACCTCGATCCGCGGGTTCCACATAAGGAGGTCGTAATGGCAGGGCGCCTTTACCGAGCCTCCCAGCGTGATGCTCGTGCCGATGCCGATATGCGCCGAGCCTAATACGCCCTCGTCCTCGAGCATGATGCCGATCATGCGGCATTTAGGGTTGAGGCCGACTCCTACCTCGGCGACGTTGAAGCTAGCGGGGTCGCCGTGGCCTTCGAGGTCGTCTAGCAAGACCTTAGCCTGCCTCCCGCCTCGGATGGACGTGATGAGGCCCGCCTCGACGTCCGCTATGATGGGCTCATCCAAGAGCCCTATGCCGAGGTATGGGACGCTCGCGTCGGCGACGATACGGCCTTTCGCGGAGCCTTCCACCGGCGAGACATTGGCCTCGATGGTCGGGACCGTCGAGAACTCGCCGGGCTCGACGATGCAATACAGGGCGTTGCCCCGGCGGCCCGTTATATCGACGCTAAGATCGGTGCCTCCGGGAGAGGTGATCCTGAGCGAGCGTCCCTCCGCGAGGATGCTCGCGACGCGCTTGCATACCGGCCTCGACTCCTGGAAATCGGCCTCGATGCCGCCACGGACTAGCGTCTCCTCGCCGAAGTCGGTCATCACGAGGAGGCGGGCGCCGGCCGCCGCGGCTTCCTTTACCGCGTACGTATGAGTGATCGAGCGGCTCACTGGCAGCAGCACTATGTCGGCCGCCTTCATGGCCGCCGCGATCGCGTCCGGAGGTTCCTGCCCGGCCCTCTCCCTCGGTTCCATCACGAGCACCACGGTCTCGGCGCCCCGCTCTATAGCCGCCGCCTCGAGAACGCGGGCGATGGGTTCCTTCGCATGATCGGTGACGATACAAACGCTCTCGCCCCGTTTCACGGAGACGCATACGTCGAGAATCGTCCTCGCTCCCTTGAACATCAAAGCGTCCACAGTTCGCACGATTTCTTCCTCCCAGGTAATCACAGGATGTATTAGGGTTTACTATTTTTTGTAGTATTGTATGATTATACTACAATGTCAAGATTTTCTTGTTTATCCCTTTGCATCAGCCTCGAGAATATGCCAAACTACGGCGTCAGCGCGTTTTGGGCCGAAAGGGATTCGAGGATGAAGAAAACGTACGACGGAGTGCGGCGCACAGTCATGAAGAGCGAGCAACTATCGAAGCAGGTATCGAGGTTGATCGTCGCGGATATCAGGTCTGGCGAGTACAAGCCCGGGGATCGCCTCCCGCCCGAGACGGAGCTAGCGGCCCGGTACGGATTGAGCCGTACCGTACTCAGGGAAGCCCTGGCGAGCCTGAAGCACGACGGGATAATCGACTCCCGGCAAGGCCGCGGCATCGTAATAATGAAGCCCGGAAACCGCGAGGCGTTCAGGCTCTCGGACGTCACCGACTCCATGTCCAGGTCGGAGCTCAACTCTCTCTATGAAATGCGGGCAATCCTCGAGTCCGAGGCGGCGGCCTTGGCCGCCAAGCGGCTGGACGACGAGGGTGGCGGGAACATTCGGCGATATTACGACGAGATGGCGGAGGCCGTAAGAGCCGAGGAACCCGGAGACGAGGCGCATATGAGGTTCAACGACGCGATCGCCAGGGCGAGCAAGAACCCGTTCCTCGTAGAGTTCCTTGACTTCCTGCACGGGAGGCTCGGGGCGCTCGCCAAGGAATTAAGGCTTAGCACGATGGTGGATCCGGCCCGCGCCGCCCTCGTGCTGGCAGAGCACGGGAGCATCAGCGAGGCGATATTGGCGCGAGACGGGCCGGGCGCGCGGCAGGCGACTCGGACGCACCTGATCAACGCCGCGAACCGAGCCGGCCTGGAGATCCTAGCGCCTTGACGGCCCGAGGGACGGATAGCCTCCGCCCCTTTGGCGAGCCATAAAAAGCGGCCCGCCCGAGCCTATGGCTCGAGCGGGCCGTTCCCCCTTTTTTAGAGCGAACCATAGGGGCGCGCGGAATCCTCGCGCGCGCCCGCGAGGCTTATACCAGGCCCTGGGCGATCATAGCGTCGGCGACCTTCTTGAAGCCGGCTATGTTGCCGCCGACCACGTAGTTGCCCTCGGCCCCGAAGGCCTTGGCGGTGTCGATGCAGTTCTGGTGGATGTAGATCATGATGTCGTGGAGGCGCTTGTCTACTTCCTCCGCGGTCCACGCGAGGCGCATGGAGTTCTGGCTCATCTCGATGCCGGAGGTGGCGACGCCGCCGGCGTTGGCGGCCTTGCCCGGGGCGAACGGGATCTTCTTCTCGATGAAGAGCTTCCAGGCCTCGGGCGTACAGCCCATGTTGGAGACCTCGACGACGGCCTGCACGCCGTTCTTCACGAGGGCCTGGGCGTCTTCGCCGGACAGCTCGTTCTGGATGGCGCAGGGCATCGCTATGTCGACCTTCTGCTCCCAGGGTCGCTTGCCCGCGAAGAACTTGGCGTTCGGGAACTTCTTGACGTAGGTCTCGACGCGGTTACGGTCTATGACGAGCATCTCCTCGAGGTACTTGTGCTTCTCGGGGGTGTTGATGCCGTCGGGATCGTAGACGTAGCCGTCGGGCCCGGAGACGGTGACGACCTTGGCCCCCAGCTGGCTGGCCTTGATGCAGGCTCCCCAGGCGACGTTGCCGAAGCCGGAGACGGAGATCGTCTTGCCCGCGAGGGTCTCGCCCTTGAGCTTGAACATCTCCTCGGTGAAGTATATGGCTCCGAAGCCGGTCGCCTCGGGGCGGATCAGCGAGCCGCCGAAGGACAGGCCCTTGCCGGTAAGGACGCCGGTGAACTCGTCGCGCAGGCGCTTGTACTGGCCGAACATGTAGCCGACCTCGCGCCCGCCCACGCCGATATCCCCGGCGGGAACGTCGGTGTCGGGGCCTATGTGGCGGAACAGCTCGTTCATGAAGCTCTGGCAGAAGCGCATGATCTCGTTGTCGCTCTTTCCGTTGGGATCGAAGTCGGCGCCGCCCTTGCCGCCGCCCATCGGGAGGCCGGTCAGGCTGTTCTTGAACGTCTGCTCGAATCCTAGGAACTTGAGGGTGGAGAGCGTCACCTTCGGATGGAAGCGGATGCCTCCCTTATACGGGCCGATGGCGCTGTTGAACTGAACGCGATAGCCGCGGTTAACGATGTACTCGCCCTTGTCGTTCATCCAGGGCACCCTGAACATGATGGTGCGCTCGGGCTCGACGATGCGCTCGAGTATGCGCTGGGCCTTGTACTTGGGGTCCTTCTCGATAAGCGGGGCTATCGACTCGAGGACTTCCTCGGCGGCCTGCAGGAACTCGGACTCCCACGGAGCACGGGCCTTGAGGCCATCGAGGACCTCGCGGATATAAGCGTTCATATGCCCTCCTTCTGTAGAGCTAGACAGACGCGAACTCGGTACGGGCCGAGCCCGTCCGACTGATATTGTACACATTGTAACGAAGCTGTGCAAGCCATTTTTTGATAATTGAATGCTTCATTTTGTTTATTGAAACGTTTTGTGTAAACTAGATGACAGATAAAAAGAAAACCCGGACGGATGTCCGGGTTCCTCACTAGTACAAGCTCCTGACCCTCTCGAAGAGGGCGCTCCAGACGTACGTGGGTACCTCTGGCTGAGGCTGAGCGGCGGCGGGCTTCGCGGCCGGCTTGTCCCCGGGGGGAGGCGGCTCCGGTTTCGGCGGCTCCCGCACTACGACGTCGCGGGGATTCACCCTATCGAAGAACCCGACGCGTTCCAGGGAACCCTCGAAGAGCTCGTCGTCGAGCCGCTTCGCGACGATGCGGGCCACGACGTCCGCGTCGTTCCAGGCGAGCCCGGAGCCGTCCGGCCTCACGCTGACGGCCCCGGCCCTGACCACGAGGAAGGCGTCGCCCTCGGATACTCCGTCGACTCGTCCGAGGTCCACCAAGGCCAGGTTGCCCTTGCGCTCGAGCAACGTGCCCCGGGGCTCCAGGTTCTCGCGTATCCCGCCTACTATCCTGGCTACCGCCAGCGCGACGCGGTCGTTTCCGGAACGGGGCGCCTCGATGCGCGCCGCGAGGGCGCCCGTCCTGGCGGCCCGGAGCTCCGCCGAGACGATGACGTCGCGTTCCGTCTCCGCGACTCCCACGAGGACGAAGTAGTCCGCGCCCGATTCCCTGGCCAGCCTGAAGGCATCGGAGAAGCCGGGCACGCGGGGCGCCGAGCGCTCCGGCGAAAACCCCGGCTCGAAGGCCAGGGCGTCTCTGAGGTACCGGGCTATGACCATGTCGCTACCCGCGTGGTACGGAGTGCCGCCCGGCCCGACGGAGAACACGGCTACGCGGTACGGCCTCGAGGGAGGGGCGCCGCCGCCGGCCTTCCAGTCTCGGGCGACCGAGCCCTCGAGGAGGCTGTCGTATATCTCTATGGCGTCGGAGAGCGCGCGGTCGGCCTTGCCTAGCTCCGAGAGGAAGCGCAGCTCCGAGAGGTACGAGGCGGGCAGCTTGGAGCCGCGCAGGAGCTCCGCGTAGCGCCTGCGGCCCTGGTTGGCGTAGGGATCGACGGAGAGGCCGCGCCTAT
>Ga0180008_1000726_pt1 | contig 24562 bp, 20 predicted proteins | sample MM_PW_MetaG_FD_121121 | JGI IMG/M metagenome (GOLD analysis project Ga0180008, IMG submission 121121) | Groundwater microbial communities from the Aspo Hard Rock Laboratory (HRL) deep subsurface site, Sweden - MM_PW_MetaG | ecosystem: Environmental > Aquatic > Deep subsurface > Groundwater... | reverse complement strand
GGCCCGCGCCGGGCTCGGGCCGACGGCCTCCCCGTTCGCGGCCATCGGGTACGGCTACGAGTCGCAGCTTGTGGACGCGGTGCCGACCGACGCGCGCGACCGCCCGCTGGACGGGCTGGCGCTCGGCTAGGCCGGGCGGTAATCCCAGAACGCTGACAGCAAGGAGGACGACGATGCTAGCGAAGAAACGTATAGCCCTCGTGGCGCACGATTTCAGGAAGATGGACTTGGTAGGATGGGTCGAGTATAACTGGCGCTCCCTGCTCAAGCACGACCTCGTCTGCACGGGCACGACGGGAAGGCTCGTCTCGGAGACGATCGAGCGGAAGCGGGCGACCGAGGGAGGGGCCAGCGCCCCCAAGTCTAATATCAAGCTGCTGAAGTCGGGCCCCCTCGGTGGCGACCAGCAGCTAGGCGCCATGATAGCCGAGGGCACCGTGGACGCGGTCATATTCTTCTGGGACCCCATGTCGCCCCAGCCCCACGACGTAGACGTGAAGGCGCTCCTGCGCATCGCCGTAGTCTATAACATCCCCATGGCGTGCAACCGCTCGACGGCCGATTTCATGATTTCCAGCCCCCTCTTCGACCGCGCCTACGAGCCTATCGTCAAGGACTACAGCGCCTATATTCAGCGCAAAGTAGAGAAGGAGGAAGAGGCCTGATCGAGCGCGCCCGGGCTCGCGCCGCCGAGCTGGCCGCAGGCCGCCATGAGGCCGCGGCCCCGAGGCGCCCTGACCCGCGCGTCCAGGCCCCGGGCCCGGAGGGCGGCCACGAAGCGATCGACCTCCGGCTCCGAGGGAGCCCTCGAGATAGGCGCCGAGCCCGGGTTGTACGGTATGACGTTGACGAGGGCCCGGCCCGCGAGGGCGACGAAGGCCGCCACCCCGGCCGCTGCGCCGGGACCGTCGTTGACGCCCGGTACCAGGCAATAGTTGACGCCTAGGGCGAAGTTCCGCCTGGCCGGATACTCCGCGAGCGCGCCCGCGAGAGCCGACAGCCCGAAGGCGCGGTTAATGGGCATGAGGCGGGACCTGGTCTCGTCGTCGGGAGCGTTGAGGCTTACGGATAGGCCGAGCCTCCGGTAGCCGAGCGCCTTCAGGCGCGCGATCCCGTCGGGCAGGCCCGCGGTACAGACCGTAACGCGCTCCTGGGCCAGGCCCGGGCCTTCCTGTCCGAGCAGTACCGCGAGAGCCCCGGACAGGCCCCCGAAGTTGTCGAGCGGCTCGCCCATGCCCATGAAGACTACGTTCTTAAAATCCCAGCCTAGCGAGGCGCGGGCTGTCACGGCCTGAGAGACTATCTCCGCTACGGAAAGGTTCCTCGCCAGCCCCGCGCGCCCGGTCTCGCAGAAGGCGCAGCCCATGCGGCACCCGACCTGGGACGACAGGCAGAGCGTCGACTTGCCCCCGGGGGAGGGAATCAGCACGCACTCCACGGTCGCCCCGTCGGACAGGCGCAGAGACGCCTTCCTCGTGGCGCCCAGCTCGCCCTCCTCCGCGGCGCAACGGACCGGCTCCAGGAGCCCCGCCCGGAAGCGCGGCAGCAAGGACTCGGCGTCCGCCCGCGATAGGAAAAGCGACGGCGTCCAAAGCCCTTCCCGCAGCGCGCGCGAGTAGGCCTTGCGGAGGCCGGGCGCCTTGCCGCGGCCGAGGCCGGACGCGGCCGCGAACGAGGGAAAGGTCAGCCCTAGGATATCGACGGTATCGGACATGGGCATAACATAGCCCGGATGCCGCCGAGTAGTCATCCTCGGGACCGGGCGCTCCGCGGCGGCCCTCAGGCTACGCGCCGGGCTCGGTCCACGATAGGTACTGCCTATCCGAGAGGAGGGTATGCCTGACGAAGCAATCCTTCATGAAGCCCACCAGCCCCTGGGCGCTCCCTCCCGAGCGTACGCGTAGCGAGAAGCCGTCGAGCTCCCTCAGGAGCGACTCGTGCTCGTCGGAATGCTCCCCGAGGCCGGGAAAGCCCGCTCGGCCCTGAAGGTCTTCCTCGAAGGCGAAGTGCTCCGCGAGCGAGGCCGCGAGCGCCGACATCCGTTTCTCAAGCTCTTCGGGAGGACCGCCCGCGACGTCCTCGATCGAGCCCATCTCGTCGAAGATGAGGCGATGCTGGGCGTCGATATCCGGTAGGCCGAGCGAGTACTCTGGCCGCCACGAGAAGTCGAAGGAGGCCTTCACGAGGGCCAGCCTCCGCTCGAGCCCCTCGCGCAGGCGCCATAGGACGGCGGGCTTGTCCTCCATCGCCGAGGACGGGATGAATAGCGCGATGGACGGGACGGAGCACCTGGCTCCGAACAGCTTGCGCGATCCGTAGACCACGGACTCCTCGCCGTACGCGCCGCCGGGCCCTATCTCCTCTACCGGCGCGTCGCAGTAGAGCACGGAGGCGCTCCCGGCTCGCATGGCGTACAGGCCCGAGCCCGGCTCGCCTAGCTCCTCTCCAGCCGCTAGCTCCAGCGCGCTCGAGACGCGGGCCATCTCGTAGAGGCACGATAGCGATCGTATTCCCGCGAGCGCGGGAATAGCCTCGAGCTCGCCGACGGCCGCCCCGGCTCGCTCGAGCTCCGTATCCAGCCCGTTCCTCAGCGCGAAGCGCCGGAAATCCCTCGCGGGCACGGCTACGGCCTCGGTATCCCGGACCGCCCGGAACCGCTCCTCGCCCTGGTCCCCGCTGGAAAGGCGGAACGCGCCAAGGAGCGCGCCCGTGTCGTAGCGCGCGGCGGGCCCTCCTCTCTCGTCTAGCCGCTCCACAGACCCGCTTAGCGTCAGGTACGCGAAGCCGTCGCCGGCGCGCCCGGCCGCGAAGGGCTCGCCGGCTCGGAAGGCGCGCCGGGGGCTCGACGCGAGCGCCGCGAGGTCCGCCTCGGGGGCTCCGGGGAAATAGCGGCTCAGGGACTCGAAGGCCGCGAGCGCGCCCCAGTCGCCGATCGACGGGACAAGGACGCTTCGCTCGCCGAAGGACGCGACCCGACCGAAGCCGACGGATCGGAACGCGTCCGCGCGGTCTCCGTGGCTGAGGAGCAGGTCGCCCGAGGCGTCGCCCGAGAAGTCCGACGCCGCGCCGTGTATCATTCCCCCGCCTACGTCGACCTTCTTCACGTCGGCGGGCTCCAGGTACGCGGCCTTGGCCCGCGCCGCTTCCTCGGCGCTTATGCCCGCGGCCGCGGGCGAGCCTTCCACCCCCGGAGGTACGACCATGGAGTCTATGACGGAGAACGAGCTCAGGTCGGCGTAGTGGGCGTAGACGCGGGGGCCGTCGGGACCGGCGGCGCGGAAACGGAAGATAGTCGTCTCCAAGGGATGAGGCGAGAGAATGGGCATGACCTCGAGGCCGTCGACGTCGTTCCAGCGCCCCTCCTCCAGGTCCACGACGTCGAAGAGCCTCGCGAAATCGCCCTCGCCGACGCCGCAGAGAGCGCGCAGCTTAGCCGTCGCCGACCTCCTGACCATGGGGACGGCGTAGTAGGCTATGCGGCGGTCGGACCGCATGAGGCTCGTGAGCCCGACGAAGTGGTCGTCGTGGACGTGGGTATGGAAGACGCCGTCGACGTCGCAGACGCCGAGCCCGACCGCGTCCAGGCTCTCCTCTATATTCGGGCCCGCGTCGACGAGGTAGCGCTTCCCCTTGTGGACGACGAGGCTGCCCATGCACGGCCGCTCGGGATCCCAGCCGTCGCCTTCCCCTATATGGACGACCGAGAAGAAGTCGCGGACGGGCTCGGAACGGGGCAGCTCGTACGGGACTTCGTAGCGGCCGCGGGGCCCGAGGTTCAGGTCGACGTCGACGGCTCGGCCGCCGGCTATGAACTCGTACCTGTTGACCCCTAGCCGCCGTAGGTAGGCCCCACCGCGCAGCTCGACGATAGGCGCGTCGATGACCCTGACGTCGAGGAGCTCCTCGGTCGACTTGAACGAGCCGAACGAGAACTTGCGCTTCATCCGTATTATCTCGGCGGCCGCGGCCGGGTCGTCGGGGTCGAGCTCCTCGGGGTCGGTTACGCCGTAGTTCCCGGCGTAGATATACCTGGCCTGGGCCTCGACCTGGTCGCGGAGGCCTATGAGCATGGGCCGCGCCCCGGTATTCATCGGATGGCCGGGGATTATGAGCCCCTGGCGATAGAGCATCTGGAGCACCGGGAATTCCGCGAGATTGGAGAACCGCCCGTTCTGCACGGGTATCTCCGAGAGGAGTATGGCGTTAGGGCCGGTCTCGTAGCTGACCCCGCCACGGCTGGCCCGGGCTATGGCGCCGGACTTGAACAGGAATTTGACGACGTTCTCAGGGCACGCGCAGAGCACCGAGAGGCCCGCCCCGGGGATGTCGACGACGCTGACGCCCTCGCACAATTCGATCTTCGTCATGGTCACGCCCCGCTTGCCTTTATTTGAATCCGTATAAAGCATAGCGGCGATTCCCCCGGCCCGCAAGCCGCTACGGGCGCGCCCTTGTAGCGGCCGACGATGCGGTGTACAAATAGGGATACGCGTCCAAGAACCACTAAGGAGGAAATCGGTATGAAAAAGCTAACGATCGCGCTCTCGCTGATCGCGGCCTTCGCCGTAAGCCAGGCGTTCGCCGTCGGCGATAAGGAGGCCGCCGCCTCGAAGCCGTCGGCCCCGACCATGAGCGCCGCGGGCCTACCCGACCTCAGGGGCCGGACCATCGTCGCGGTGACGGAGAACGCCTACACGCCGCTCAACTTCGTCGACCCCAAGACCGGCAAGTCCGTCGGCTGGGAATACGACGCCGTCAACGAGATAGCGAGGCGCCTAAACGCCAAGGTCGAATGGAAGCTTTCCAGCTGGGACCTGATGATACAGTCGGTCCGCGACGACCAGTTCGACGTCGGCATGGACGGCATCACCATCAACGACGAGCGCAAGGGCCAGGTAGACTTCTCCGATCCGTACATGGTGTCGCAGCAGTTCATGCTGGTCAGGGCCGACGAGAAGCGCTTCTCGGACGAGAAGGCCTTCGCCGCCGACCCCAAGCTCCTCGTGGGAGCCCAGGCGGGCACGACAAACTTCTACGTCGCGGTCTACAACGTGCTCGACGGCGACGAGCAGAACAAGCGCATCAAGCTGTTCGAGACCTTCGGCGCGACCGTACAGGCCCTCCTGGCCGGCGACGTAGACATGGTCCTGATGGACGCCTCCTCCAGCAAGGGCTTCATCGGCGCCAACCCAGGCAGGCTCAAGACCGTCGGCGGCCCCCTTGGCACGGAGGAATTCGGCTTCATCTTCAAGAAAGGCTCCGACCTCGTAGCGCCCTTCAACGCGGCCATCGCGGCGATGAAGGCCGACGGGACCCTCGAGAGGCTCAACACCAAGTGGTTCTTCGAATACCAGCCCTGACCGGGGGCGAGGGATGACGCAGAATGAAGAATAAGGTAGCCGCCGCCCTCGGCGGCGTGCCTTGGTGGCTCGTGCTGCTGATCGGCCTCGGCGTCATCTCCGTTGGGACCGCGCTCGCGGACGCCTCGTACCGCGTCATCTTCGGCGCGGTGGCCAAGGGCTTCGGGGTAACCATGACCGTCGCGGTCGTGTCGTACGCGGCGTCGCTCTTCCTGGGGCTCGCGCTGGGGCTCGCCAGGGCGTCGCGCCTGCGGCCCCTGCGCGAGGCCTCAACGTTCTACATCGAGCTGGTACGGGGCCTGCCGATGCTCGTCATCCTCTACTACATAGCCTTCGTCGGCGCGCCGGCCCTGGCGGGGGCGCTCAACGCCCTCATGTCCCCGCTCATCAGGCTCGGCGCCATGGAGCCGTTCCAGTCGAGGAGCTTCAGCTTCGCGACTCGCGCCGTGCTCGCCCTGACGCTCGGCTACGCCGCCTTCATAGCGGAGATATTCCGCGCGGGCATAGAGAGCGTCGACCGGGGCCAGGTCGAGGCGGCCTACGCGCTGGGCATGTCGCATTCGCAGGCGACCTTCAGGATAGTGCTCCCGCAGGCCGTGCGCAACGTCCTGCCGGCCCTGGCCAACGAGTTCGTGGCGATAATCAAGGATTCCGCCCTCGTCTCGGTGCTCGGCGTCCAGGACATCACCCAGATAGGCAAGGTCTACGCGGCCAGCACGTTCAAGTTCTTCGAGACCTATAACGTCGTGGCGTTCTTCTACCTATGCCTGACCGTGAGCCTCTCCATGCTCGTGCGCGCCCTGGAGCGCAGGCTGGGCCGGGAGGCGCGGCGATGAGCGCGTTCATACGCATTAGGGACGCGGTCAAGACTTTCGGCTCGCCGGGCAAGGGTGCGCGCCCCGGCGAGGTAGTCCGAGCCCTCGACGGCGTCACGCTCGACGTCGATCGGGGCGAGGTGGTGCTCGTGATCGGCCCCTCGGGCTCCGGGAAGAGTACCCTGCTCAGGGCGGTCAACAGGCTGGAGCGTCTGGACTCGGGCGAGATATGGATAGGCGAGGACTCGGTGACGGCCCGCCGCGCCGACCTGCGACGGATACGGGAGGACGCGGGCATGGTTTTCCAGAGCTTCAACCTCTTCGCCCACCTATCCATCCTCGAGAACGTCTCCCTCGCCCCGCGCCTCGTCCGCAAGACGCCGGCGGCTCGGGCGCGGGACGAGGCCGCGGCCCTGCTCGACAGGGTCGGCCTCTCAGACAAGCTGGATCGCCTTCCGCGCCAGCTCTCCGGAGGCCAGCAGCAGCGCGCGGCCATCGCCAGGGCGCTCGCGATGAGCCCCAAGGCGCTCCTCTTCGACGAGCCTACGTCCGCCCTGGACCCGGAGATGATAAAGGAAGTCCTGGACGTGATGACGGGACTCGCCGACGAGGGCATGACGATGATGGTCGTCTCCCACGAGATGGGCTTCGCGCGGGCGGCCGCCGACAGGGTCGTCTTCATGGACCGGGGCAAGATAGTCGAGCAGGGATCGCCCGACCGGATATTCACGGAACCGAAGGAAGAGCGCACGCGCGACTTCATTCGGCACATCCTATAGCGCGACGGAGGCAGCAATGGCGCGAGCGCTCGTGTACCAGACAGATTTCGGGACCTCGGACGGAGCCGTCTCAGCGATGTACGGCGTCGCGCTCAAGGTTGACCCGGCGCTTTCCATCTTCGACCTTACCCACGACATACCGCAGTACAGCATCTGGGAGGCGTCGTACCGACTCGTGCAGACGGTGCAGTACTGGCCCGAGGGAACGGTCTTCGTGTCGGTGGTGGACCCGGGGGTAGGGACGTCGCGGCGCAGCGTCGTGGTCCGCACGAAGGCGGGTCAGGTCATCGTCACCCCGGATAACGGCACGCTGACTCACGTCAAGCTGCTCCTCGGAATAGACGAGGCGAGGCTCCTCAGGGAGGACGCGCACCGCCTCTCCGGCTCGGAGCTCTCGTATACCTTCCACGGCCGGGACGTATACGCGTATACGGGGGCCAGGCTCGCCTCCGGCCAGCTATCCTTCGACTCTCTCGGCGAGCCGGTCGACGTGCCGAGCCTCGTCGAGCTGCCCCACGTCGACGCGGAGCACGTGGCCGACGCCCTCGAGGGCACGATAGACGTGCTCGACGTCAGGTTCGGAAGCCTCTGGTCGAACATCCCTCACTCGCTCTTCATCAGCCTGGGAGTCGATTACGGCAAGCGCGTCGAGGTCTCCATCAGGAACGATACGCGGGAGGTCTACCGCAACACGATGGTGTACGCCCGCTCGTTCGCCGACGTCTCGATGGGCGAGCCGCTGGTGTACATCAATTCCGTCCTCAACGTAGCCGTAGCCATAAACCAAGGCTCGTTCGCCCGCGCCTACAATATAGGCACCGGCCTCTCGTGGAAGATATCCATCCGCAAGGCGCCCAGGATAGTGTACGAATAGGCCCGCATGGAACGACCCTCGCTGATGCCCGCGCGCCGGGCCGCCCCGCTCTTCCTCGTCCTCGGCGTCGTCGCGGCCCTGTCGGCCTGCTCGCCGGGTCGCCACGGGCTGCGGGTACGCGACGGCGAGGCGACCGCCCCGGCTCCCGGGGTAGCGGCCCGCCTCGACGGCGACTGGCTGTTCACGCCGGGGGGCTCGTCCTCGCCCGTCGCCCTGGGCGTCCCTCGAGTCTGGAATTCCATCCAGCCCGGGCTCTCCTCGGGAGAGTATCGGCTCCGGCTCGCCGGCCTGGCGCCCGGGCGGCTCTACGCCCTGCGGTTCATGGGAATCAGCTCCGCGGGGATCGTCTCCGTCGACGGGCGGGCGATCGGCGACTGGGGCCTGCCGGAGACGACCTACGCCCCCAGGACCTACCGGTTCGTGCCGAGCGGGGAGACGGTCAGCCTCGCCGTAGCCGTAGAGAACACCGAGCACGCGACGGGCGGCCTCTGGATGCCCGTCTGGTTCGGCGAGGCCGACGCCGTTGAGCGCTCGTCGTTCCTCGGGAGATTCGTCGACATCATGATAACGGGGTCGATCGTAATGATGGCCCTCTACCACCTCGCCTTATTCGCCATGCGCCGCGAAGAGCGCTCGACCCTCTACTTCGCGCTCTTCTGCCTCGTTACCGTGGTGAAGACGGGGCTATCGGACCAACAACTGCTCGCGACGCTCGTACCCGCCCTCGACGGGGCCGCGGGCCTGAGGACGGCCTACGTCGCGACGATACTCCTTCCTATCACCTTCCTGGCGTACCTGTACGCAATGTTCCCCCGGCACAGGAACCCGGCGGCGATGGGCGGCCTCGTCGCGCTCGGGACTGCCCAGGCCGTATTCTCGGTAGTCGCCCCCGTCCGCTTCGTTCAGTCGTGGTTCTTGCCGTACCAGGCCGCAATCCTGCTGGCGGCCGCCTACGTCATGGCGGTCCTCGCGCGAGAGTTGAGGGAACGATCGCCAGGCGCGAGGCTGATGCTCGCGGGCGTCCTTATCCTCATCGCCTCGACGGTCAACGACATACTCCACGACCTGAAGATCATCTATACGTTCTATTCGATCGGCCTCGGCCTGTTCGCTTTCCTCTTCAGCCAGTCGCTCGTGCTCGGCAGGCGCTTCGCCCTCAGCTTCAAGGAGGTCAAGGACCTGAACGCCAACCTCGAGCGGAGGGTAGCCGAGCGAACGGGCGAGCTGGAGCGGCTGTCCAGGATGGATTCGCTCACGGGCCTTATCAATCGCAGGCATTTCTGGGAGCTCCTGGAACGGGAATGGGACCGGTGGACGCGCTACGGTCACGGCTTCTGCCTGGCCCTCGTCGACATAGACCGATTCAAGGACCTGAACGACTCCCTCGGCCACGCCGCCGGGGACGAGGCCCTGAAGAGCATAGGCGGGATACTGCAGGAGAGCGTCCGCAAGACCGATACCGTGTCGCGCTACGGAGGCGAGGAATTCTGCATAATCCTCCCGGGCACCGAAGCCCGGGAGGCCGCCAGCCTCCTCGAGAAGATCCGCGTATCGGTAGAGGCCGCCTCGCTCGCGGCCGGCCCCGCGAGGGCGGGAAAGACCATCAGCTACGGCATCGCGAAGGCGTCCGGCCATTCCAGCCCGGCCGAGCTCGTGAACGCCGCCGACATGCAGATGTACAGGGCCAAGTCGGCCGGGCGGAACAGGGGCTTCGTCGAGGCCTGAGGCCCGCGGCCATCCCCCGTCCGGCTCGGCGCGGCTCAGCGCATTATCGATTCCTGTACATATACTCCGGGGCCAGGTACAGGAGCCCGTTCCCCATGGCAGATATCTCGTAGACCAGGCTAGCCGCCGCGCCGAGCGCCTCGAACGCGGCCCCGGAGGGTAGCGCGACCGAGGAGGCCCCGAGCATGGACAGGAGGGGACCGGTCTCGGCCTCGCCGGGCAGGTACTCCACGAAGCGGGGCGACGAGCCCAGGAGCTCGGCCATCGCGGCCTTGGCCTCGTCCAGGCCGCCGATCCCGTCGACGAGCCCGTTCGCGAAGGCCTCGCTCCCGAGCCAGATCTGGCCCTTGCCCAGTTCGTCGACCCTGGCCCTGTCAAGCTCGCGGCCCTCGGCCACGACGTCGACGAAGCGGCCGTAGACGTACTCGATGCTGGATCGGAGGACCGCGTCGTCGCCTTCGCGGTGGGGCAGGAACGGATTGCCGAACAGGCCCGAGTCTCCCGCGCTGACGCCGTCAGCGCCTACGCCGAGCTTCTCCAGCGTACCGATCAAGCTGAAGTTCAACCCGGTGACGCCGATGGAACCGGTAACGGTGCCGGCTTCAGCGACGATCCTGTCAGCGTACGCCGAGATGTAGTACCCGCCCGACGCGGCGTAGCTGGCCATCGAGACGACGACGGGCTTGCCCTTCTCCCTGAGCTTCTTGACCTCCCGGGCGATGTGGTCGCTGGTCAGGGCCGAGCCGCCGCCCGAATCGACGCGGAGCAGGACGCCCGCTATCGCCTCGTCGTCGCGCAGGCCGGCCAGCAGCTCGGCGGCGGAATCGCCTATGGACCGCCCCGCGACTCCCTCGCCTTCAATTATATTCCCGGACAGGTAGACGACGGCCACCTTCTTGGCGAGGGGCGCGCCCCACGACAGGCCGCGCTCGCGGGCGTAGCCGCGGAGGTCGACCGTCGGGGCGTCGCCCGTCTTCTCCTTGACCGCGTCGTCGAACTCGTCGCGGTACATCAGCGCGTCGACCAGGCCGGCCTCGACGGCGCGGCGCGGGTCCAGGTAGGGGCCGCCGCCTATGGCCGCCGCGGCGCCGCCGGGCAGCTTCGCGCCGCGCGCCGCGTCGAGCGCCTCGTACGACTGCGCGGCGAGCCCGCGCACGTAGCGCTCCAGCATCGCGCGCTCCGCGCCGGTCATGCCCGACTCGCTGAAGGCGTTATACGCCGTCTTGGTATCGTGCGACTGCAGGTTATACGTCTCCACGCCGAGCTTGGCCAGCAGGCCCTTGAAGTACAGCCCTACCGACGCCGCGTCGACGACGGCCAGGCTGCCGTTGGGATCGAGCGCGACGAGCTCGGCGCCCGCGGCCGCGTAGACGTACGACAGGCGGCCCATGCCCCTGGCGTAGACGTAGACGGGCTTGCCCGCCGCCCTGAACGCCCCGACGGCCCGGCCGAATTCCTGGGCCCTGGCGTCGGAAGCGAAGCCGGGCGGATCGATCATGACGAGGGCGCCGATGGAGCGGTCCGAGGCCGCCCTCCGTATCGCCGCTACGGCCTGGCCGAACCAGACGTCGGTCTCGTTCCCTATCCCGGTATCGAAATCGAAGCGGGGCGGGACATCGGCGAACGCTCCGGGCCCGTCGACGACCAGGGTGGCCTTGCCGAAGACCCTGGCGGCCTGCCTGGTCGCCCGGCCGACCCGCACGGCCGATCCGAAGCCCGCCGCGCCGTCGGCGGCGGCCGATACGGGTGCGGAGTAGGACGCCCCGGTCTCGGTCCCCGACAGGCTCACCGAGACGCCGACGCCGAAGGACGAGTCGCCGAGAGAGTACCTACCGTTAACGCTGAGCCATTCGTCGAGCATGAGCCGGGCGCCAACCGCCGTGAAGGCGAACGAGCCGCCTACTATCTCGGCGTCGCCCGATACGGTCAGGGCGGACTCGAGCCCGGGCACGAGCCAGAGCGGCCGCACCGCCGCGCCGAGCCTATAGTCGAACGATAGCGCGCCGGCGGCGTCGCGCCTCTCGGCGAGTCCCGCCGCGATCGACAGGAAGTCGGTCGGCCTGACCATGACCCCGGCGTCCACGTAGCAGCCGAGCGGGGACGCGGACGAGGTATCGTCCCAGCGGAAGCCCAGCCCGAGGCTCACGGCGTCGCCGAAGGCGGCCGAGCTCGTCAGGTAATGCTCGTACGCGGAGCCGTCGGTCCTCATGCGATAGCTCAGCCCTCCCAGGCTATACAGCAGGTCGACCTCGCCGGAGGGAGCCGAGCCGGAGCCGAGCGAGGCGAGCGAGCCGAGCGGGGTAGTCCCCCGTAGCCCGACGGCCATCGCGTCGGGGAAGAAGCCCCACGAGGCCGGGTTGTCGGCGTTGTCCCATACGGTGACGGGGTCGGCGAGGCCGGCGGCCTGGGCGTGGAGCCCGAGTACGGCGACGGCCAAGGCTATCGGGAGCAGGGCCGATCTCGGCGCCGCGCTTATCCTTGCGTGCATTCGTTATACCTCCAATACGATAGGCACTAGACTATAGCGCGCCGCCGCGTAGCCGACGACCTCCGTTAGGGGATATAGTGGCCGGACCATGCCCAGCCTCAAGGATCGCGCCCTCGCCTACGCCAGGAGCTTCCCCAAGCCAGTCTGGCTCCTCGTCGCGGCCACCGTCATAGAGTCGACGGGGCGCTTCATGGTCGTGCCGTACCTGAGCCTCTATATGCGCGGCGCCGGCGTGAGCCTGGGCGCCCTGGGGCTCGTGCTCGGGGCGGCCCCGTTCGCGAGCGTGGCGTTCGGCGCGTGGGGCGGCCATCTCGCGGATCGCTGGGGCCGCAAGCCGGTGCAGATACTAGGCGTCGCGGCTAGCGGGCTCGCGCTTTTCGGCTTCGCCTTCGCTGGCACGGACGTCTACGTGCTCGGCCTCCTCAATTTCCTGAACGGTATGACGAGAACCTTCTACCGGCCGGCGACCAACGCCGCGCTCGCCGACCTCTGTCCCCGCGACCGGCGCTCCGAGGCCTACGCGCTGAACCGCATCGGGATAAACGCGGCGTACGGCTGGGGGCCGCTGATAGGGGTGGCGCTCTTCGCGGCCGGCCCGAGTACCGGCTTCATCGTCGGCGGCGCCCTCAACCTGGTCGTCGGGCTATTCATAGCGATCGCGATACCCGAGTCGTCGGCCGGCCTGAAGACTCCGGCGGAAACCCAGGGAGGAGCCGCCGCTTCGCACCGGGCCTGGCGGGAGATACTGAAGGACGGCGTATTCTGGCTATGGATGGCGGGTATGTCCCTGACCTGGGGCGCGTACAGCCTCATCCAGAGCTTCCTGCCCCTGCACCTGAAGAACGGGGGCCTGCCGCTATGGGTCTACGGCGCGCTGCTGACTACGAACGCCCTGGTATGCGTGCTCGCCCAGCTGCCCGTCAGCCGGAGGCTACGGGTATCGCGCATAGGACCGTCAGCCGGCGCGTCGAAGCTCGCATTCGCCCTCGGGTTCCTGGGCTTCGCGTTCTTCCGATCCCCCGCGGCGATCGTCGCGGCCATGCTAGTACTGTCGTTCGGGGAAGTGTGGGGCTCGGCGGTGCAGACCCGCTTCGTGCCGGAGCACGCGGACCCGCGCCTGCTAGGCCGCTACATGGGGCTTAACTCGTTCAGCGAGCTCGGCCTCGCCTTGGCCGCGCCCGCCGCCGGTTTCCTGATGCAGGCGGCGGGCGGCCGGGCGGTGTTCGTGGGCGCGGCCGGGCTCGCCCTCGCCGGCGGCGCCCTGCTCTACCTGGCCGGGGCGGCGCACGATTCGCGGGCGGCCTCCAAGGCCGCCTCCAAAACCGCCGAGACGGCCGCAGCGCAGGCCGCCGACGGCGTCCTAGGGGCCTAGCGGCCTAGGGCGCGAGCAGCTCGATCTCGAACACGAGGACCGAGTTGCCTGGAACGGCGCCGCCAGCGCCGCGAGCCCCGTAGCCAAGCTCCGGCGGTATGACGACCACGCGGCGCTCCCCGTAGGCCATGGCCGCGACGGCGGCGTCGAAGCCCGGTATCACCTGCCCGGCCCCGAGCTTGAACTCGAAGGGCTCGTTCCCGCGGTCCGCCGTGGAATCGACCTTCCTCCCGTCCGACAGGGTCAGGGTATAGAGTATGCGTACCTGGGAGCCCTTCGCGGGCCTGGATCCGGCGCCCGTCTTGAGGACCTTATGCAGCAGGCCGTCCCCGCCGGGGCCGAGGCCGGGGATACGGGCCTTGACGGCCGCGACCTGGGCCTCCGAGGCGGCCTTCGCGCGGTCCCCCGCCCCCGCGTAATGCGCCTTGACGGCGGCGTCGAAGCGAGTCTTATCGGCCTTGAACGCGGCGGCCCCCGCGCCCTTGCGGACTATCCTGACGCTATTCATCGCGTCGCCCTTGCGGATCGCAAGCACGGCCGGCATGCCCGAGGCCACGCGGCCGAAGACGGTATAGTTGCCGTCCAGGAATTTGGCGGGGCCGAGCGTTATGTAGAACTGGCTTCCGTTGGTATCGGGCCCGGCATTGGCCATGCCCAGCACCCCGGCGGCGCCGAAGCTCAGGGAGGGGTCTATCTCGTTGGGGAACTGGTAGCCAGGCCCGCCGCGGCCCGAGCCAGTCGGGTCGCCGCCCTGGATCACGAAGCCCGGCTCCACCCTATGGAAGACTATATTGTCGAAGAACGGCTTGCCGGAGGGCGACATGGTTCCCTCGGCCAGGCCTACGAAGCTAGTCACGGCTATAGGCGCCTTGTCGGCGAAGAGTTCCAGCACTATGTCGCCCCTCGCGGTGGCGATCACGGCGTACAGGCCGTCGGGCAGGGCCGCGGTCGGATCCTGGCCCTTGGAAACGGCTTGGGGCTGAGCACCTGCGAGCGCCGCGCAGCACAGCAGGAGCAAGGCGCCTGGGGCGGCGCGGGTAGCGGTCACGGTCATGGTTTCCTCCGGGGTGGATACTAAGCCGAGGCCCGGCCGTTCCGCAAGCGGAGCGGCGTCGCTCGATCAGCGTATCCTGACGTCTATCCTCTCCGTCTCGTCGGTCCCCTTGGGATAGTCGGGGCCCACGTGGCTCCAGAAGTTGAACACGTCTCCGTTCTTGACGTAGGCGGAGAAGGCCGACAGCGGGAAGCGCATCTCGACGAGCCCGTCGCCGTTGCGGAACGAGCAGCCCGACGTTACCTTCTTAACGTTGGGCTCGCCCGACGGGCCGGCCTTGTTGACCCTGATCCTCGGCTCGAGGGTCGTTCCTTCGGCGATGAGGGACAGGTAAATAAAGTACTGGGACGACCCGTCGCGATCGCCGTGTATCTTGAGGCACTGCTCTCGCCAATCGCTCCCGTTGGCCCTGAAGACGCCGTCGGCGAAGTCCATCCTGACGTACAGGTAGAGCCCGTCGGACGCGGCGTATACGGCCACGAGATCGGTTCCGCTCACCTTCGGCGACTTGTCGTCCCCCGCCGGATCGATGAAGATAGGCGCGATGCCCGCCCAATCGGCTATGGCCCCATCCACCTTAATCCCGTCGACGGCCACCTTCGGCAGTCGCCGCGTCATGGCGAGCCGCCTGCCCCAGAGCCCGTCCCAGGAAACGCTCTGGGAAATAGCGTCGTATCCATCGGCGCGGATCTCGATGTCATGCGCGCCGAACTCGAGCGCCTTATCACCCGTGGGGACCGTATCGAATCGTTCTCCGTCCACGAGCACGACGGCTCCCGCCGGCAAGCCGACCGACGGCTTGAAGCCCAGGGGAGCGCTCTTCTTCGCGAAGCGCAGCGAAACCTTCGACTCCTCGCCGGGCCGCAGCTCGATAGGCACGGGATCGGAGGCCGCGTATATAAAATCGGGCGGCCTGAGCGAGACGTAGCGCGCCTCGAAGGCCTTGGTCTCGATCCTCAGGGGCGTCCTGCCTAGCTGCTCGCCGTTTAGGTCGACGAGCGCGCCCAGGGGCTCGCTCTCGACTACGAGGACGGCCGGTCTCGGAGAAAGCCTCAGGCTTGTTCCCATCGCCGACGCGAACGCGACCGAGACCGTCTCTGCCGCCGGCTCGTATCCTTCCATCCTCGCTTCCATCGAGTACCTACCCGGCCGTAGCGCGCCGTTCCACGGCGTCTTCCCGACGAGGCTGCCGTCTATCCATAGTTCGGCGCCCTCCGGCTCGGCGTCCACGCGGCACGGCACGCGAGCCGGTACCAGGATCGCCTTGCCCGCGATGACGACGCCCGGGCCGGCCTCGACGATCCCTACGTACTCGTCGTAACCGGCGAGTACCGCCCGAAGCTCGTGCCGCCCGGGACGCACGGCCTCGAGCCGCGCCGGGGCCGCGCCGGCGGCGACCCCGTCCACGATGATCGTCGCGCCGGTCGGGACGGACTCCACGACCAGCGTGCACGGCTTCTCGTCGACGGCCGGCGCGAGCAGGGCCTTCCTGCCGTATATGACCGCCAGGCCGAAGGATACCCCGGGAGCCTTGGCCTCCTTCTCGGCCGAGAGCACCGCCGCGTAGGCCTTGCCCGACAGGCCCTTACGGCCGTAGCACGCGGACAGCGCCAGGCGAAGCGAGGGCGCGGGACGCTTCGCCAGCTCCGCCTCGGCGACCGCGGTCTCGAGCATCGCCTCCACGGCGTCGAGCTCCGCCGGCGACAGGGCGGCCAGGCCGGACTCGAAATCAGCTAGCGCCGCCTCGTCGCCCAGGGACTCGGCCTTCTTGGCGAGAGCCAGTACGGCCGCCGGCGCCGACGGCTCTATAGCGGCGGCGGGCTCGGAAGCGGGCTCGGAAGCGGGTTCGGGAGCCGGCGCCGACGACGGTAAGACCGCGGCCGAGGTCGCGGTAGGTTCCGGCCTCGAATTCCTTCCGCCGCAGGCGCTCGCTATCGAGCATATCGCCAAGGCCGCGATGGCCGCCTTCAGTACGGAACTAATCGAACGAATGGATTCCATGCGATTCCTCCGCAAGACCGATTCGAACGTAGGCCGGAGCTTTTCTATAGTATCACTAATTAGGTTCGCTCGCTTGCAAAAGGGGCGCGTCGCCAGTATATTATACCCCCTGGGGGTATATAACGCATGACTAGCATCGTCCTTCGAGTCGCGGGCATGACCTGCGACTCGTGCGAGAAGCGCGTCGAGTCGGTCGCCCGCTCCATCGGGGGCGTCTATTCCGCCAACGCCGAGTCCGCGAAGGGCAAGCTGACCGCGCTCCTCGAGCCGGGCGCGGATCCTATCGACGTCACGGCTCGCATCGGGAGGGCCCTGAGCGTCGCGGGCTATCCCGCCGGCCAGGACGCCCCGCGGCCGTGGCGCGACGGCGTCCTGGCCGCGGCCGTGGGAACCGGCCTCGCGGCCGCCTTCTACGCGCTCGACCATTCGGGACTCGTAGCCTTCGCCCCGAGACAGGGAGCGACGGCGGCGGCCCTCGCCGCGAGCGGCCTCCTGACATCCTTCCACTGCGTCTCGATGTGCGGCGGGATCGCGCTCTCGCAATCGCTTCGCGCCGCGATCGGGGAAGTAGCTCAGCCCGTATCGGGAGGCTCCTCCCGATACGCGTCGCTCAAGTCCGCCGTCGCGTATAACGCCGGACGCGTGGTAGGGTACACGGCCATCGGCGCGCTCGTAGGAGCGCTCGGCGGCGCGCTCGACCTAGGCCAGCGCGGACGCTCGATAGTCATGTTCGTCGCGGCGGCCTTCATGACGTTCATGGGCCTGCGCCTCGCCGGCGTCCTGCCCGCGCGCCGCTCTAGCGGGCGGACGGCCTTCGGGCGTTTCCGCGACGCCGTCGGGGCGAAGGCTATCGGGCTCGGGCCATTCGTCGTAGGCCTCGCGAACGCCTTGATGCCGTGCGGGCCCTTGCAGGCCGCGCAAGCCTTCGCCCTCGCCTCCGGGTCCGCCCTCGCCGGAGCCTTGTCGATGCTCGCGTTCTCCCTCGGCACGGTGCCGTTGATGCTGGTCTTCGGAGCCGGCGGCTCGCTGCTATCGGCTCGCTTCAGGACCGTCGCGGCCCGGGCCGGCGGCGTCCTCGTCCTGTTCCTCGGGCTCTCGGCTTTCGGCCGGGCCTGGGCGCTCTCGGGAATCAGGCTCGACTCGAGCGTTTCCGTCTCCGCGCCGGCCGCGCCGGCCGCGGGCATCGCGCCGTCCGCCGTGCAGACCGTCGCGGCGCGAGGCGCATCGCCCGTCGTCGCAGTCGCCAAGGACGGGTTCCAGGAAGTATCGTTCGACCTGGCGCCGCGTTCCTACTCGCGGCTGCTCGTGGCCTCGGGCGTCCCCGTAAGGCTGACGATACGCGCCGATTCCCGTAGCATCAACGGCTGCAATAACGCCGTCGTCATTCCGGCCTACGGCGTGACGAAGGAGCTGGCGCCCGGCGATAACTTGATTGAATTCACGCCCGAGGCCACGGGAGTCATCCCGTACTCGTGCTGGATGGGCATGATCCGCTCGACGATAGAGGTCGTCGAGCCTAACGACCCGAGGCTCGAGGCCCGGCGATGACGACGTACGAGCCATGAAGCAGAGGAGAACGCGATTATGAGGATAGATACGATGGAGATCCGCGGCATGTCGTGCGCCGCCTGCGCCCGCGCCTCCGAGCGGGCCGCCGCCGGGGTGCCCGGCGTCGCTAAGGCCTCGGTCAACTTCGCCACCGAGGCACTAACGGTGGAATTCGACGAGACGGCCACCGGCCTCGCGGCAGTCGCAGAAGCGATAGCCAAGGCCGGGTACGAGGCCGTGCTCCCGGTCGCCTCCAAGTCGGCGCTCGTGCCCATCGGCGGCATGACCTGCTCGGCCTGCGCCGCGGCGGTGGAGAGATCTGTCTCCAAGGTCGACGGCGTGTCGTCAGCCTCGGTCAATTTCGCTACGGAGCGGCTCTCGGTTTCGTGGGACCCCTCCGCGACGAGGCTCTCGGAGATAAAGCTGGCGGTGAAGGCGGCCGGGTACGAGGCCCTCGCCGCAGACGCCGGGCCGGCCGCCGTCGACGAGCACGCCGCGGCCAAGGAGCGCGAGGCCCGTTCCTTGAGGGCGCGCTTCATGATCGCGCTAGGCTTCGCCCTACCGCTTCTTTACGTCTCGATGGGACACATGCTCGGCCTGCCCTTGCCTTCCGCCCTCCACCCTATGGACCACCCCCTCGCCTTCGCCCTCGTCCAGGCCTCGCTCGTCATGCCGGCGCTCTGGGCGGGCCGGAAATTCTATTCGGTAGGCGTAAAGGCCCTGCTCAGGCGCGCGCCTAATATGGACAGCCTCATAGCGATAGGCACGGGCGCCGCGATGTTCTATAGCCTGTGGTCCACCGCCCAGGTCGCGCTAGGCGATCCGTCGGGGACGGAGCACCTGTACTTCGAGACGGTCGCCGTAATCATAGCCCTCATACTGCTAGGCAAGTACCTCGAGGCCGGTTCGAAGGGCAAGGCGTCCGAGGCCATTAAGAAGCTGATGGGCCTCGCGCCCAAGACGGCCGTGGTCGTATCCGCCTCGGGCGACATAGAACTGCCCATTGACGAGGTATCCGTAGGCGACGTCATCCGCGTCCGCCCCGGAGAGCGCGTGCCGGTCGACGGCGTCATCGCGGAGGGCAGGGCCACGCTCGACGAATCGATGCTGACCGGCGAGAGCATGCCGTCGGACAAGGGCCCGGGCGACAAGGTCTCCGGCGCGACCGTCAACGGCCAGTCCATGTTCACCTTCCGGGCCACGGCGGTCGGCGCCGACACGGCCCTGGCCCGCATCGTCAGGCTCGTCGAGGACGCCCAGGGATCGAAAGCCCCGATCGCCGCGCTCGCGGACAGGGTTTCGGGAGTCTTCGTGCCGGTCGTGGTCGCGATAGCCTTCGTCTCGGCGGCGGCGTGGCTACTCGGGGGACAGAGCGTCGAGTTCGCGATCCGCGTCTTCGTCGCCGTGCTGACGATAGCCTGCCCCTGCGCGCTCGGGCTCGCGACCCCGGTGGCTATCATGGTCGGCACCGGCAGGGGCGCCGAGCTCGGGATACTCATAAAGGGCGGCGAGGCCCTGGAGAACGCCCACCGCGTCAAGGCCATAGTCCTCGACAAGACGGGAACCATAACCGCGGGCAAGCCCGAGGTCGTCGAGGTCGTCTCCTACGGCCTGCCCGAGAACGAGATGCTCTCGCTCGCCGCCTCGGTAGAGAAGGGCTCCGAGCATCCTCTCGGAGCGGCCATCGTCAGGGAAGCCGAGAGGCGCGGCCTGGCCCTCGAGTCGCCCGAGCGGGCGGCCGCCGAGCCCGGCATGGGCATCGAGGCCTCCATCCTCGGCCGGACGGTGCTCGTCGGCAACAAGAGGCTGATGGCGGAACGCGGCGCGGCGCTCGCCGGCGCCGCGCTCGCCGACGTCGAACGGCTCGCCCTCGCGGGCAGGACGGCGATGCTCGTCGCGGTGGACGGGACGGTACGCGGCCTCGTCGCGGTAGCCGACGTCGTCAAGCCGACGAGCGCGGCCGCCATCTCGACGTTCAAGAAGCTGGGCATACGGACGGCGATGATAACAGGCGACTCCCGCGCGGTCGCGGAGGCGATAGGCCGAGAGGTCGGCGTGGACGAGGTCGTGGCCGAGGTCCTCCCCGAGGGCAAGGCCGAGGCCGTACGCGGCCTGCAGGCGGGCCTCGCGGGATCGGGCGGCCTCGTCGCCATGGTCGGCGACGGCATCAACGACGCGCCGGCCCTGGCCGCCGCGGACGTCGGCATCGCCATAGGCTCGGGCACCGACATAGCCGCCGAGTCGGCGGATATAGTGCTGGCCCGGAGCGACCTCGCCGACGCGGTCGCCGCGCTGTCGTTATCCAGGGCCACCATGCGCAATATCAAGCAGAACCTCTTCTGGGCCTTCGGGTATAATATACTCGGCATACCGATAGCGGCCGGAGCGCTGTTCCTCTTCGGGGGCCCGCTCCTCAATCCCATATTCGCGGCCGTGGCGATGTCGATGTCGTCGGTCTCGGTGGTCACGAACGCGCTGCGCTTGAGGAGCTGGAAGCCTAAGTAAGAAGGACAATAAAGAGGATAAGAGAGCAAGATGTAGGAACGGGAAGATTATTAAGGGATAAAAAGCCATAGCGCTTCCCTTCGCCTTCCTTCCTCCCACTGCTCACTTATCCACCAATGCTCTTATGTCCTTCGTTAGCATTAGCCGAGGAGTCAATCATGGATACGTGTAAAAAGGCGGACGCGACCTGCGGGTGCAAGAAGACGATGCGGCCGGAGGAGCTGAAGCGCTCGATCGCCGGCAGGCTGGCGCGGATCGAGGGCCAGGTACGCGGAGTCAAGCGCATGATAGAGGAGGACGCGTATTGCGATGACGTGATGGCCCAGATCGCCGCGGCCCGCGGGGCGCTCGCGAAGGCCTCGATAGTCGTCCTGGAGCACCACATGAAGCACTGCCTCATCGACCGGGTCCGCGCCGGGGACGACGCCATAGTAGACGAGCTGATCGACAGCATAGCCAGGAACCTCTAGCCGCGGCCCCCTAAAATCCCGTACCCTCGACCCATGGATACGTCTAAGGCGCGAGGAGATACCGGCGGCAGGGATACGATCCTATACGTCGTAAAATGCCTCGCGGGAACCGCCGTATCGTACAGCCTGTACGTCGCCTTCCCGCGCTACCCCCTCTATTGGAGCATAATCTCGGTGCTGCTCGTCCTCGATCCGGACGAGAAGGAGTCGATGAGGCTATCGTACGCGAGGATGAAGGCGAATATCGCCGGCGCGGCCGTGGGCGTGGCCGCCATACTCGCGTTCGGCCGCGTCAGGCTAGCCGCGCTCTGCCTCTCCGTCGTAGCCACGCTAGCCCTCTGCCAGCTTATCAAGCTCGGCAAGGCGACGCGGTCGGCGCTCGCGGCCCTCGTCATAGTCACCGTGAGCGGCCCCGCGACCTGGATAACCGGCCTCGAGCGAATGGCCTGCGTCGTGTTCGGGTGCCTCGTCGCCATGGCGCTCAACGTCTTGACGTCCCTCGTAATGAGATGGCCGCGATCCCGCGGCGGCGGGCGCGAGGCCTAGTCCCCGAAGCCGGGATCGCGGAGCGTCAGCGCCTCCGAGCCTTTCTTCGCCTTGTCCAGCACCCTCGAGACGAGCGGCACCGACAGCGCGCCGAGGTGCCCGGCGGGGCTTCGCGCGGGATCGGAGCCGCGGAGCCTAGCGGCCTCGTCGGCGCGCCGGAGCTCGGCCGCGGTCCACGGCACGAAGGCCATCGTCAAGGAAGCCGCCCTAGCGATTCGGCCGCCGGCACGGGCGCCCAGGGGGCGGAGCAAGACGACGAGCGCCTCGCGGAGCTCCACCGGGCTCATGCCCTCGGATAGCCAGGAAGCGGAGGCCAGCACGAGTGCCAGGCGGGCGCTCCGCAGGAGGGAAGGTTCCCAGCCAGCCAGGAGCGCCCGAAGGACCTCCGCGCCCCCGAGCCATCCGACCAGCTCGGCCCAGGGAAACCCGACCAGGGCGGGCAGGCAAGCCGCGATGACCAGCGGCCCCGAGCGGACGAGCCAAGCGGACCAACGCCGCCCTTCCGACCATCCGAGGCCGAGCGCCGCGAGGGCCGGGGCGGCCAGCCACGGGAAGGGGCAGGAGAACACCGCGACCTGCAAGGCCAGGTAGGCTACGAAGCGAGGCGCCCCGACGAGGCGCCGAGCCGGGGACCGCCGTTCTATGGACCGACTCGCCGGGGACGGAGCTCGCCCTATCACGGCGCGGTCTCCAGCCAGCTCATCTCGGCGAGCCGATCCAAGCCCCCCGGAGGCCGCCTGAGCCCCAGGGCGGGTAGCTCTTCCCATAGCGAGGCCGGGCTGCCCTCGCGGACGACGCGGCCCGAGCCCAGGACGACGAGCCTGTCCGCGTGGGCCAGGCACTTCTCCAGGTCGTGCGTCACCACGAGGACGCCCACGCCGGCGGCGTTGAGCCTTAGGAGCACCCTTAGCAGGTCCGAGGCCCCCGCCAGGTCGAGGCCGTTGAACGGCTCGTCGAGCACGATCAGCTCCGGCTCCGAGACCAGGGCCGACGCGACCGCCAGGCGGCGCTTCTCCCCGCCCGAGAGCCCGGCGCAGAGGCGCCCCTCGAAACCGGCGAGGCCGGCGGCCTTGAGGGCGGCGGAGACCCTGGCGGAGTAGGCGTCCGGCCGTTCTCTCGCGGCGCGGGGCCCGAATTCAGCGTCCTCGCGTACCGTCACGCCTAGGATCTGGTGCTCCGGCTCCTGGAACACGAGGGCGACGCGGCGCCTCGTCGCGGCGAGGGCCGTCCCGAGCGGCGCGCCGTCTACGAGTACCTCGCCGGAGTCCGCCGTTTCCAGGCCGAGGGCGTGCCTGACCAGCAGGGACTTGCCGGAGCCGTTGCGGCCGGACAGGACCGTGAACGACGGCGTCTCGAGGGAGAGGCTCGCCCCGTCCAGGCCGACCGCGCCGTCGGGGAAGGTCTTCCTGAGGGCGCGGAATTCTATCCTCATCGCGCCTTGGCCGGGAGGTACTGCGCGAGGAGCGGCTTCAAGGCCCTGACGAGCGCGGCCGCCGCGACGGCCTTGACGACGTCGCCCGCGAGGTAGGGCGCCATGATCAGGAAGGCCGTTACCATCGACACGTCCTTGTCCGGCCTCGCGTCCAGGACGGCTCGGAACCACGGGAGCCCCAGCGCGTACAGGACCGCCACCCCGGCCAGCGCGCCCAGGAGGGCCCTCGCGAAGCCCCAGGACCTCCTGTCGGCGACGAGCCCCGCCGCGGCCGCGGCCGCGGCGTACCCGAGGAGGAACCCGCCCGAGGGCCCGGCGAACTGGCCTATGCCGCCCGCGCCGTTGGCGAAGACAGGCAGGCCTACCGAGCCCAGCGCGAGGTAGAGCCCGGTCGCCGCCAATCCCCACGCGGGCCCGAGCATCAGCCCGGCCAGCAACGAGAAGAACACGGCCAGCGTCACCGGCAAGAGCGGCGGCGGCAAGGGCAGGGAGAAGACGGCGCCGACCGAGATCATGGCGGCGAACAGAGATACGAGTACGAGCCTGAGGGCGTCGCGTTTCATTATGGTTCTCCTTCTATATGCACGAGTCGGCATTCGCCGATAGATAGCCCGGGACCGCCGCCCGCCGGCAGGAGGTCGCCGCGCGCGTCGAAACCGGCAGGCGCGAAACGCCGCCGCTCGCCGTTCCACAGCTCGATGGAATAGGCGGGCCCGCCTGCCGGGACGAGGTGGCGCCAGCGCTCCGGGTCGAGGGAGGGCGCCGCGGCCCACTCGGCCAGCTCGCGGACGATACGCGCGGCTATAGCCGCCCTGCGAGCCGCGGTCGGGGTACGGACCTCCGCCGTTAGCCCGCCGACGGAGGCCGACGAGGGAGACCCGGCCAGGGCGGAAGGCGCGATATTGAGGCCCAGTCCCACTACGAAGAAGTCCGCCGCGCTCAGGTCGCCGGACGCCTCTACGAGTATGCCTCCGACCTTGCGCCTGACGGGGCTCGCCGGCCCGTCGCCGGCGGCGGCTACGATCTCGTTGGGCCATCGGAACTCGACGGATCCGAGGCCGTTCGCGCCGAGGGCCCGGAGGGTAGCCGCAGCGGCCTCGAGGGACAGAGCCCCAGCGCGGGAAGGAGGCAAGGCCGAGCGCAGGACGACCGAGAGATAGAGACCGCCCGAGGGGCTTTCCCACGTCCCGCCGTTCCGGGCCCTGCCGGAGCTCTGCCCGAGCGCCAGCACCGTCGCGCCTGAAGGCGCCCCGGCCAGGGCCAGGGACCTCGCCTCGTCCATGGTCGACCCGACGCTATCGTAGAGTACTACCGGGCCGGGCGCCTCGAGCTCCCAGCCCGCCAAGCCGTCGTCTTGAGCCAGCTCGTAGCCCTTGCGAGACGCCTCTATCCCGTAGCCCCAGGCCTTTAGGGACTCTACCCGCTTCCAGAGCGCGACTCGGCTCATGCCCAGCTCCGAGGCGAGCGCCTCGCCCGAGACGGGCTCGCCCGCGGCGCGCAGACGCCCGATGACGTACCCGTCTAGCTCATCGGGCGATACCGACCCAGGCTTCACGCGCTTCATCGTCATTTCGTAAACCGATTAACATGCTT
>Ga0180008_1000725_pt1 | contig 24586 bp, 22 predicted proteins | sample MM_PW_MetaG_FD_121121 | JGI IMG/M metagenome (GOLD analysis project Ga0180008, IMG submission 121121) | Groundwater microbial communities from the Aspo Hard Rock Laboratory (HRL) deep subsurface site, Sweden - MM_PW_MetaG | ecosystem: Environmental > Aquatic > Deep subsurface > Groundwater... | reverse complement strand
CTAACCATGACATAAAACTCGTGGATTGGCAAGCCCATGACCCCCGAATAAGTACCCTTGATGCAACGAATAAAGCAGGCCGCCCGCTCCTGGATGCGATAGGCTCCTGCCACCCCCTGCCACTCGCCGCACGTCAGGTAGGACTCGATTTCGCTATCTGAAAGCCGTGCAAAGTGTACCCGGGTGCTGCCCTGCGTCTGCCAGTGCCGGCCGGAAGAGCGATCCAGCAAGGCCAGGCCGCTGTGCACCAGGTGGCGGCGGCCGGAGAGGGCTTGCAGCATGGTCCTGGCTTCATCAGCATCTGCCGCTTTACCCAAAGCCTTGCCGCCGCGCCAATGCGGAAGCTCGATAAGCGTATCCGCGCCCAGCACCCAGCGCCAGTCCTCCGGAATGCCGGGCAAGGCTGCCTGAACTTTGGCCAAAGCCAGTTCACGAGTGCGCCGTACCACCGGCAGATGGTCAAATACCGACTCATCCATGTCCACCGGAAAAGCCGCCACCTGCAGCCCGATACCGCGCAGCAGCTCGAGACGTCGCGGCGAAGCACTGGCCAGTGCCAAACGAACACTCATGGCAAACTCCGCAGGCCGGAAGGCCACATACAAAACCGGAAATAACACTTCTGTCGCATCTCCCGATTATAGCACAGCCCGCCAAACCCCGTCACCGCAATTCAGCTTGACAGCCGCCGTCCAAATAACTAATATGAAAGCAAGCGAGCGATTAGCTCATATGGATAGAGCGACAGCCTCCGGAGCTGTAGGTGGTGGGTTCGATTCCCGCATCGCTCAGACAGCCGTTCCGATTTTCGGAGCGGCTGTTTTTTTATTGTAGGACTTTTTTTGGCGGGGGCCCGCCGCCCCGTGCCGGGTCGTCAGCCGGGCCATACGCTCCAAGTCCTCGGCTAACGCCAAACTTCGACCGGACCGGACAAAGTTTGGCGCGCCTCCGGGCTATCCGCTGCTGTCCCTGGCCTATAGTTATTCAGAACAGGTCAAAAGCTGCCGGTTGAGTTGCCCTCTGACCGTAGATCGCTCTGTCGAAATGCTTAGAGGCAGCTGCGCAGAGTGTCGACAGTTTGCTTGAAGAGATATCCAGATTTAAAATCTGAAAGCAAAAGTCAATCGTGCAATCGGCTTGTTCTCTTTGGGGAGCTGCGCAACCTTGTGCGCAGCGGGGGGCGCGTCTGGTACAGCTTATCGATCGGGAGAAGTTTGGCGCTCCCCGAATAAAAAAAGGATAGCCTACCTCAACTGGCTGAATTCCACCCTCTGATGAGCATTTACCGCTTTTGCTGTTTGATGTTTTTCGGAGCAATGGTATACTCATTGGATGAAAATTCTTATTACTGCCTTTGATCCTTTTGGTGGCGAGGCCACTAATCCTGCTCTCGAAGCTATACGCAGCTTGCCGGATGCATTAGCCGGAATCGAGCTGATTACATTGGAAGTCCCTACCATTTTCGGCAAGAGCATTCAGCTGGTTACTGAAACCCTACAGCAGCTTAAGCCGGAGGCGGTTCTTGCGGTAGGACAGGCTGGCGGACGCAGCAGTCTGACGCTGGAACGGGTAGCCATCAATTTAAATGATGCTATCCAGCCCGACAATGCCGGCCAGATTCCGGTGGAACAGCCGGTAGTTGTAGATGGACCGGCAGCCTATTTCAGTACCTTGCCCTTCAAGGCAATGGCCCTTGCTCTGTGCGCAGCGGGTATCCCGGCGCAGGTATCAAATTCAGCCGGCACCTTCGTCTGCAATCATCTAATGTATGGCCTGCTGCATTTTGCTGCAACCAGCATGCCTGGCCTAAAGGTCGGTTTTATGCATGTACCCTATATTCCAGCGCAGACAGCCGCTAAACCATCAATGCCATCGATGGCTTTGACCGATATTGTCCGAGGGTTGCAGCTGTGCCTACAGACGATAGCCCGGCCTGATTCTGCTGAAGGGACTGTTGGCTCGGAGCTTGCTACTGGCAGTCTTCACTGACGGCGGCCAATACTTTGCTTTTGCCGGCAGGGAAAACAGTCACAGCTCAGGTGCGGCCCGGTATTGACCAATACGAGAGTACTGTTAATTTTTGTTCTTAAGTTTTGCTCTCGATTCTGCCTTGACGGTTCTAAAAATCAGGTAGAGAATGACGGCCTCATTCTTCTTTTCTATGCTAAGGAGTTTCGATTATGAAAGTCACAAAATTACTGCCCGGCCTGGGTGCAGTAACCCTGATCCTGATTCTGGCACTGTGCCTGTCTTCCTGTTTCTCTCTTCCCGGCGGCATTCCTAATCCTTTTGCCGATCTGTCGCAAAGTGTTTCCAACCGGGTAAGCGGCGAACTTGTTTCTGCCTCCGGAATTTCCGGCATGACTAACCAGATGATGTTCAACATGGTGTATGCACAGGTTTTCTTCATGGGCGGCTTCGGTGCGGATTTTTATGATCTGGCCGAAACACAGGGAACGGTCTGGCGCGTCGAAAGCCGTGAGGATGACGGGTCCATCAGTATTGTAGAGGCCGAACGCGCTCTACTCAAAATACTGCCTAATGGAGATCGCTGGTACTATCTGTCCTGGCGTGCTGATGGCGAGGAATGGTCCTACGAAGCACTCATGAATGATGACCTGGAGGCTAAAAAAATCCGCTATTTCAATCCTGATGTTAAGCGGGTGGAAGAATCGACCTTCGATGCGGTGGCTGATAAAGATGCGGAAGACGAGACTGCAGCTCCCGAAGATGCCGCAGTTGCTGAATACGACCTAGAAGACTTCAAAAAAAATATTGCGGGTCGGGAAATTATAACTGTCGGCGGCTCTAGCTATACCTGTGATCGTATCGTCTGGTCGTATACCGATGAAGAAGAAAAAGTAAACTATACCTATACCTGGTGGGTTGATTCTTCCGCTCCCGGTGGCCTGGTAAAATACGAGTGGACCAGAAGCGACTCCAAAGAAACGCTGCGCGGCGAACTCGTTTCTTTCCATTCCGGTTACAATACCCGATATTCTTCCTACTAAGTTTGTTTTTAGACAGTTATTCCCGATTCGGCGAATATTTCGGGAGTAGCTGTCTGTGCAATCAGTTCCTGCAATGCTGGGAGTAATTCTATTTAAGCGCTTAGTGGCGTTCTGCTGCTTGCCGTTTCAAGTCGACTGCGCTGCAGCAGATACAGAACAATTCCGGCGATCGCAAACACGATAAAGCTGGCAAACAATACCCGGTATCCGGCATGGTCTACGATAAATCCACCCACTGCACTGCCCAAGAAGGTTGGCAGGCCAACTCCCAGGGACAGATACATGGTCAGTCCCATGGCCCGTCGCTCCGGGGCAACATGGGTGCTTACAAAGGCTACAGCAGCCGGATGGAACAAGCCGTAGCACAGCGAATGCAGCAATTGGCCGGAGATTGCCCCGGCCGGGCTGGGAAACAGCGCGTAGATCGCCAGCCGGACAGCCACGGCGATCAGTGCCAGCAGCAGCAGTCTGGGCGCACCCCAGCGGCGGATGGCCAGACCGGACAGGAACATTAATGGTATCTCCGAGGCGGCGGCTATTGCCCAGCTTAGGCCGACCGCATCCCAGCCGAGCTCCTCCACTATATACAACGAGAAGAATGAAGCTACCGGAGCCATAGCCAGACGGCCCAGGCCGATAATCACCAGGCCCAGGATAAATACTGAACTGTAGGCTTTTGTCGAAGCTTTGCTTCTGCTTACACCAGTAGTTGTATTTTCGGCCACTAGCGGCTTAGGCTCAGAGTCAGCTATTGCAGCCTGTCGCTGAACTGCCGGAAGCAGCGGTAGCGAGCAAAGCATCAAAAAGCTGCTCAGGGCAATCCAGAGCGCGATTGCAGTGTAGCTGTGCGGCTGGAACAGCGGTGTCCATTGCAGAAACAGGGTCATTAGCACAAAACTGATGGAGCCAACGGTGCGCACCTTGCCATAGTCGGCTGGATTGCGCATCGAAAGTGTTGCCACCGCATCCAGCAACGGCACGATAGAACGTACCCCTACTGCCAATACCATCAAAGACAGTGCACTTATCAGGGGATTCCGGAACAAAATAAGCGGTCCTAGTGATAGCAGCAAAAGCATCAGGGCCAATGTCATTCCGGGTCGGTATCGGCCGAGACGGTCTGAAAAGCGGCCCAGAATAAAGGGGCCACCTATGCCGGCCAACTCGAAGAGGCCGATTAGCAGGCCCACCACCGAGGGCGAATAGCCCAGATCCCGGACCAGCACAGCCAAATAGGGGGAAACTACGCCATATATAGAAAAAGCCAAAAAGTAAGGTATACCCAGTTTCATTGCTATATCATATCTAAAGCCGATTTGCCGGACTAGTATGCTGCGTGCCTGAGTTTTTGGAGGCACTGTGGCTTAGCCTAGCCTTTGTAAACATTTTGACAAATGTTGTGTTTGTGTATATCCGACAGACCGTTTCTATGGTATTCTTGTAACATGGGTGCTGTTTTGCTGCCCACAAGGAGTTTTTATGGTACAACTGGAAAGAAATACACTGCCGGTTTTGCTGGCTGCTGCCAGCAAGACCTTTGGCACTAAAACCGCCCTCTGTAGGGTGCAGGATGGGTCAATACATGAACATTATGACTATGCCGGGCTAGCTGCCGCTGCCGGTCGTTTTGCGGTTTTATTAGGTGATATGGGCATACAAGCTGGAGACCGAGTACTGCTGCTTGCCGAAAACCGGCCGGAGTGGGCAGTTGCTTATTTCGGTATTGTGCTGGCCGGAGCTGTTGTGGTTCCGGTGCTGGTGGATTTTCTGCCCGAACAGATTGCCAATGTTGCCGTGCATGCCGAAATTAAAGCGATTTGTGCCACCGAGAAAACCATGTCCAAGTTGTTACAGCTCGATGAATCGCTTCCCTTACTGCAGATTGACGCAATGGACAATTCCGGTATTGATGCCCGCATAAACGCCGGAGCGGTGCACAAAGAGTTTCGTCAGTCAGCTTCCAAATTGCCCGGGTATGCTCTCGCGGCTTCCGATCTTGCTGCAATCCTTTATACTTCCGGCACCTCGGGAAATTCCAAAGGTGTAATGCTAACCCACGAGAATCTGGTATCCAACGCAATTGCCACCCGGGCAGTATTTCCCTTGTATCCAAAAGACCGAGTGCTTTCGGTAATGCCTCTGGCACATACCCTGGAAAGCACTATGGGGCTGATTACTCCGCTCTTGCAGGGCTGTTCCATGTATTATCTTGACAAGCCGCCGACAGCCCCTGTTCTGGCCTCCGCGCTCTTGGTGGTTAAGCCGACGGTCATGGTAATTGTGCCGCTCATCATCGAAAAACTCTATCGTGCCAAGGTTGAGCCCAAACTGCGCAATCATCCTTTGTACAAATTCGCACCCACCAAAAAGCTTGCCATTAAAGCGGCTGGTCGTAAGCTTCAGACGGCTTTTGGTGGTTCGCTGCGTTTTCTCGGTGTTGGCGGTGCTTCGTTAGCCCGCGATGTAGAGCAGTTCCTGCTTACTGCCGGTTTCCCCTATGCCATAGGATATGGCTTAACTGAAACCTCTCCCCTGGTCGCTGCCGCCATTCCCGGTAAAACCAGACTGGGTTCAACTGGCCGGGCACTCGATGGTGTGGAGGTACGTATCATGCCGCCTTCCGCTGATGAAGCCGCCGCCAGTCTGGGTACTATGGCCGCTGATATAGAAGGTGAAATCCAGGTACGCGGTCCTAATGTCATGACCGGTTATTACCGGGATCCTGAACGTACTGCCGAGGTTTTTACGGCTGACGGCTGGTTCCGCACCGGTGATCTTGGTGCTTTTGATACCAAAGGCATGCTGCATGTAAAGGGCCGTCTCAAGGCCATGATTCTGGGACCCTCCGGCGAGAACATTTATCCGGAAGAAATAGAATCTACCCTGGCTTCCAGCGGACTGGTGGAAGAAGCCTTGGTCTATGCGGCCAAAGATGGTGCACTGGTAGCTTTGGTGGTACTAAACGAGCGGGCCAAGGTACTGCTTTCCGGAGCAAAGGATGCTGTCGCCGGCGCTATGCGTGATGCTTCAAATGCTGCCCGCGATGCCACTCATGCGGCACGGGCAGAAACCGAGCGCCTGCTGACCAACTTGCGGGCCAGCACGAATGCCCGGCTGGCTGCATTTTCACGCATCGCAAAAGTAGTACTGCATGATCAGCCGTTTGAAAAAACCGCCACTCTGAAAATCAAACGCTACTTGTATCCGCGCAGTGATCAGCTGACCTAAGCTGCTGCATACCGCGGCTGCTTTCTGTAGGCAGCCGCGGCAATGTAGTCATTGTAGCTAAATAGGGCACAGGACAACCCTGCCGCTTTTTGCTATACTGCGCGGCCAGGAGAAACTGTGATTCAAATCAGCTCATTACATCTTGCCTATGGCAGTCGCACAATATTCGATAACGAAGATTTTTTAGTAAGGCCGACCGACCGCATTGGTCTGGTTGGCCCTAATGGCGCTGGAAAAACCAGTCTTTTCCGCATAATCACCGGACAGGAGAAGGCCGATGCCGGTACCATTTCCATTGATCCAGGTACCGTTATCGGATACTTCTCCCAGGACGTCGGCGAAATGCAGGGTGGCAGTGCCTTGGAAGAAGTGCTATCCGGGGCCGGAACTTTGTGGTCAATCTCTCAGACTCTGGCAGAACTGGAGCACCGCATGGCCGATCCCGACGGGCAGGGGCTTTCCAACGCAGAGATGGAACAGTATGGCGAACTGCAAAACGAGTTCCTGCATCACGACGGGTACAATCTGGAAAATCGCGCCGCGACTATACTTACCGGTCTGGGCATCGGACCGGATCGTTATCATGAGCCGGTGCAGTACTTTTCTGGCGGCTGGAAAATGCGCATCGCTTTAGCTAAAATTCTGGTGCTTAATCCTGACCTGCTGCTGATGGACGAACCAACCAACCATCTGGATGTCGAGTCGATAGTCTGGCTGGAAGAATGGCTGCGTTCCTTTACTGGAGATCTGGTAATGATCAGTCATGACCGCGAGTTCATGACCCGGCTGTGTACCCGGACTGTCGAAGTCAGTGCCGGCAAAATCAGCACTTTTTCCGGTGATTACGATTTTTACCTGCGTGAGCGCGAAATCCGCCGGGAGCAGCTCCTGGCCACCTTCAAGCGGCAGCAGGCCACCTTTGCCAAAGACGAAGAGTTCATCGCCCGCTTTGCCGCCCGGGCTTCGCATGCCGCCCAGGTGCAGTCACGGGTGAAAATGCTGGATAAAATTGAGCGTGTGGAGCTGCCGCTTGATCCTAAATCATTAAAGCTGCAATTTGCCCGCTGCCAGCGTTCCGGCGACCAGGTCCTGGTTTTTGACAAGTTGACCAAAAGCTGGCCCCGCGCTGATGGTGGGGTGCAGCCGGTTTTTTCTGGCCTGAGCGGCATAGTCAGCCGCGGCAACCGTATCGCTGTTACTGGCATCAATGGTGCCGGCAAATCTACTCTGCTTTCATTGATCTACGGGTTAACTACGGCGGATTCCGGAACCTGCCGCCTGGGTGCCAGTTTGTACACAGGCTATTTCAGCCAATACTCCTCAGATATTTTACGTCCCGGCTTCAGCATTTTCGACGAATTGGCCGAACGCCTGCCACAGGCCTCAAGTGGCAGTATAAAAAATCTGCTGGGTGCATTTCAGTTTTCCGGCGACGATGTAGACAAGAAAATTTCGGTACTCTCAGGTGGTGAAAAAAGCCGGGTTATGCTGGCCTGCGTGCTGGCCGTACCGGTAAATTCCCTGATTCTGGACGAACCGACCAACCATCTGGATATTCAGAGCCGCGAAGTTTTACTGGAAGCGTTGCAGGAATTCGATGGAACCATCATGCTGGTCAGTCATGACCGTTATTTTTTACGGCATCTTGTAAACCGCGTATTCGAAATTGACCACGGCAGTTTACATGTCTATGAAGGTGACTATCAATATTATCTTGAAAAAAGCGGGCAGCACTAGAGGCACACCTGCCGGGCATACAACATTATGCGTATGTATCGATATTTTGTCCGTAGATGTCTCTGTCTTCAAGCGGTCGTTGTTCTTCGGCCGGACGTTCTTCTACAGGTTTGTTCGTTTCAGTCGCAGGCGGCATGACAGGAAGTACAGCGGGAGCCTGCTGAACAGAATCAATTTCCATGGAGTTCATAGCGCTCCTCCTTATACACCTAATATAATGAAAGCCGGTATAAAAAGCAAAAACCGCCAGACAGGCGGTTTTTGTTATCAGTATTGAGTAATTCAGAACGTAAGTTTACTTCCCGGCGTTATTCGCTGTCATGGTTCGCAGTTTATTTAGCAGCTCGCGGGCTTTTTGTTTTACCGGAGTAATATAGTTTCCTTCGGCGATACGCAGAATAGCCCGAACCGCTGCCGGATCCTCCAGGCCGTTATTCTGGTCTGCAAGGGCTTCTAGGGCAACCAGACTCTCAAAAGCCAGAATATTGTCCGGCATAAGTACATCCCAACGGCTGACGATAAATGAAATAACCTGGGTTACATCATCATTCTCTATCATGCCGATTTTTCCTAAAGAACGCAGAGCTGCTGCAATTACCATGGGTTCATTATCAGCCAGTGCCAGTTTTACCAAGGTGTCTTTTGCCTCTTTGGTCTTGAAATCACCGAGAATCAGAGCGGCCTCGCGGCGTACATCAGGATAATTGTTCAGAGGGCGGCCGAGTCCCGCACTGCGGGTCATATCAAGAATGCCTTCAGTGGAAAGGAATTCCAGTGCCTGTTGAATCTCCTGGGTAGCCCGGCCTTCGTCAACAGCCTGGCGGATATACTGCAGGGCAATCAGCTTCATGTCCTTGCTTTCAGCATAGGCCTGCTCACGGATTATCATCCCTTCCAGGGACTGCTGCAGATACGCTTCCTCAACAGTACGCTCGCTGCCAGTGCCCTGGGCAACCAGTGACAGTGACATGATGAGAGCCAGAAGCAGGAACGTCAGTCTTGTTTTGGCAGAATGCATTAAAACCTCCCGAATTATTGTCGCGTTATTTTCCAAGTGTCCCCGACCTTCTGCAGCGTATAGAGTACCAGTCGGTCTCCTTTGGGGCTGTAGGTAAAGGCTCTCACCAGATTCTGTCCTATGAACTCAATCTCGTCAACCTTGTCATTCTGACGCGAAGGATACACCACATATATAAAATAGTCCTTCAAAGATCGCAGTACGATACCCTGTCGACGTATGACGAACATCTGGGACAACTCTGACAAAGATTCTTCAGACGAATAATATTCTATATAAGTATCGGTAAGATTAGTAAACCATCGTTCATAATCTTGACTTTGTATAATACTGTTCAGTGTACCGATGAAGTCTTTTATGTCGAATAGGGTGGCTTCGCGCAATTCCTGACTTACTTGCTGAGGATCAAACTCAATTTCTTCGGAAATCGGATCGGGTTCTGGTTCAGGGATCGGCTCAGGAATCGGTTCCGGTTGTACTTCGATCACTGCTACATCCACCGGATCTGGTTCCGGAGCCGGTTCAGGCTCGTTAACACAGGCGGCGAGGAACATCAAGATAGCAATACTAGCCACTATGAAAAATCCGTGTCGGCATTGAGTACACATGGAACATATTATATACTGTCCGGCCATAAATGTCAAAAAATATTTGCCGACGGATACTCCACGCAGTTTTTAACCTGACTTAAGCACTAATCAACAGATGTTTGGAAAAAAATCGTTGCTGTACCGTTCATTTTGCTGTATTATGGTCTAACATATATGAACCCGACAGATACCATAACTGAACGTATATCATCTTTACATGCTCAGGAATACGATGCCCTGCCGGATGTCATTGTAGCCGCCCCCTCAATAGTCAGACTTTTAGGTGAACAGTTGATAGAAACCGAGGGGCTTTACATCGCACTGCCGCTTGATATGTATGCTGCAGTGGCCATTTCTGCCCGTAAGGATACCTCTGTACGTTTTTTTTCGGCAGACATTAACGAACGGAAGCGCACAAATCTTTCCAATCTTAAATACAAACGTGAAGATCGCTGGGCCAATCTGGTAAAATGCGCCTTCTTCGCCTTTCAACATCAAACGCATCTGGAACACGGATATAACATTACCATAACCGGAAATATTCCTCATAATCTTGGCTTTGGGGCATCCAAAGCTCTGGTGTGCGCCGCCATTGCCGCAGTGGCCAACCTTGTCGGTTGCGCCTGCTCTCCCGGTGAACTGGAAAAAATCGCACTCAAGCTTGATACCGAATATTTTGAACGCCGTGCGGTGTTGGCCGAGTACACAGCACTGGTGCAGGCCAGGGCTGATTCCATGTTATATATTGATGAAGCCAAAGAGTGGGTTGAACCCCTGCCTTATTTATTTTCTGACTACATATTGGTATTTACCGATTCCAAAGTTCCCCGCGTACCTATCGATAACGAGATAGAGAGCCGTATAGGTGATTTTCAGCATGTAGTTCAGCGTTTGCGCAAAGGTCAGCGTCGACTGCGCGATATAGATATGGAAGAACTGGATGAGTATACTGGAATCATACCTGAGAGTACCCGACGGCATTGCATGTTCATGCTCGAGGAGATTCAGCGAATCCGCGAGTTGCGTGAGGCGGCCGGAACCCGCGATTTGGCTGCTGCAGGCAGGCTTATCAATAAATCGCAAGCTGGATTGCGGAATCACTACGAAATCTCCTGCCCCGAGGTAGACTGGCTTATAAAACGTGCCTTGGAGATTGATGGTGTTCTGGCCAGTCGCATGGTCGGCAAAGGCTTTGGCGGCTGCACACTTACCATAATGCAGGCTAGTGCAAAGGCTGACTACCTCAAACGGCTCGAGGAATATGAAAGAATCTTTGGTTTCAAGCCGGTCTACTGGGAGGCACAATGCGGCAACGGCTTGAATATGTATACTCCTTCGTTTTCCGGTACAGAGGCCTGAAAGCTCACCGGATCAGCTCGCTATAATATGGAGCCCTGATGAAAATTCTCCTTACCAATGATGATGGTTATAATGCCGAGGGATTGCTTGTATTGGCTAAAGTGCTTAGGCGTTCTCATGAGGTGTGCATTTTTGCCCCGGACCGTGAGCGCTCTGCTCAAAGCCATGCCATGACACTGCGTGATCCGCTTACGGTTACTCGTATCGATACTGATTATTACAGTTGCTCAGGTACTCCGGTGGATTGTGTCCTTCTGTGTTCGCATAAGGCCATTCCCTTCCAGCCGGAACTTGTCATTTCCGGTATCAACCGGGGTCCTAATCTTGGTACCGATCTTATCTACTCCGGAACCGCCGCCGCAGCCCGGCAGGCTGCCATGCTCGGTTTGCCGGGAATCGCAGTTTCGCTGGCCAGCTTCAAGCCGCCGTTCAACTATTCGGCACTGGCTGAATTCGTACATTCTGGATTGGCATCGTTACAGAAACAGCTTCGCCAACACAGTTTCCTTAATATAAACGCACCATCAGCCCCTGACGGCACTGAGTATACAGCAGTATGGACAACACTTTCACGTCGCATTTATGAAGATACCCTGCGTATCATTGAAACCAAGGGCGATCATCACTATTGCATGTATACAGATGGCCGGGTCCATTCGCAGCCCCAGGAAGGCAGTGATGATTGGGCTATCAGTCAGGGGTTCGCCTCATTGTCGCTGGTAGCTGTGTACCCCCAGACCTTCCAGGTCGATACGGAGGGATTATCATGACTAAAGCCCAGCAAGGCCGCAAGGCAATCGAAGACGCCATGGCTGATTACAGGGCCGGTGATTATGATTCAGCATTGCTTACTCTTGCCGCAGCCGTAGTCGATGAGGATGACTATCTCGACTTGGCTTACTTACTGGGCTTGTGTTATATCCGGATGAATAAATATGACGAGGCCTTGCTCTATCTCGAGCAATTGGTAACCTCGGGTATTAACGATGCCAGAATAGAGCAGTGTCGCTTTGCCTTGGCCTACATATATTCCATTACCGATCGCAATAAACTCGCCGAATATGAACTTAAAAAAATAATTAGTGATTATGGCGAATCTGCCCGCAGCCTTTCAGGGCTGGGGTATTCTTTATGGGCACAGGGCCGCAAAGAAGAAGCCTTGGAGTGTTATCGCAAGGCGGTTCAGCTTGATCCGGAAAACAAGACCGCCCTCAATGGCTGCGGCTATATCATGGCCTGCTTAAACACCGAATTGCCGCGGGCTCTGCGCTATTGTGAGACTGCTATGGCGGCAGATCCCAATAATATAGCCTATCAAGATTCTGTGGGTTGGGTGTATTTTAAGCTTAACCGTATCGAGCAGGCGGCCCGTTTTATCGGTAAAGCTGTAAGGGCATTGCCCGAAAACAGCGAAATCCGCCAGCATGTAGATGCTATACGAAGGAAAGCCAAAAAATGAAGCGCCTGTTTTTGTCTTTCGGATTGTTTATTCTTTGTTTTTCGATACATGCACAATACTCATTTCAGCTTACTGACCCTCCGTCTATCGCCAATTTTCGCATCGCTGTAGAGGCCTACAATCGCGGCCGTTTTGCTGAATCCTTATATTTGTTCGAGTCGGTACTATCCGCAAATCCCGGCAATCAGCTTACCTTATACTGGTTAGGCAAGGCCTACCAGAAACTTGGCCTCGGTACCAATGCCCTGGATTTTTGGCGGCAATCAGTCAACGGCAATCAAGCCAACAGTTTTGTCGAAGCACGATCAGAATTACTCGCGCTTATTATGCGCAGTGGTCTGCGTACGGTTCCGGCACGCCTTATCGAAAATCGCAGTATAGAAGGCATAGTAGGAAAAGACACCCTTTTCCTTCGCCCATCCTGGATACATTCATTTCCTGACGGATCAGTTTTAGTGGTTGCCAACGGCAGTAATGAAATTTTGCGTATAAATCCAAACGGCCTTATTGTAGAGCGCTACACCGGTGGTATCAGTGGTTTGGATCGTCCTTTTGCGCTTTCATCCTTGCCTGGCGGCGGCTTGGTCGTTTCAGAATTTATGTCCGACCGGCTTACTTTCCTTGATGCAAGCGGCCGGATTCAGACTTACGCTCCTCTGCAGCAAGGACAGGAAAGGCTGGTTGGACCGCAGTACCTGGCTGTAGATGCCGATGGCTTCATGTATGTCAGCGATATCGGCCGCTCTCGGGTCGTAAAACTTGCCCCCGATGGCAAATTTATCGCTGGTTTTACTGCCAAGGCAGGAGATTTCCAGGGACTGATCATGCCTACGGGAATTGCGGTTATGGCTGACCGTCTCTATGTCGCTGATGCTGCCCTGAAGGCCATTCTGGTCATGGATTTATTCGGCAACCTACTCGATACGGTTGCCGGTGATTTTATTCAGCGACCGGAGGGGCTTACTTCGCAGGATGGGTATCTCCTGATTGCAGATAGTACACGTATAGTTGCTTATGATCCGGAATCCGGCGACTTTGATCTTTTATACACCAGTTCTGACCGGCGTACCCGTCTGGTTTGTGCAGTTATCGATGCCAACGGTGATTTGCTTGCCGCTGATTATAATGCATCGCGTATCTTGCTGCTCAGTGATCCGGTTGCTACGTATTCCGGCCTGTATGTTGATGTGGAGCGGATTTACGCTGACCGTTTCCCTCAAGTGTTTATGGATATCCGCATCATGGATAATGCCGGAAGACCGGTCGTTGGCCTGGACGCCTCCAATTTTTACGCGGCCGAATTTGTAACTCGGGTCGAAGATATTCAGAGTGAGCAATCAGACATCCCGGTTAAGCGCTTGGTGGAAACAATAAAGCCGGTAAGCATGTTTTCCTTCGAGGGCAGTCTGGACGCATCGTCTGCCATAGAGCTGCAATGCATCGTGCCGGCGGCACCAGAGCTAAGTGCTTATAAACTGGCGGCCCGTGATGCCCTGTCTGCTGTAGTCTCCAGTTTGGGAACAGAGGCCCAGAGCAATCTGATACTTGCCGGTGCCGTGCCGCAGCCGCCGATATCCGGAAGTCTTGCCGAAATGAATATGGCCATCAGCAATATGAAGGCTGACAGTAGCTGGCGTTTTGATTTGGCCTTGCGCCTTGCGGTCAATGAACTGGCTGATTCTTCCTCCCGTCGGGCTATTGCCTTCATCAGTACCGGCAGCATCAACGAAGAACAGCTGGACGATTTTTCACTGGCCGAGTTAGTGTCCTTATTACGCAATAACCGGATCAGCCTGCATGTTATTCAACTCGGTCGCGGCGAACTATCCCCGGGTTTGCGGTACTTGATGGAAGAGAGTGAAGGGCAATTCTACTCGATGAACCAGCCCGACGGGGTATCCGAGCTGGGAAACGTGATTCGCAGTATGGCTAGTGGTGTGTACCGCGTTTCATTCCGCTCCGCCGCCGATACTGATTTCGGGCGGCGTTACCTGCAAGTACGTACTGAAGTATATTTCCGCGCTCGTTCTGGGAAAGATGAAACCGGCTATTTTGCGCCGCTGCAATAAAAAAAGGCCGGTTTTTCAACCGGCCGCCCTGACAGGCAATCAGATATCAACACAGCAAACTGGGAGGGGAACTGTGCCGTACCCGACTACTTATGTATCGGCATAGCATCAAACAGGGTTTAACTAAAAAGCTGTTGCATATAACAGTGTTATTATATTCTCCATAGAATGCCTTCTTCGCATTCACTAAAAATTTACCGAAAAAACAGCTTTCAGGTAAAAAAAGGTAAAAACTACTAATCTCTTTCTGTAAAAATAATTATTACTGTATTGTACAGGCTTATGATCATATCCGGGTAAAAACAAAGCGTTTCAAAGATTGACATTTTCTGCGTTTTTTTACATTCTTACAGTGTATTCAATAGAGTACCTGGGGCTGGTCCTGCCGGACTGCTACCAGATCCGAATTGGGGAGGCTTGTAATGAAAGTTGCTATTAACGGATTCGGCCGTATCGGCCGTTTGGTGTTCCAGTCTTTGGTTGAACAGGGCTTATTGGGTAAGGACAAGATTGATGTGGCTGCTGTTGTCGATATCTCGACAGATGCCAAGTATTTTGCCTACCAGCTTAAATACGACTCTGTACATGGCCGCATGAAGGCTGATATCAGTTCAAAGAAGAGCGATGCAGCACTGGAAGAAGATGATATCCTGGTTGTAAACGGGCACGAAGTGCGCTGTGTTATGGCTGAGCGTGAATTGAAGAATCTTCCGTGGGCAAAATTGGGCGTTGAGTATGTTATCGAATCCACCGGTTTGTTCACCAATGAAAAGGCTTATGGCCATCTCGAAGCCGGTGCCAAAAAAGTCATCATCAGCGCTCCCGGAAAAAGTGGTGATGCCGCAAAACCGATCAAGACCTTCGTTGTTGGTGTAAATGACAAAGATTATGATCCCGCCCAGCACCACGTAATCTCTAATGCTTCCTGTACCACTAACTGTCTGGCTCCGGTGGTCTACACCATCCTTAAAGAAGGTATCGGTATTGAAACTGGTCTGATGACTACCATTCACAGTTATACTGCCACCCAGAAAACTGTAGACGGCGTTTCCAAAAAAGACTGGCGCGGTGGCCGGGCTGCCGCCATGAATATTATCCCCTCTACTACTGGTGCCGCTAAGGCCGTAGGTGAAGTTCTGCCTGTCACTAAGGGCAAGCTTACCGGTATGTCCTTCCGTGTACCGACTGCCGATGTTTCGGTTGTGGACCTTACGTTCCGTGCCGAAAAAGACACATCGATTCAGGAAATTGATGCGCTGCTTAAGAAAGCCAGCGAAACCTATCTGAAAGATCTGCTGGGTTATTCAAATGAGGAAGTAGTGTCTACCGATTTCATTCATGATGCCCGTTCCTCCATTTATGACAGTCTGGCAACTCTGCAGAACAATCTGCCGGGTGAGAAGCGCTTCTTCAAAATCGTTTCCTGGTATGACAACGAATGGGGCTATTCCAACCGTGTCATCGACATGCTCAAGATTATGTCAGGAATGAAATAAGCAGTTCAGCAACCCGCCCCTTTGTGGCGGGTTCTTTTTTGATGGAGGAGTGTTGTTATGATAAAAACCATTCGGGATATTCCGCTTAAAGACAAGCGGATTGTAATGCGAGTAGATTTTAATGTTCCCATGAAAGACGGCAAGGTTCAGGATGATACCCGTATTACTGCTGCCATTCCGTCGATACAGTATATCATGGAACAAGGCGTAAAAAGCCTGGTACTCATGAGCCATCTGGGCGATCCCAAAAAGGACGGTAAGAAGGCCAAAGAAAAAGCTGAAAAAGCCGGAACGGCCTGGGATGAAGCGGCTTATCTGAATGGTAAACACCGCCTGCGGCCGGTCTGTGAGTATCTGGCTTCCAAACTCGGCCGCCCAGTTATTTTTGCCGGCGAAGACTCTTGTTTCGGCAAGAAAAATTTTATTGAGAATCAGTCTTCCGGTACCATCATCATGCTGGAAAATACCCGCTTTCATGCCGAGGAAACCAGCTCCGATGACGCACAGCGCGATACACTGGCCAAAGAACTGGCCTCATATGGTGAAATCTTTGTAAACGATGCTTTCGGTACCGCCCATCGCGATCATGCCTCTACAGCCTCCATTGCCAAATTCGCCCATATTTCGGTTGGCGGATTCCTGATGGAAAAAGAAGTACAGTATCTCGAGCCGATGATCATCAATCCACCCAAACCCATGGTTGCCATCATTGGCGGAGCCAAGGTAAGTTCCAAGCTGGCTGTACTGGAATCCTTATTGCACAATGCATCCGCCCTCGTCATCGGCGGCGGTATGGCTTATACCTTCCTGAAGGCACAGGGGCATACGGTTGGTTTGTCGTTGGTGGAGGATGACCAGTTAGATACCGCTAAGGCCATTCTAGCCGCAGCAGTAAAAGCTGGTGTGCGCATCGTTCTACCAGTGGACCACTTGTGTGCCGAACGCTTTGACGCCGCTGCTCCTGTCGTTGCAGTGGATACCGTCGATATTCCGGCCAATCTGATGGGCATGGACGTTGGTCCCAAAACCCTCAAACAGTATGCAGAAATCATTCCCGGCAGTAAAAGCATAGTCTGGAATGGACCTCTGGGTGTATTCGAGTTTGAGAATTTTGCCAAAGGCACCGGGGATCTGGCCAAGCTGGTGGCTGCGGCTACCGATGCCGGCTGCATGACCGTTGTTGGGGGTGGTGATTCGGTTGCCGCTGTCAACAAATTCAACCTGGCCTCCAGAATGAGTCATGTATCCACCGGCGGTGGCGCGTCACTCGAATTACTGGAAGGCAAAAAACTGCCCGGTATCGAAGTTTGCCGCTAACCCGGCATATTTGTATGAAGCTTAAGGAAAACCCATGAAACAGTATTATATAGCCGGTAACTGGAAGATGCACCGGACCATCGCCGAATCAGTCGAACTCGCCAAAGAGCTGGTTGCCAAGTTGGAAGGCAGCAGCTCTAAAATCATGATAGCCCCGGCCTTTACCTCGCTCGCCGCCGTAGCAACAGTACTCAAGGGCAGCAACGTTCTTTTAGGTGCTCAGAATATGGGCCCGGAAGAACAGGGAGCACACACCGGCGAAATCTCGCCGGCCATGCTTAAAGATGCCGGGGTCAGCGTTGTTATTCTTGGTCATTCTGAACGACGTCATTCCTATTTGGAAACGGACGAATTGATCAATAAAAAGCTGCTGCTTGCCCTGAAGCACGGACTGGAGCCCATTCTTTGTGTCGGCGAAACCTTGGCTGAACGTGAAGGCGGGAATCTGGAGTCTGTTGTCAGGACACAGGTCGTTGAAGGCCTTAAAGGGGTTGCCGAAACCGAATTGGCTAAAGTGATTATAGCGTATGAGCCGGTTTGGGCTATCGGCACAGGTAAAACTGCCACACCGGAAGATGCTGATGCCGTTCACGCTTATATCCGCCGTGTTCTCAAAGAATTATACAGCGAGAAGTCGGCAGTAGCTATGACTATACAGTATGGCGGTTCGGTAAAACCGGAGAATGCGGCTGAACTGATGGCCAAAGCTAATATTGATGGAGCCCTGGTAGGTGGTGCATCATTAAAGGCTGAATCATTCGTTCCTATAGTCAATTTTTATAAATAAGCCTTTTGTACACTAAAGAAAGGCGCTGTCCTACTTGCAGGGCAGTGCCTTTTTGTGTAATATCCTGTAAACGTCGGGAAACCGGCATACATATTTTTAGTGGAGTTTACGATGGGCATTTTCGGTATAATTTTATTGGTACTTTTTGCGATAGTCTGCGCCTTGCTAATTTTTATGGTAATCATCCAGGATCAGGACAGCGAAGGTCTGGGCGGTATTTTTGGCGGCGCCGGCAATGCGGCTTTTGGCTCTCGTTCAACCAATATTGTGGTCAAGTTCACGTATGTACTCGGGGCGCTCTTTTTTGTTTTGGCTTTCAGCCTTGCTGTAGTTAATAAAAGCAGCCTGGGTGATGTTGAAGCTGCCGCTCTGCGCGCTAGCGAGGCTACCGGTTGGTTTGAATCTGAATCCGATGCATCTGGTCTTCTGGAAGGTGTCGAACCGACTATTTCCAGCCCGTCCGATAACAGCATTCTTGATGCTCCGGCCAGTACAGGAAGCGAATCAGGTTCAGGTAACTGATTTGTAGCTGATGCTTCAATATATATTCACTGAAAACAGAATTGTTTTCGAGACACCGGCTGCCGATAAGGAAACCCTTTTTGGCAGACTGGTGTCTTTGCTTGAGGAACCCGGTCAGCTTAGCCGTGCGGAAATACTGGCCGCATTGCTGAATCGTGAACGACAGTTCAGCACTGCTGTCGGCAATGGTATAGCTATTCCCCATGCAAAACTGGATGGACTTCGTGAAGCACTTGGTGTTATTGCAATAGTCAAACCAGCCATGGAATACGATAGCGAAGCTCTTTCCGAAGTCTCCCTGGTTTTTATGTTACTGTCACCAACGCAGAATCCTGCGGCGCATCTGCAAACTCTGAAGCTTCTGGCTTCTGTTCTTGAGGCAGGCTCCCTAAAACAGGATTTAATGTCGGCTACCGACAGTGCCGGCGCATGGCATGCACTGCGACTGGCAGTTGCCGCTGTAAAAAAAACAATCTGAGTTTGAAACAACGGGTTACAGGATAGTGCATGCAGGATTACTACAAAGTGTTGGGAGTTTCACGGCAAGCCAGCAGCCGTGAAATAAAATCTTCCTTCCGTCGAAAAGCCAAAATACACCATCCAGACACAGCAGACGGAAACGATGAGACTGCACGACTGCTCATCGAAGCGTATCGCACCCTTCTTGATCCACAACTGCGTCGGGAATATGACCGCAAATACTTTATGCGTTTTCATGATCAGGAGCAGACTGGCCGCTTTGAATACCGGAGCTGGCTTAAGGAACGACTCGAGCATGAGGAATATAAAGCAAAGTTAGTGTTCTATGATTTGCTTCACGGCTTCGAAGACGAGGCATTAGCACTGTATGACAGCCTGCAGACAACGGCCACCGGACGGATGGAGCGTTTTTTTGAACGGCCGGAGGCTATGGATGCTGAATTTTGCATCGCCGAAGAATATATTAAACGCTCCCGTTATGTTGATGCATACAGGGTGCTTTGTAAATTAATCCGCATGGAACAGCTTAAACCCGGATTTGGCTATTTTTATGAAGTCGTGCTGGATGAGTTTCGCCGGCTGGTTTTAGATATCTTGCCTAATCTTCTTACCGAGGAAGCCTACTTAGCACTTCTGGATGAAGCTATTGATCTACAATCAAGTTCTTTGAATTCAGCATGGTTCTATAGGAGAAAATCCGAGATTTTCAGCCGTAAAAAAGAACCTTTCTGGGCAGAGCGTTTTATGCAGGCGGCAATACGTTTACATCCGGCTTTTGCAAAAGTAAGCTCGCTGCGGAAAAAAGCCGGGCTCTGATTTTAGAGATGGTTTATAACCTGAAGCGTACTTGCTTGTTATATGCGATATCAAGTATCATGTTCCGGTCTCGGTACATATACTTTTATGGCTGAATGCCATTATTTTTTATATTTTGGAGAGTACCATGTTCAAGCGTGTCTTAATATTTATTGTGGTGATGCTGGCTGCAGTTAACCTCGCGGCTCAGGCTATCAGTCTTGGCGCACCTCTGGCAACTGTAAGGCTCACCAAGACCGAGATAATTACTCAGCAGCAATATCGTGCAGAACTTGCAAAAGTAGAGCGCATGGGTGGACGTTCGCTTACTGCAGACGAAAAGCAGGAGTTTTTATATTCGATGATCGATGACATTCTGTTCCTGCAAATGTGTGAACGTGATGGCATCCGGATTACCGAGGCTGAGGTTACTGCCTATATCAACCAGGCCAAGAGTCAACTTGGTAGCAATGTAAGTGACCAGCAGTTCGAGGCATATTTAACCGGTCAAGGAATTGCACTCGCGGATTTGCGTTCATTGTACCGCAAACAGATTCTGCTACAGCGTTGGATTACCAGCACCAAGGCTGCCGAAATCGCGGCTATCCCGCAGGTCGGTCCTCAGGATGTTCTGGATGCTTACGAGCTGTACAAATCAAAGCTGGTACGCCCGGATACAGCGCGTATTGCTTTTGTCTTCTATGAATTTAAGGATACAACCGAAGCTGAGCGCCGCAAGGGACTGGAATTAATGCGAACTCTGGCCCAAAACGTAAGCAATGGCCGGGAAAGCTTCGACGCCATACGCCTGCGCGCATCCCAGGGCGGTTATCAGGCAAATCCATCGCCGGTATATTTTGCAAAAAATGATGAGGCTCTGCAGGTTTTCGGCAAAAAATTCTATGATGTTGTTTTTGCTTTGGCTGATGGCGCGGTGTCCGAGCCCTTTGATACCGAAAAGGGATACTGGCTGGTTAAACGCCTGGAATTTTTTCCTCAGAAACAGCTTGAATTATCTGATCCCGTAGCATTCGGGCAGAGCAATACCGTTCAGGAATATCTTACACAGCAACTGGCTCAGACCAGACAGAACGATTTTCTGAATAAAGTGCTGGCTGACCTCAGTCGAACCCTGCGGGCTCAGGCTGAGATCAAGATTACCGGCAGCCTCTAAGTATGTCATCTCGCAGAAAAGCCCGTATTCTGGCTTTCCAGGCAGTCTACGCCTGGGAGGCCTCGGGCATGAACCAAAGTGAATTACTTAGTTTTTCGTGGATAGATGAAGAAAAACTGCATAAATATGATGAGGATGCCAAGAATTTTGCCAGTCTTATTATAGTTGGTGTCTTAGAAAATGTTGACGATATTGATCGCGAGATTCAAAAGCACCTCGAACATTGGACTTTTGACCGGCTCAAAAAAGTTGATGTTGCAATACTACGAACATCAGTATATGCCCTGTTGTTTCAGTCTGATATTCCTCCACAGATCACCATTGATGAAGCCATCGAGATAGCCAAAGAGTATGGCTCAGATGATTCTTTCCGTTTTATAAATGGTGTTCTGGATGCGGTGTGGAAACAACAGAAGAATTCGACCCGGAGTTGAGTGCATGAAAGGGCCGGGCTTCCTGTCCCGCATCGCTTTTCTTTATCGCTTTTTCCTGATTTTCACCCTGGGCCTGTGCTGCAGCACCTGCACAAAACCAGATCCATCTTTTTCAGCTGTTCTTGCACTGATTGATCAGCAAACAGCCGATGCTGACCCTCGACTATTTACGACAGCTTTTTTTTTGGCAAACACCACAGAAGATAAGCTGCGTGTTTTAAAGAGGGCTCAGGCGTTTGACTCCAGCCTGGTTTTTATGCTTGCAGCAGAGAATTATCATACAGTTCAATCCGAACCTGTAGCATTGGTTTTTTTTGATGCATTCATGAATTCCCGGGATTGGTCACGGGCTTTTTCGGTATGGCACAATGCCCTAAGTTATCCTGAATATTCCGGCCTTCTGGTCGAGTTGGCTCTAGAATTGGGCTGGGAAAATCCTTTAGGGTTGCTTGAATTTGATGCTACGCAATTATGTCTGGCTGCCGCAGACGCTAAACTCCCCGAATTGCTGACTTTGCGTGCATTACTGGCTTTGTATGAAGCAGATACCAGCCTTGCGGCGGTCCTGCTTGCCGAGGCGGCAACAAGCACTCTGCTATTGCCAGCGCAAGTATTATGGGATGCCGGGCTCGATACACAATTGCTTGATCGCCAGAACCAGTATCTGGATTGGCCTTCGCGGAACTTGCTTATTAATGCAGCCTATGAGTTGTACCAACCGGAGTTGGCATTAAGCCTTGTAGAATTATACCTTGAACAGGTCGATGCCGACGATCAAGCCATTCTATTTAGGCTGACTGCCGCATACTTTTCCTATCTACTTGCTGCAGATGCCGGCTTTTATGATATTCCGGTAGCAGTTTCTGAACGACATTGGCCTTTCGAACGCGAAGAGTCAAAATTTACGGAGCATATCAGGAATTTACACCAAATGGCCGAAGAATTGTACAGCAGCCTTTATACCACGTATCCGGATATTCCCGAAATTCGATTGCAGTATGTTTTATGGCTCTTGGCTAGCCGACAGTTCGACAAATTTTCCATGTTTGTCTCCGAATTTGACAATTCTGCGGCTGAGTCTGCCCTGTTATTGCTGTTATACAAATATTATAAAGATGGGCCGGATTATGTCCGTGTTCAGGCTGCCCGGGAAGCAGCAAGATTTAGGGATAGCGACACCCTAAGTGCTATCCAGCGTTTTTTTCTTTCCATCGACGCTTATGATGATTTTACATCAATTCAATCCCGTTATGAGCTTGATTCAAACGAAAATTCTCTCTTTGCTGCCTATCAAGCTGTATACGAAGGATCGTACCAAAAGGCCCAGCAGCTTTTTTCTGAATTATTCCTGCCCGGTCAGCCAATGCTTGCTCCCTATAATCTGGGTATATTGTCACTCAAAGCCGGCAATTATACGTCAGCAGCGGATTACTTCCGTACAGCCGCTTTAACGGCTAAGCCACAAGCAGGCTCAAAACGAGTGGCAGACGCCTGGATATGGGCTGCCCGTTCTGTTTTCATGCTTGGTAATAATGCAGAATCTGCCAGGTTCCTGCAAAACGCACTTTATGCTGACCCGGATTCTGGTCAGGCACGGCTTTTTTTGTTACAATTGAACAATGAATAAAATCAAGAATAATATTCGCTTGCTTCTGAAGGGATAAAAATATGATACGACTGAAAAACGAAGAGCAACTTGAAGGAATCAGAAAGTCCTGTACATTACTTTCTGAAATGTATGCAGAATTAAAACCACTGATAAAACCCGGTGCAGTTACAGCCGAATTGGATAAATTTGCGCATGACTTTATTTTTGACCACGGAGGCAAGCCTGCCTTCCTTGGCTATATGGATTATCCGTCAACACTATGTATTTCAATTAATGAGGAAGTAATCCACGGTTTGCCCGGCAAGCGCATCGTTCGTGAATCAGATTTGGTTGGAATCGACTGTGGAATTGACCTGTGTGGTTATTTCAGTGATGCCGCTTTCAGTCTCGGAATGCCTCCGGTAAGCGACGAAACAGAGAAGCTTATGCGTGTTACCAGAGAATGTCTGGATCGGGCAATAAAAGCGGTAGAGGTAGGAAGCCGAATCAGTGCGATTTCTCGTGCGGTTTTTTCCCATGCTAAGGCTCATGGCTATGGAGTAGTTCGGCAATATTGCGGCCATGGTGTTGGCTTTTCACAGCATGAAGATCCTCAAGTTCCAAATTATGTAAGTGCTGGCCCCAATCCTCGCATTGTACCCGGCATGGTATTGGCTATCGAGCCTATGATTAATGCAGGTACTGGTGATGTCTATGATCTTGATGATGGCTGGACCGTGGTAACTCGAGATCGCAGTATGTCAGCCCATTATGAGCATACCATAGCAGTAAGCGCACATGGAGTCGAAGTCCTGACTCATTGGTAAAGAGATTTTTACAGTAACCACCCGGGTTTTTTAGTATTATATTTGTGTTGGATTTCGTTGAACAGCTTCCGGTATCTCCCGGACAGATAATGCTGGCCAAAGTATAAGGGGAGTTTTATGTCTTTTACAAAAAAATTATTCTCGAGAAAATTTTTTCTGGTTAATCTTGTTTTAATCGGTATTATGCTCGGCTTTACTGCTGCGTTCCTGGCCTTTGCAGGTTTTGGAAATCGTAATGGGAGCAGTCCTGCGGAGGTAAAAGCAGAGACATTACCAGAACCAGGAACAGCAGTAACACAGGCCATACAAACGGCAGAAGCATTACAATTGGCCTTTAATTATGTTGCCAATACAGTCAGGCCTTCTGTTGTTGAGCTGCAGGTTGTGTCAGAAAGCTCTATCGGTGGTTCAAATGGCAACGAGCTGCCATGGCGTTTCTTTTTTGGTGATCCTGAAGAAGGGGAGGGGAATGGCCCTCAGGTTCAGCCTTCAGAAGGGCTTGGATCGGGAATAATAGTGCGCAAGTCTGGACGCACTGTCTATGTATTAACAAATACACATGTTGTAGAAGGTGCCACCAAGATTACTATCCGCCTGTTCGATGAAGAGGATTTTGAAGGTACCCTATTGGGTACAGACGAACGTCGCGACCTGGCTGTCGTGTCGTTTCAAACCAATCGTACTGATATTCGGGT
>Ga0180008_1000724_pt1 | contig 24632 bp, 23 predicted proteins | sample MM_PW_MetaG_FD_121121 | JGI IMG/M metagenome (GOLD analysis project Ga0180008, IMG submission 121121) | Groundwater microbial communities from the Aspo Hard Rock Laboratory (HRL) deep subsurface site, Sweden - MM_PW_MetaG | ecosystem: Environmental > Aquatic > Deep subsurface > Groundwater... | reverse complement strand
TCATCTGCCGCACCACCCACTCCCGATGCTCTATCGAATAACGCGCCACACGGCTCTCACTTCCGCCCACCGACCAAGACTCATCGAATCAACTCACACGACAACTATCCTGACGCGGCGGGCAAACGCCACACCAAAGCAGGCATCAAAGCGATTCGAGATCACGCACCGCAATGGCTGAAGAATGCCATCGACTTAGGACTGCTCATTTCGCAGCGCCCGTGCGACTTGCTGAACCTACGCTTCAACGACATCGAAGATGGTCACATGTACATACAAGCACAAAAAGATACTCATTCGCTGAAGGTGGAGATCACCCCCGAGTTTCAGAAAGTCATCGATCAATGCCGCGATGATGTTGACTCACCTTTTCTGATTCACCGTCAGCCTGATCGTAAACGCGACCATGACAATAAAGAGCACCCGACCAAAATCACTAGGGAGTGCCTGAGCCGCGAATTTAGAAAAGCGCGGGATGCAGCCAAGTGCTACCCGTCCTACTCAGCTAAAGAGATGCCCGGCATGCACGAAATCCGCTTTACCTCATTGGAGATGTACTACTTAGCCGGTAAGGACGTTCAAAAAATCGCGGGCTATTCTAGATCAGACATTACCAGGAGATACCTCAAGAACCCCAAGGTGGCTGGGTATGCCGATTTCACACCCGACCTAGACATTAGTGAGTTCATTGAAGACTCACCCACGGATAGCAGTGGTAAGTAATGGGGGGGGTTATGAATCGCTTAAACGGTTATTTTCATTTTGCCCATAATTATCGTAACTACGATTTTATAATTAATCCCTCTTATTATTTTTAAAGGAAAAGGGATGAGGCGGATTATGCGCTTAAAAGAAGTCATCCACGTCTGCGGGATACGCAGAAGCACCATCTATTTGTGGATGCACGAAGGAACATTTCCGAAGAGTCGCTCCATAGGTTCAAGGGCGGTTGGTTGGGACAGCGAAGAAATTCAGAAATGGGTCAATGACCGGCTAGGCGGACATGACTGATCAGGAGAAGCAGTATGGAAAAAGAACTGATCAAAATCAGTGAATTTCAGCGCAGAAAGTGGGGGGTAAACGGAACCCCTATGTGTGCTCAGGCAATTCGTAATCATCTGCGAAATAGGATGATTCCCGGAGAACAAATCGGACGTACTTGGTACGTCGACTGGAACGGCTATAAGCGGCTCAGCCCAAACCCGCTGGTAAACATGGTTTTGACAGGTGCTGCATAAATGACAAGGCCACGAAACAAATCAAACTCAGGTCTTCCAAGCAATCTGTACTTCGATAAGCGCCGGAAAACGTATCGCTATCGAAGAGCCACTGACGGTAAGTGGTATCCATTTGGCACAGACAGGCTCCAGGCGATTGATGCGGCAAAACAGCTCAACCTTGAGTACATGAAGGGTCGTGATCTTGTGGCATTGGTGATGAACGAAAACACCATGACCTTGGAAGCTTACATTGAGCAGTACAGGCGTGAAATTCTACCTAAACGTAAACTTGCCAAAGGGACGCTTGAGCTCTATGCCGTGCATTTCAGGAAGATCATCAAGGCACTGGGAGGAAAGCCGATCAACGAAATCACGATCAAGATTGTCGCCGACTTCTTGAGGAAATCAACACCGCGTTCAAGTAATCAAGTACGCGCATTACTGATGAATGTGTTCACTCATGCAGTGGCAGAGGGGCTAATTCCTGATAACCCGGCGGTCAGCACCATTGCCCAGTTAGAGGAGAAAACACGCAAACGCCATACCAGAGAGGGGCTGAAAGCTATTCGGGATGCATCTCCCCAATGGCTTAAGAATGCCATCGACCTGGCACTGATCACCGCCCAGCGCCGCACCGACATTCTGTCGATGAAGTTCGAAGACATACGCGATGGCGACCTGCATGTGATCCAGCAGAAGACTGCCAAAACGACGGATGCGGCGTGGATACGGTTCAAGATCACGCCAGAGTTGCAGGCGGTCATTGATCGGTGCCGTGACAATATCCTGTCGCCCTACCTGATCCACCGCCGGCCGGAGCGCAAACGGCAAAAGCAGGCCGAGCAGAAAGAGCACTGGACGAAGATCGAGGAAAGGTTTTTGACCAGGGCATTCAAGGATGCGAGGGACGCGGCAGAATGCTACACCACCTGGAAGGATGAAGAGCAACCGGGCTTCCATGAAGTGCGGGCGCTGTCTCTGCACTTGTACAAGAAAGCCGGAAAGGATGGGCAGAAGATCGCCGGGCATGCCAGCGAGGAGATGACGAAGAACTATCAGCGCGACCACGCCGAAATCATCTGGGCGGAAGCGGTACCCGACCTGGATATCAGCGAAATCACCGGGTAGTTTTGCGCGCATTTTGCGCCAGTTTTGCGCAGCCCAAAAACAAAAACAGCCACTGATCGCTCAAGTGGCTGTTTTTATTGGAGAATTATGGTCGGGACGGAGTGATTCGAACACTCGACCCCTAGCACCCCATGCTAGTGCGCTACCGGACTGCGCTACGCCCCGACTAGGCGTTAATCTGTTTCGGAGCCCCGAAACTTGGCGAACTATACATTAAGCCCCTGAAATATGGAAACTTTTTGAATAGCGCGACTATTTTTTGAGCACCTGTAAAACATCTTCAAGCTCGGTAATCATTTGCTTGATCAGTTGTTTGTATTGAGTGTTGTCATCTTTGGCTTCATCACCAGAAAGGCGCTGACGCGCCCCGCCGATAGTAAAGCCCTGATCGTATAAGAGCGCACGAATCTGCCGAATCATCAGCACGTCCTGACGCTGATAATAGCGGCGATTACCACGTCGCTTTACGGGGTTGAGTTGCGGGAACTCCTGCTCCCAGTAACGCAACACATGAGGCTTAACGGCGCACAGCTCACTTACTTCACCGATAGTGAAGTAGCGTTTGCCGGGTATGACAGGTAATTCGTCGTTATGACTTGGTTCCAGCATACGCCTCGACCCTGGCTTTAAGTTTCTGGCCTGGACGGAAAGTCACCACACGGCGGGCCGTGATCGGAATTTCCTCTCCTGTTTTTGGATTACGACCGGGGCGCTGACGCTTATCGCGCAGATCAAAATTACCGAACCCCGAGAGCTTGACCTGTTCGTTGAGCTCCAGCGCTTGGCGGATTTCTTCAAAGAACAGCTCCACCAATTCCTTGGCTTCCCGTTTATTCAGGCCCAGCTCTTCATACAGACGTTCCGCCATCTCAGCTTTCGTCAGAGCCCCCATACGCTACTTCCTTAACGTGGCGTTGAACCTTTGTTCCAGGGAGGTGAGAATATTTTGCATTGCTGCGCTCACCTCATCGTCATTTAGAGTGCGCGATGGATGCTGCCAGGTCAAGCCAACCGCAAGGCTTTTTCTATCAGGATCAATACCTTTACCGTGATACACGTCAAATAGCTTGAGGTCCGTTAGCCACTCACCTGCAGCGCCCTTGATACAAACAAGCAAATCCTGCGCAGGCACATCACGATCGACCAGCAAAGCCAGGTCACGCCGCACTTCAGGAAACTTAGAAAGTGCCTGGAACTTAGGCATAACACCCTGAGTGATTTCGCCCAACACGAGTTCAAACATGAATACTGCTTGATCCAAGCCTAGCGCTTTCGACAACTCAGGATGAATGGCACCAACGAACCCGACAAGGCGCCCACCACGCTCAATGCGCGCTGTTTGCCCCGGATGCAGTGCCGCATGCTCGCCTGGCATAAAAGCAAAGCTATTGCCCGCACCAGCGCTGGCTAGCAAAGCCTCAACATCAGCCTTCACATCATAGAAGTCGACATCATCACGAGTATGCGCCCAGCCTTCTGGCAAGCGACCACCACAAATCACACCCGCCAGCATCGGCTCTTGCTTCAAACCTTCGAGCTGACCGACAAAGCGCAGACCACTTTCAAACAGGCGCACACGCGACTGCTGACGATTCAAGTTGTGCTCAAGCGCCTTGATCAGACCTGGCCACAAGGAAGAACGCATCGCCGCCATATCTGCGGAGATCGGGTTAGCCAGCATTAGCGGCGCAACGCCTGGGTTGAACAGCTCGAATAATTTTGGATCGATAAAACTGTAGGTGATTGCCTCCTGATAACCGCGGGCAACCAACAAACGACGCAACGCCGGTAGCTCGATAGCGGCTTCGGCCTTAGTTTGCGGAGCCAAACGCGCTTGCGGATAACGTACAGGCAAGCGGTTGTAGCCATACAAGCGGGCAAGCTCTTCGATCAGATCGACTTCCAGGCTGATATCGAAGCGGTGACTTGGTACACCAACCTGCCACCGCCCTTCGCCATCGGCCCGGATATCCAAGTCCAAAGCAGCTAGCAAGCGGACAACTTCAGCCTCGTCCATCTTCAGGCCGAGCATCTGTTCGATGCGCTCAGCACGCAACGTGACCGGCGCAACACTCGGCAACTGCTGCTGATTGACGACTTCGATAATCGGCCCAGCTTCGCCACCGACAATATCCAGCAGCAACGCAGTCGCGCGCTCCATGGCTTCACGCGCCAGCTGCCAGTCCACACCACGCTCAAAGCGGTGCGAGGCATCGGTGTGCAGCCCATAGGAGCGAGCCTTGCCAGCGATGGCAATGGTGTCGAAGAACGCACTTTCAAGGAACAGGTCGCACGTCTTGTCATTCACACCGCTATGCTCGCCACCCATCACACCAGCAATGGCCAAGGCACGGCTGTGATCGGCGATTACCAGCGTATCGCTGCGTAGGCTGACTTCCTGACCATCAAGCAGAACGAGCTTCTCGCCCTCCTCGGCCATACGCACACGGATACCACCATTGATCTCGGCAAGATCGAACGCATGCAACGGCTGGCCCAGTTCAAGCATCACGTAATTAGTGATGTCGACAGCCGCATCAATACTGCGCACATCGGCACGACGCAAACGCTCAACCATCCACAGCGGAGTCGGTTTGGACAGATCGACATTGCGCACCACACGACCGAGGTAACGCGGGCAGGCTTGCGGCGCGAGCACTTCGACCGGACGCACTTCATCGTGGCTCGACGCAACCGCCTCAATTACTGGACGAGTGACAGGCGCGGCATACAGCGCACCTACTTCACGCGCCAGGCCAGCCAAAGACAGGCAATCACCACGATTCGGTGTTAGATCAACTTCGATGCTGGCGTCATCAAGATCCAAATAGACACGAATGTCCTGACCGACTGGCGCGTCTGCCGGCAACTCCATAAGGCCATCATGGTCTTCACTGATCTGCAGCTCGGAAGCCGAGCACAGCATGCCGTTTGATTCGACACCACGCAGCTTGGCTTTCTTTATTTTGAAGTCGCCAGGCAGTTCGGCACCCATCATGGCGAACGGGATTTTCAGGCCGGGGCGCACATTCGGCGCGCCGCACACCACCTGAAAGGTTTCCGCACCACTACTCACCTGACACACACGCAATTTATCGGCATCAGGATGCTGCTCGGTGCTCAGCACCTCGCCCACCACCACGCCACTGAATACGCCCGCAGCCGGCGATACGCTATCGACTTCTAGGCCAGCCATGGACAGGCGGGCAACCAGATCGTCGCGAGAGACATCTGGGTTTACCCAGCTGCGCAGCCATTGTTCACTGAATTTCATTCTGTCTGTTCTCCTGAACCAATTCGATTACGGAATGCGAAGGCGCTAGCGAAATTGCGCCAGGAACCGCAGGTCGTTATCGAAGAACAGCCGTAAATCGTTGACGCCGTAACGCAGCATAGCCAGACGCTCAACACCCATACCGAAGGCGAAGCCGGAGTATTTTTCCGGATCAATGCCCGACATGCGCAGTACATTCGGATGCACCATGCCGCAGCCCATAACTTCCAACCAGCCAGTCTGCTTACACACACGGCAACCTTTGCCGCTGCACATTACGCATTGCATGTCGACTTCGGCCGATGGCTCGGTGAACGGAAAGAACGAGGGACGGAAACGCACCCCCAGCGGCTTCTCGAAGAACACCCGAAGGAATTCCTCAATAGTGCCTTTGAGGTCGGCAAAGCTCACACCTTCGTCGACCAGCAGACCTTCGACCTGGTGGAACATCGGCGAGTGGGTGATATCGGAGTCACAGCGATAGACACGACCGGGGCAAACAATGCGGATCGGCGGCTGCTGCGATTCCATGGTGCGCACCTGTACCGGCGAGGTGTGGGTGCGCAGCAACATGTTCGCGTTGAAGTAAAAGGTGTCATGCATCGCCCGCGCCGGATGGTGGCCGGGGATATTGAGCGCCTCAAAGTTGTGGTAGTCGTTCTCTACCTCGGGGCCTTCGGCGATGCCGTAGCCTATCCGAGTAAAAAACTGCTCTACACGCTCCAGTGTGCGGGTTACAGGATGTAGCCCGCCCGATACCTGCCCACGCCCTGGCAGGGTTACATCAATCTTTTCGGCGGCGAGCTTAGCGCTCAGCGCAGCCTGTTCCAATGTCTCTTTACGGTTGTTCAGAGCATCCTGAACTTTATCCTTGGCAGCATTGATCAACGCACCGGCTTGCGGGCGTTCTTCTGCCGACAGATTGCCCAGGGTCTTCATCACCTGAGTTAACTCGCCCTTCTTGCCCAGATAGTGAACGCGCAGTTGCTCTAGAACATTCACATCGTCGGTGTGGCTAACGGCCTCAAGCGCTTGCGAGACCAGCACATCCAGATTTTCCATTTACAGACTCCAGATACGAAATAGGGGAAGAGCTTGAAGGCTCTTCCCCTATTGGTGACGTTTAGCACCGGGCGAACCCGGTGATTGTCGGGGGACTTAAGCCAGTACGGCTTTCGCTTTCTCGACAATCGCAGCAAACGCCGCTTTTTCGTTCACTGCCAGATCAGCCAGTACCTTACGGTCGATCTCAATGGACGCTTTTTTCAGGCCAGCAATGAAACGGCTGTAAGACAGACCGTTAACACGTGCACCGGCGTTGATACGAGCGATCCACAGAGCGCGGAACTGACGTTTTTTCTGACGACGGTCACGGTAGGCGTACTGGCCTGCCTTGATCACCGCTTGCTTGGCAACGCGGAACACGCGTGAACGTGCGCCGTAGTAGCCTTTAGCGAGTTTCAGAATTTTTTTGTGACGCTTGCGAGCAATAACGCCGCGCTTAACACGAGCCATGAGTAATTTCCTCTATCTTGACCGATTAACGAACGCGCAGCATGCGCGCCACTTTTGCTACGTCAGACGGGTGCACCATGGAGCTGCCCCGCAGTTGACGCTTACGCTTAGTGGACATCTTGGTCAGGATGTGGCTCTTGAAAGCGTGCTTGTGCTTGAAGCCGTTAGCAGTTTTCAAAAAACGCTTGGCTGCACCACTCTTAGTTTTCATCTTTGGCATGTTCGGATACTCCGCATTCAGTTGATAAACATAACCGCAAGGCCTGCCGTGCCCTGGTGGTTATTTCTTCTTTTTGGGGGCGATGACCATGATCAGCTGGCGTCCTTCCATCTTTGGATGCTGTTCAACGGTGCCGTATTCAAGCAGGTCAGCCTCAACCCGCTTCAACAACTCCATGCCCAGCTCCTGATGCGCCATCTCACGGCCGCGGAATCGAAGCGATACCTTGGCCCTGTCCCCATCACTAAGGAAACGTACCAGGTTGCGTAGTTTTACCTGGTAATCCCCTTCCTCCGTCCCTGGACGAAACTTGATTTCTTTAACCTGAATCTGCTTCTGGTTTTTCTTTGCAGCAGCAACCTGTTTCTTCTTCTCGAAGATCGATTTGCCGTAGTCCATCAGCTTACAAACAGGTGGCACTGCATCGGCAGAAATCTCTACCAGATCCAGCTTGGCCTCTTCGGCCTTAAGAAGCGCGTCCTCAATTGACACAATCCCGAGCTGCTCACCCTCAGCGCCAATTAACCGTACCTCACGTGCCGAGATATTCTCGTTGATCGGTGCCTTAGGTGCAGCTCGCTTATCTTGTCTCATATCACGCTTAATAATGATTACTCCAAATCTTGGCGACCACGCCGGGAAACCGCCTGCGCAAGAAGTTCAGCGAATTGAGTGACGGGCATAGAGCCCAGATCAACACCTTCGCGAGTACGCACGGCGACAGTTTTCGTCTCAACTTCCCGATCTCCAATAACCAAGAGATAGGGAACCTTGAGCAAAGTATGCTCGCGGATTTTAAAGCCTATCTTCTCGTTCCTCAAGTCAGACTTGGCACGAAAACCGCTTTGATTGAGCGTTTTTTCCACTTCGAGGGCAAAATCAGCCTGTTTATCAGTGATATTCATCACCACAGCCTGAGTCGGTGCTAGCCAAGCAGGGAACGCACCCTCGTAGTGCTCGATCAAAATACCAATGAAACGCTCGAATGAACCAAGAATCGCCCGGTGCAACATGACCGGCACTTTGCGACTGTTGTCCTCGGAAACGTAACTCGCTTCAAGGCGCTGAGGCATATTCGGATCGTACTGCAGCGTACCGCACTGCCAGGCACGACCGAGACAGTCAAGCAGCGTGAACTCGATCTTTGGACCGTAGAACGCACCCTCCCCCGGGAGATACTCCCAAGGCAGACCCGCCTCATTCAGCGCGTTGGCCAGCGCCTCTTCAGCACGATCCCAGAACGCGTCATCACCCACACGCTTAGCTGGGCGCGTAGAAAGCTTCATCTTCACATCACTGAAACCGAAGTCAGCGTAAACCTGCAACGTCAGTTTGATGAAGTCAGCGGCCTCTTTCTTGACCTGCTCTTCAGTGCAGAAGATGTGTGCATCATCCTGAGTGAAGCCACGCACGCGCATAATGCCATGCAGCGCACCCGACGCTTCATTGCGATGGCAGGAGCCGAACTCAGCCAAACGCAGCGGCAATTCACGGTAGCTTTTCAACCCCTGATTGAACACCTGCACGTGGCATGGGCAGTTCATCGGCTTGATGGCGTAGTCGCGACTCTCCGACTCCGTAGTGAACATGTTGTCGGCGTAGTTACCCCAGTGCCCAGATTTCTCCCACAGCACGCGATCAACGATTTGCGGGGTCTTGATCTCCTGGTAGCCATTCTCACGCTGCACACCGCGCATGTACTGCTCAAGCACCTGATAAATAGTCCAGCCATTTGGGTGCCAGAACACCATGCCAGGCGCTTCTTCCTGGGTATGGAATAGATCAAGGCGCTTGCCGATCTTGCGATGGTCGCGCTTCTCAGCCTCTTCAATACGCTGAATATAAGCCGCTAGCTGCTTCTTATCTGCCCAGGCTGTGCCGTACACACGCTGCAGCTGCTCATTCTTGGCATCGCCGCGCCAGTAAGCACCAGACAACTTGGTCAGCTTGAAGGCTTTAAGGAAGCGCGTATTCGGCACGTGCGGACCACGGCACATGTCGACGTATTCTTCGTGGTAATACAGACCCATGGCCTGCTCATCCGGCATATCTTCAACCAGACGCAGCTTGTAATCCTCACCACGGGCGGTGAAGACATCAATAACCTCGGCGCGCGGCGTCACTTTCTTGATGACGTCGTAGTCTTTCTCGATCAGCTGCTGCATGCGCTGCTCGATGGCTGCCACATCATCTAGAGTGAAAGGACGCTCAGACGCGATGTCGTAGTAGAAACCGTCATCAATGACCGGCCCGATTACCATCTTGGCAGTTGGAAACAACTGCTTAACCGCATGCCCAATCAAATGCGCACAGGAGTGGCGAATGATTTCGAGACCTTCTTGGTCTTTGGGCGTAATGATCTGCAGGGTTGCGTCGCTATCAATCACATCACAGGCATCAACCAGCTTGCCATTGACCTTACCGGCTACCGTGGCCTTGGCCAGGCCGGCACCGATGGATTGCGCCACCTCAAGTACAGATACTGGGTGATCGAACGAACGCTGACTGCCGTCGGGAAGAGTAATGATGGGCATGGCGCCTCCTCTCCTAGTGGTGACCTCTACCAAAGGCCACATGGGTTGGGATGAGCCAGTAAGCGATTCGGCGGTAAACCTGCCATACAGAAGCAGGAGCATGTACGCCTAACCAAAACCGAACCGCAGTCACTGGAGGTTTTAAACAACAACTAACCGCATGAATGCTTGCAGAAAGCCTGACTTACTGACAAGAACCCAAAAAAAAGGGCCGCCTAAGCGACCCTTTTTTCTACCAAATTTGGTAGGCACGATTGGACTCGAACCAACGACCCCCACCATGTCAAGGTGGTGCTCTAACCAACTGAGCTACGTGCCTACGATGGGTGCGCATTCTACGGCCAGGCGAAAAAGTGTCAACAAGTTTTTTGGCTAACTGCCTGAATAATTGAATTTTTTACTGTTTTATCGTGCGTTTAATATTTCGCACAGGCCACTAGCCGAGCATTTTCAACTCAGGTAGCATCCGCTCATTCGTAAAATATAAAGAACAGAGGTTGCAAAATGGCGCACACAGCTTATCCACAATCCTACTATGCGGCCTCCGCCAATCCGGTACCGGCACGCCCGGAGCTAAATGGTGAGGTCGAAACTGACGTGTGCATCGTCGGTGCGGGCTATACCGGTCTATCTACCGCTATTGCCCTGTTGGAAAACGGCTTCAAGGTCAGCATCGTTGAGGCTGCAAAAGTCGGCTTTGGCGCATCGGGCCGCAATGGTGGGCAGATCGTCAACAGCTATAGCCGTGATATCGATGTGATCGAGCGCAGCGTGGCACCTAAGCAAGCACAGCTGCTCGGCGAAATGGCCTTTGAAGGCGGGCGCATCATTCGCGAGCGCATCGCCAAGTACAACATCCAGTGCGACCTTAAAGACGGTGGTGTCTTCGCAGCCAATACGCCTAAGCACATGAAGCATCTGGAGTCGCAGAAAAAACTCTGGGAGCGCTATGGCCACACCCAGCTGGAACTGATGGACGCCAAACGCATACAAGAAGTCGTGGGTACTGACATTTATGCCGGCGGCATGCTCGATATGAGCGGCGGCCATATCCATCCACTCAACCTGGCACTCGGTGAAGCCGCGGCAGTTGAGTCGCTCGGTGGGGTGATTTATGAGCAGTCCCCTGCTATCCGCATTGAGCGCGGCGCCAATCCCGTTGTGCACACCCCCAACGGCAGGATCAAAGCCAAGTTCGTGGTGGTCGCGGGCAACGCCTACTTGGGCAACCTGATTCCTGAACTATCGGCCAAATCGATGCCATGCGGCACCCAGGTGATTACCACTGAGCCATTGTCCCCTGAGCTGGCGAAAAGCCTGCTGCCGCAGGACTACTGCGTAGAAGACTGTAACTACTTGCTCGACTACTACCGCCTTAGCGGTGATAACCGCCTGATCTTTGGCGGTGGCGTGGTCTACGGTGCCCGTGACCCAGCGAACATCGAGGCGATCATTCGCCCGAAAATGCTCAAGGCTTTCCCGCAGCTGAAAGACGTGAAGATCGATTACGCCTGGACCGGCAACTTCCTGCTGACGCTCTCGCGCCTGCCGCAAGTCGGGCGCCTGGGCGACAACATCTATTATTCACAAGGCTGCAGCGGTCACGGCGTGACCTACACCCATCTGGCCGGTAAGGTACTTGCCGAAGCACTGCGCGGTCAGGCCGAACGCTTCGACGCATTCGCCGACTTGCCGCACTACCCATTCCCGGGCGGTCGACTGTTCCAAGTACCGTTCAGCGCCTTAGGCGCTTGGTACTACACCATGCGCGACAAGCTGGGCATCTAACACCAGCGCCACAAACAGAAACGGCACCCTTGAGGTGCCGTTTTGCGTTTTCGCTCACACGAATTGTGGGATGCCTTTACAGCGCGGCATCCGGCCAAACCTCACGCGCCGTGCGCAACGCACGCTGCGCCGCTGCACCCCGGCCTTGCTGCTGCAGATCACGAGCGGCCTGCAACCAGACTTGTTCAACAGGCTGTGCAGGCAGTTGATTGGTCGGCTGAATCAATACCGCCCAACGCCCGGCCTCCTCCCACGCGTCGTCGAAGCTGGCAAAACTGGTGTACCAGCGTCGGTCATTGCCTGAACGCAGCACCAGCGTCCGCTCGCGCTGGTCATAGCCCACCAGCACGGCAAACTGCGAGCCCGGCCCAGCAAACAGACGATCCTGCAGCACCAGCACCGGGTGCCCAGCGGAAACCTGCTGCATCAACGCATCCAAGTTACCGGTCAAGGGATACACCAGAAGCTCATACGAGCGCGCCACCGCCTCAAGCCCCGCCTGCGGGCTCTGCCCTTTGCCCACCTGCTGCAGGCGCTCATCCACCAAACCAGGGCTACTGATCACCCCGTGATAATTGAGCAACGCCGCTAACGCCGAAGGTCCACCCTGAGCGTCACTGAGTTGGAAGAATGGCACGTCAGTCAGCTCGACCCGTTCAGGCAAGCGCGCTGTCTCTGGCGACAGCTGCGGCCCGCCCGCGCAGGCAACGAGCAGAAAAAGCATGGCAAAGGGCAGAAGCCTGACGACTCGAACTGGCTGGAACATCACTCACCCACTGATCTATTTGTGGCGCAGAGCATAACCATGAAGTGCCCACGCCCCAACCTCTTCAAGCTACTTACCGCGTTATATCCACCCAGGAGAAACGGGTAATCATTACCAACGGCACGGCATCAGCCCTCGTAATACCTCCACGAACGTTTAAACCCTGATCTCGGACAACGCGTTCTGCACGCAATAGGCTTATATAGATGGGTAAACGTCTCGGTGGATAACCCAAGGTGGCCCGATGGACTTTAAGGATTACTACAAGACACTCGGCCTTGAGCCCGGTGCAGATGACAAGGCGGTCAAGGCGGCCTATCGCAAACTGGCGCGCAAATATCACCCCGACGTCAGCAAGGAAAAGGACGCGGAAAATAAGTTCAAGGAAGTCGCCGAAGCCTACGAGGTGCTAAAAAGCGCCGAAAAGCGCGCCGAGTACGATGAACTGCGTCAATTCGCCAAGCAAGGTCGGCCCTTTGAGCCGCCGTCTGGGTGGCACTCCCAGGCCCATGCCGGCTTTGCCGATGGCATGGACGGCGACAGCGAGTTTTCGGATTTTTTCGAGTCTTTGTTCGGCGCCGCTGGACGCAGCCATCGCGGCGGCCGCAGCGGTGCACGGCGTGGCCAAGACGTGGAAATGGAGCTGGCGCTGCTGCTTGAAGAAACCCTGGCGGATGAGACGAAGACCATCGCCTTCCAATTGCCGCAGTACAGCCCCGACGGCCACCCACTGCCCGCGCTCAACAAGACCTTAAACGTAAAAATCCCACGCGGTGTGAGCAACGGCGAACGCATTCGCCTGAAGGGCCAAGGTGCGCCCGGGCTGGGCGGCGGCGCGAATGGTGACTTGTACCTGATTATTCGCTTTGTCCCGCACCCACTGTTCGACGTTGAGGGACACAACCTGATTCTCACCGTGCCATTGGCACCTTGGGAAGCGGTGCTGGGCGGCCAGGTCACGGTACCCACGCTGACCGGCAAAATTAACCTGCGCATCCCCGCCAACACCCAAAGTGGGCAGCGGCTGCGCATCAAAGGTAAGGGGCTGTTCAGCAAATCTGGCGAGCCGGGCGATCTCTACGCGCTGTTCAAGATCGTTATCCCGCCGCAAACCGACGAGCCAGCACGCGCACTCTGGGCGCAACTGGCCGAACAAGCCGCTTTTAACCCGCGCGCGCAGTGGAGTCAGTGATGAACAGCCTGATCATGCAATTAGACATTCACGAGTTTTGCCAACGTGCCGGGCTGTCGCAGACGGTTGTGCTGGAAATTGTCGAGCACGGCATCGTCGAACCCACAGGCCTGACACCCGATCAATGGCAATTCGATGCCGACGCTCTGGCCATCGTCAAGCGTGCGTTTCGCTTGCAAGCCGAACTGCAAATTGAATGGGCCGGGATTGCCCTGGCATTGCAGTTGCTCGATGAGCTGGAGCAGCTGCGCGCCGATAACAGCCATTTACGCCGGCGCTTGAGCCGCTTCGAGCAACCCTAGCCGGCCCTACGTGACACCAAGCCGCGCAGTTGCAAACTCCCTCTGTTTAGCTAACCAAGGTAACTATGTCAGTCAGCCGTAAATGGATCGTTCCTGCCGCGAGCATTGCCGTCGTGGCAATAATTGCCGGCTTACTCTGGTACACCCTGCGCCCTACTGGCCTGGGAGATGGTTTCGCCAGCGGTAACGGGCGCATTGAAGCCACCGACGTCGACGTGGCCAGCAAGCTGCCCGGCCGAATCGCCAGTATCGACGTTGAGGAGGGCCAGTTCATTCAACCCGGGCAAATCATTGCCCGCATGGACACCCAGGTACTTGAAGCGCAGTTGGCCCAGGCCCAGGCGCAAATGCGTCAAGCGCAGAACAGCCAGCGGACCGCAGGCGCCCAGGTCCGTTTGCGCGAAAGCGAGAAAGTAACCGCCGAGGCGATTGTTCGTCAGCGCCAGGCAGAAGTGTCGGCCGCGCAAAAACGCCACGCCCGCAGTGCCATTCTGGTTAAGCGTAATGCCATGGCGCAGCAGCAACTGGATGATGACCTCGCCCGCCTGCAAAGCGCTCAGGCGGCACTGGCCGCCGCGCAGTCACAGGTGATCTCGGCTGAAGCGGGCATTGCCGCCGCGCAGTCGCAGGTGATCGAGGCGCAATCTGCCGTGGAAGCCACTCAGGCCAGCGTGACCCGCTTGCAGATTGATATTGAAGACAGCCAGCTCAAAGCACCGCGCGGCGGCCGCGTGCAATACCGCATCGCCGAACCCGGCGAAGTCATCGGTGCGGGCGGCAAGGTACTTAATCTGGTTGATCTGAGTGATGTCTACATGACCTTCTTCCTGCCCGAGCAGCAGGCAGGCCGAGTCGCGCTGGGCGCCGAGGTGCGTCTGGTGATCGATGCCATCCCGCAGTATGTGATCCCGGCCAAAGTCAGCTACGTGGCCAGCGTCGCTCAGTTCACCCCGAAAACCGTGGAAACGGCCAGCGAGCGCGAAAAACTGATGTTCCGGGTTAAGGCCCGGCTTGACCCGCAACTACTGCAACGCCACCTCACGCAAGTAAAAACCGGCGTGCCCGGCGTGGCGTATCTGCGCCTCGACCCACAGGTCGAGTGGCCTGAGCATCTGGCGATTAAGGTTCCGCAGTGAGCACAGCCGCGGCAACCGTCGCACAGCTGCATGATGTCAGCCTGCACTACGGTAAAACCTGCGCCCTTAATGCGGTCAGCCTGGAAGTACCCGCGCAACGCATGGTCGGCTTGATCGGCCCGGACGGCGTGGGCAAATCCAGCTTGCTGGCGCTGATTGCCGGTGCCCGTAAAATCCAGAGCGGGCAGATCGAGGTGCTCGGTGGCGACATGGCCAGCCGCGAACACCGCCGGCAGGTTTGCCCACACATCGCCTACATGCCTCAAGGCTTGGGCAAGAACCTCTACCCAACGCTCTCGGTGATCGAGAACCTGGACTTCTTCGCCCGTCTCTTCGGCCAGGCCGAGGCCGAGCGTAAAAGCCGAATCGATGATCTGCTGCGCAGCACCGGCCTCAGCAAGTTTGGCGAACGCCCGGCCGGCAAGTTGTCGGGCGGCATGAAGCAAAAGCTCGGGCTGTGCTGCGCCTTGATCCACGACCCCGACTTGCTAATCCTCGACGAGCCCACCACCGGGGTCGACCCGCTGTCGCGTAACCAGTTCTGGGAGTTGATCGAGCGCATTCGCGCCCAACGCCCACAAATGAGCGTGCTGGTGGCCACGGCTTACATGGAAGAAGCCGAGCGTTTTGATCATTTGATCGCCATGGATGACGGCGCCGTACTGGCCACCGGCAGCCCGGCCGAGCTGCTGCAACGCACAGGCTGCAAACACCTGGAAGAAGCCTTTATCGCCCTGATGCCGGAAGCCAAGCGCAAGGGCCATACGCAATTGGTCATCCCGCCACGGCCGGCAGGCGAGCAGGAAATTGCCATTGAGGCGCGCGACCTGACCCTGCGTTTCGGTGATTTTGTCGCGGTCGACCACGTCGATTTTCGCATTGAGCGCGGGGAAATCTTCGGCTTTCTCGGCTCCAATGGCTGCGGCAAAACCACCACCATGAAGATGCTGACCGGTTTGTTACCCGCCAGTGAGGGGCAAGCCCTGCTGTTCGGCCAGACCGTAGACGCCAACGATATGGCCACGCGCAAGCGGGTTGGCTATATGTCGCAGGCCTTCTCGCTGTACGGCGAATTGAGTGTGCGGCAAAACCTGGTGCTGCACGCTCAGCTGTTTCACGTTGCGACCGAGCAGATTGACGCGCGGGTGGCGGAAATGGCCGAACGCTTCAATCTTGGCAGCGTCATGGAACAACTGCCTGAGCGCTTGCCGCTGGGTATTCGTCAGCGGCTATCGCTAGCGGTGGCGATGATCCACAAACCGGAAATCCTCATCCTTGATGAACCGACCTCAGGCGTCGACCCGATTGCCCGCGATGTGTTTTGGCAACTGATGCTCGATCTGTCACGCGATGACGGCGTGACCATCTTCATCTCCACGCATTTTATGAACGAAGCGTTGCGCTGCGACCGCATCTCCTTGATGCACGCGGGCAAGGTACTGGACAGTGATACGCCACAGGCACTGATGGACAAGCGCGGCCTGCCAACCCTGGAGGCGACCTTTATCGCCTACCTGCAAGAGGCGGTTGGCAATCCCGCTCCCACCGAAGCGCCGACATCCGCCCCGGACGCGAGCAGCGCCGCAACTCGCCCGGCCGCGCGCCGACGTTTCAGCTTGCTGCGCCTGTTTAGCTATACCCACCGCGAAACCCTGGAGCTGCGCCGCGACCCGATTCGCGGCAGCATGGCGCTGTTCGGCAGCCTGCTGCTGTTGTTCATCATCGGCTATGGCATCAGCCTGGATGTGGAAAACCTCACCTACGCTGTGCTCGACCGCGACCAAACCACCACCAGCCAGGCCTATGCACTCAACCTGGCTGGCTCGCGCTACTTCCTTGAGCAAGCACCGCTGCACGATTACGACGAACTGGAACGGCGCATGCGCAGCGGCGAAATCAGCCTGGCGGTGGAAATACCGCCTAATTTTGGCCGTGATCTCAAGCGCGGCGCCGTGCCGCAGATTGGCATGTGGCTCGACGGCGCCATGCCCATGCGCGCCGAAACCATCAAGGGGTATGTCACGGGCCTGCATGCCAGCTACCTGCAACAACTGGCACGCCAGAGCAGCGCCTCAACCAATAGCAACCTGCCAACGCTAGAAGTGCGCTACCGCTACAACCCGGACGTGGAAAGCCTGAATGCCATGGTGCCGGCGGTGATCCCACTGCTGCTGATGCTGATTCCGGCGATGCTCACCGCCCTTGGCGTGGTGCGTGAAAAGGAGCTGGGCTCGATCATCAATCTGTATGTCACGCCGGTCACCCGCCTGGAGTTCCTGCTCGGCAAACAGCTGCCGTATATCGCCCTGGGCATGCTCAATTTCATCTTGTTGCTGATGGCCGCCGTCTTTGTCTTCGACGTGCCGCTCAAGGGCAGCCTGCTGGCCCTACTGACTGGCGGCCTGCTGTATATCAGTTGCGCCACGGCCATGGGCCTGCTGATGTCGACCTTCACCCGCAGCCAGATCGCAGCGGTATTTGGCACGGCCATCGTCACCCTGATTCCGGCCATTCAGTTTTCCGGGCTGATTTACCCGGTGTCCTCGCTGGAAGGCTTTGGCGCCGTGATTGGGCAGATTTACCCCACCTCGCACTTTTTAATCATCAGCCGCGGGGTATTTTCCAAGGCCCTCGGCTTCGTTGAGCTGTACCGCTACTTCATCCCCCTGCTGATCACCATTCCCGTTCTGCTGGCGCTGTGCACCAGCCTACTGAAAAAGCAGGAGGCCTGACATGGCGCAGCTGGCGAATATCTTTCACCTGGGGCTCAAGGAATTGCGCAGCCTGCAACGTGACCCGGCGCTGCTGTTGCTGATTGTCTGGGCCTTTACCCTGGGCATTGTCACGGCCGCTACCAGCATGCCGGAGAGCCTGCACAATGCCTCGATAGCCGTGGTCGACGAGGACCGCTCGCCGCTCTCGGCCCGCTTGATTGATGCCTTTCAGCCGCCGTTTTTCCGCGTGCCGCAACGTATCGAGCTGAGCCAGATGGACCACGGCATGGACTCGGGGCAGTACACCTTCACCCTGAACATCCCGCCTAATTTCCAGCGTGATGTACTCGCCGGGCACAGCCCCGCGATTCAGCTCAACGTCGACGCGACGCAAGTCAGCATGGCCTTCACAGGTGCGGGCTATATCCAAATGATCGGCGCCCAGGAAGTAAGCGCGTTCTTGCGCCACTACCGCGCCGATCTGCCACAGCAAGCTGAACTGGCCGTGCGCGTGGCGTTCAACCCGAACCTGACACGCAGCTGGTTCGGCTCGGTGATGGAGGTGATTAACCAGATCACCATGCTATCGATCATCCTCACCGGTGCCGCGCTGATCCGTGAGCGTGAGCACGGCACCATCGAACACCTGCTGGTGATGCCCGTCACTCCGCCTGAGATCATGCTGGCCAAAGTCTGGTCGATGGGCCTGGTGGTATTGCTGGCTACCGCACTGTCGTTGCTGCTGGTGGTTCAGGGCTGGCTGCAGGTTCCAATTGCCGGCTCGCTGCCGCTGTTTTTGTGCGGTGCGCTGCTGCATCTGTTTGCCACCACCTCAATGGGCATTTTCTTCGGCACTATCGCGCGCTCAATGCCACAACTGGGCTTGCTGATCATTCTGGTACTGATCCCACTGCAGATCCTCTCCGGCGGCACCACGCCGCGCGAGAGCATGCCTGAACTGGTGCAGCAGATCATGCTGGTGGCGCCGACCACCCACTTCGTCGACCTGGCCCAGGCGATCCTGTATCGCGGTGCAGGCTTTGCCACCGTTTGGCCGCAGTTCGTGGCGATCATCGCCATTGGCGCGTTGTTTTTTGCCGGCGCGCTGCTGCGCTTTCGCAAGACCCTGGCGCAGATCAACTGAAGGCTGGCTGCTCATGGCGGGGTGCTGGGTACCTTGTCGAATGGCGCCCGCGTTTTATCCGGCTAGACATCCCGCATCAGAACAACTTGAAAATCTGAGCAGCAGCAGTTTCAGTGGCCGTTTTACAGCGCCATACTGCAGCCTCGCATACACCTTCGTGTTTTAACGCGCGCGGTGGTTTGTCCGCGTACTCGGGGTTACCCGCTTACCGCAAAACGCGGGATGATCAATTTAGCCGCCTAATCAACCGCACAGACGCCAGGCTTATTCGGGGCTTCTGTGTGCCCTGCTCAAGTAGCCTCCCATAAGGCGCACAGTTTCCAGGCCACCACGTGAAATATTCGACACTCACTGCAGCGCTGCTCTGCCTATTGTTCAGCCACCTTGCTCGGGCTGAGCCGTATCAGGTCGTGACCGAAGAGTGGGCCCCCTACAACTACCAAGCGAACAATCAGCTCACCGGCATGAGCACGGAGATCATCCGGGCCATTATGGCCCTGACCGGTGATAACTTTGAGGTGTTGCTAGTGCCCAGTATGCGTACCTCCCGCACCTTACGAACACGCCCGAAAACCATCATGTACTCAATGTTCCGCACAGCTGAGCGTGAGCCGTTATACAAATGGGTCGGGCCGCTCGTGGAAGAGTCTATTTACCCCTATCAGTTGGCCAATACCTCGCAGCCGATAACTTCCCTGGAGCAACTTCTGCGGGCTCCGCAGATCACCACGCGCCATGCAGGGCTAGTCCCCGACATGCTGCAATCACTGGGTTTCAACAACCTCGATAAGAGTGCCGCCAATAGCCATCAGCTCTACCGCATGCTGCTGGCCGGACGCACCGACATCATCATTGGCGACACTGCGGCAGGGGTGGCTTACTACAGCCGCGAGTTGAATATCCCAGCCGGGACATTGCGGCAGATCCCCCTCGAACTCTATCGCTCACCGCTGTACATCGCCTTTAGCCTCGACTCTGACGATGAGCTGCTCGCCGCATGGGCCAGCGCCTTAGCGCAGCTGCGCCAATCGGGTGAACTGGAGCGTATCAAGAGGCGCTACGAGCAACCCATCGAGCAATAAAAGCGCTGGCTGGTAACAGCTATTCGTCACGATGTAGCCACCACAGGGCAGCGATAAGCCGCGCTTGCCCATGGCAGTCATCAGCACGGCAGCAGGTTAAAAAAACGGGAGCACAAGGCCCCCGTTTCTCTTTTATGGCGACAGGTTACAAACCCGAGAGCGCCCAGCCCGCTACAAATGGCAAGAGCACGGCGCTGATCACGCCCAGCAGGCTCATACCCAGAGCGGCGAAAGCACCACATTCCGAGCCTTCCTCCAATGCTCGCGCCGTGCCAATGGCATGGGCGTTGATGCCGTAGCTCAGCCCGCGCGCCGCCGGGTGGGTCACATTGGACACGCCCAGCAACCAAGGCCCCAATGCCGTGCCAATCACCCCAGTCAGCATCACAAACACCGCGGCCAGGGAGGCCAGGCCGCCGAGCTGTTCAGCCGCCAGCATGGCAATCGGCATGGTCACCGACTTGCCCGACAGGCTCGCCAGCACCGGCAGCTGTGCGCCCATCGCATAGGCAATCACCAACGTCAGCGTGACCGTCAACGAGCCGCCGACCAGTACCGTCAGCAGCACCGGCCACGCCAGCAGGCGAATACGCTTGATGTTGTTATACAAAGGCACCGCCAGGGCAATGGTCACCGGGCCCAGCAAAAAGGCGATGGGCGCCGCACCTTCACGGTAGGTGGCGTAATCCATACCGCAGGCCAGCAACGCGCCCACCACCAGCAACATGGACACCATCACCGGTTGCAGCACCAGCCAACCACTGCGCCGGTACAGCCACAAGGCAAACTGGAACGCCAGCAGCGTCAGCCCTACGGGGAACAGCGGGTGATCGATCACCAACTGCGCCACCATCCGCCACGATGACTCACTCATGACGCCCCTCCTCACGCTGTTCAACACGAATCGCCAGGCGTTGCATCATCCAGCCGCACAGCGGCACCGTGACCAGCAACGACAGGCACAATGCGGTGAGGATCGCCGGCAGGTCGGCGAGCAGTGCATCACTGGCCAGCATGATCCCCGCTGCGGGTACCACGAACAGCAATGGCAGGTACTGCAGCAGCACGCTGGTCGCCTGACCCAGGGGTTCGCTGACCCCACCGCGCAACAACAGGTAGCCAAACAATAGGAGCAAGCCAATCACGCTACCGGGCAACACGGGCAGCAGTAACTCGCTGACAAGGCTGCCAACGATTTGCAGGAGGACCAGCCAGGTCAGTCCTTTCAACACCATGAGAAAACTCCTTATGTACGACGTCGGAACAATGGCCGCGGCTCGATGGCCGACCGCCCATATACCACACTCATCCCGGCTAAGCCCTTGAGTGCATCCGTAACTGACTTGTCTTTACGCACCGCAAAGGCATCAAAACCGCACTGGCGCATATGGCTGAGCTGGTCACGCAGCACATCGCCCACCGCGCGCAATTCGCCCTGCCACCCTAATCGGGTGCGCAACAAATAGGCCTGGCTGTAGCCACGACCATCGCGAAAGCTCGGGAAGTCGATGGCGATCAGCGGTAGGATCGCGAGATAAGCCTGCAGGCTTTCGACTTCATCATCCGGGGCCAGGCAAATACCGTCTGGGCTCAAGCGCTCACCCAACAACACAGCCTGCTCTTGGCGCTCAACCCAGGCGGCCAGCGGCAGAATCAACGGCCCGTCCGGGTGCGGCTCTGGGGTATCAGCCACCAGCGTCCAGGGGTCGTTTTCGATGATGCGCGGCGCGCCATCAAGCAAGCGGATCAGGTTATTCATGCGTTCACCTGCTGCTTGCGATAGACCTGTTCCTTGAACGGCTCCAGGCCGATTCGCTGCACAGTATCGACAAAACGCTCGTCAGCTTCGCGGTAGTCAGTAAAAGTGCGTACCAGCCCATCGATCACCTCGGGAATCTGCTCGGCGCTGAACGCCGGGCCGATCACCTTGCCCAGCGCACTGCTTTTGCCTTGCGAGCCACCAATGGTGACCTGGTACCACTCGCTGCCGTTTTTATCGACGCCGAGAATACCGATGTTGCCAATATGGTGATGGCCGCAGGCATTCATGCAGCCAGAGATATTCAGGCTGATATCGCCCAGTTCATGCAGGTAATCAAGGTCGTCGAAGCGCTGCTGAATCGCCTGGGCAATCGGGATCGACTTGGCGTTGGCCAGGGCGCAGAAGTCGCCGCCCGGGCAGGCAATCACATCCGTCAGCAGCCCGACATTTGGCGTTGCCAGGCCCGCTTCAGCGGCCGCCTGCCACAAGGCATAGAGGTCCGCTTTGCGGATATCGGGCAAGACAACGTTCTGCTCATGGGCAATACGTATTTCGGCGAAGCCAAAGCGCTCGGCCAGATCGGCCAGCGCGTTCATCTGCTGCGCCGTCACATCACCAGGCGGTGCGGCGATGCCAGGTTTGGTCGACAGCACCACGGCGATATAACCCGGCACCTTGTGCGCCAGGGTATTGCGCGACACCCAGCGGGCGAACTCAGCGTTCTGCGCCAAGGCTGTACCGAACCCCAGATCGACCTCAGGCAATGCTTCATACGGCGGCGCGATGAAGGCATCGCTGACCCGCTGATACTCCGCGTCAGTCAGTTCTGCCGGGCCATCTTTGATGTGTTGCCACTCCGCCTCAACCTCGCGGGCGAACGCCTCGATCCCCAGGGCTTTGACCAGGATCTTGATGCGCGCCTTGTACTTGTTGTCACGCCGGCCATGGCGGTTGTACACGCGCAGCACGGCCTCGACATAGGACAGCAGATGCTGCCACGGCAACGCCTCACGAATCTGCTGGCTGAGGATTGGCGTACGCCCCAAGCCGCCGCCTACCATGACCCGCAACAACAGCTCGCCCGCCGCGTCGCGATATAGATAAAGACCGATGTCATGCATCATCACCGCCGCACGGTCTTCTTCAGCGGCGCACAGGGCGATCTTGAACTTACGCGGCAGGTAGAGGAATTCCGGGTTGATGGTCGACCACTGCCGGAGGATTTCCGCCAGCGGGCGTGGGTCCAGCAACTCATCGGCGGCGACCCCGGCGAAGGCTTCAGTGGTGATATTGCGCACACAGTTGCCGGACGTCTGGATCGCGTGCATCTCCACCTCGGCGAGGTGTTCGAGAATATCCGGCACCTGCTCCAGCTCGATCCAGTTGAACTGGATGTTCTGCCGGGTGGTGAAGTGCCCATAACCCCGGTCGTAATGCTGCGCGATATTGGCCAACGCACGCATCTGCCGCGCCGCCAGCGTCCCGTAGGGGATCGCCACCCGTAGCATGTAGGCATGTTTCTGCAGGTACAGGCCATTTTGCAGGCGCAGCGGCAGAAACTCTTCCTCGCTTAGCTCGCCACTGATACGGCGCTCAACCTGATCGCGAAACTGCGCCACACGCTCATGTACCAGCGCGTGGTCGTATTCATCGTATTGGTACATCGGCGGCCTCGGCTGTTATCGATAGCGCACTATGCCCACGGCCCTGATACCGAAACAGCGGCAGATTAGGCGTAAAAATACGGATCAGATGAGCTTGCGCGCCAGCAACATGCAGCCAAGCGCGACGATACGCTCGCGGGTTTCGAGCACAGGCTGCGGGTTAGTCGGCTGATTTAACCAAGGCGCTCGGCCCACGCTGTTGCGCCGAGCAGTGCGCGAAAATCGGTGAATAGCGACGGCACAGTGCACGTGCAAGGTCACAGGCCGGCTTACCCAGCGAGCAGGGGGCGCTCGTTAGTTGTCTGCGCCCTTCCATAGCCACTGCCGCACGAGCAAACGGCAGCAGAAGGAAGGCTTGGAGACAGAGCGCATTGCAGGAGGCTGAGCGGGTTTAAAGGCCTGAGCGTTAAGCACAGGCAAAATCCGTATCAGCTCAAGCGGGAGGTGGACTTGCGTACGATTTTGATCGAGTGCTTGAGCGTTGGCTTACGCGTCACGCTGATGGCTTTCCGGCTTACCGTATCGATGGTGATATTCCAGAAGCCGCTGCTCGGTACGGTGATCTTCGCCGGGAAGGTGTCGAATGCACCGCCGTGATAGGTGTGTCGACCGCCATTCTTGAAGCTGCGGAAGTTGGCATCGCTCATCAGGCGAATGTTGCAAGTTTGCGAGCACTCGATCACGACGACGTCGTCTTCGTTGAGGTGTTCGCGCTGGTGTATAAATTTCATCTACCGCTCCGCACAGCTGGGTCAGGCTAATCAGGCCGCTAGTATGAGTGCCCGCGCCCCGGAGAGCAAAGCGCGATGCGGTTTTGCCCAAGTTAGCCGCCGCCTGCCCGCCGCCACACATTCCACCGCATCCTGGCCGGTGGTAGCATGCGCGCCCCATGCATATCCACGACTTTCACCAACGCCTCACCGATCTCGGTGCCAAGCCCATGCACATCGGGCGGATTACCCGTGCCTGGCTGCGCGGCATGCCGCTGGATACCGGCACGCGTAACCAGAAGACCGAGAACTTCCTGCCGCTGGCGGTACGTAACGCTCTGCCCGAACTGAGCAACGCGCTGGATGGACTGGCGCGCCTCAGCTCCGAACACCCGGCGACTGATGGCTCGGCGCGCCTATTGGTAGAGCTGGCCGACAAGCAGATGGTGGAAAGCGTACTGCTGCCGCGCGACGGCCTGTG
>Ga0180008_1000723_pt1 | contig 24660 bp, 20 predicted proteins | sample MM_PW_MetaG_FD_121121 | JGI IMG/M metagenome (GOLD analysis project Ga0180008, IMG submission 121121) | Groundwater microbial communities from the Aspo Hard Rock Laboratory (HRL) deep subsurface site, Sweden - MM_PW_MetaG | ecosystem: Environmental > Aquatic > Deep subsurface > Groundwater... | reverse complement strand
GCTTCAACTTCAAGTGCCCCATCGAAGTTATGGGGGAGGTGATGCAGAAGGCCATGGCTATGCCGCATGATGCTCCAGCTTCACTTCAATAACCGTGTTGCACTCAGCACCTGCAACCGCCCTCTTTAATATGTTCCGCGATAGTTTTCATACTTTTCGGCATTAATCGGCGGGACAAAAACCGCATGTAGGCGTTTGCCTCGCTATATGGTTCAGCTGAATTATTGAAAAACTGCCTGAATTTTATGTGAGAGCTGTGAGAGCCTCGAATCGTGACTACTGCGAAAGTCAACATTGACAATCAGAACCATGTACTCTCCTCTGTGACCTGTCGCAAAGTCAGTACAAAACAAAGATAAGCCCGGAACGGCTAAATCCAGTTACTCAATTTTTTAATAAACAAAACTTCGGAACTTTGCGGAAGCGCCGAATACGCCTCGGTATCGCGAAATAGCTAATCTGCAACACTCATGGTTGCTGGGCTGCATATTTCGAGAAAGGACCTTCTCAGACCATTCGTAGAAGCTAGGCTGGCGGTGATATCAGTTTACATAGATAGCTGCCAGGCCAAGTCATACTAACAGGGCATGCGCCAGGGTAACGACACCGGCAGCCAGTACCGCTCAGCGATCTACTGCTACGGCGCCGAACAGCTAGCCGCCGCTCAGGCCAGCCAAGCCGCGTTCCAGGCCGAGCTGGACAAGGCCGGCTTCGGCCCGATCACCACTGAAGTGCGTGAAGCGCCGCCTTTCTACTACGCCGAAAGCTACCACCAGCAATACCTGGCGAAAAATCCAGGCGGCTATTGCGGCCTTGGCGGCACGGGTGTGTGCCTACCGGCCTAAGTTGCCGCAGGGGGTCAGGCCGGGGCGAAGCTGCTGGCCTGCGCCATGTGCCACATCCGCGAATAGAACTCCCCGGACACCTCGCCACTGAGCAGCTCGCCCGGCTTGAGGAATATATGCAACTGCGAGTACAGCTTGATCTCACTCGCCGACATGCGCCGCACCAGGTGCTTCGCTTCCACCTGTGAAGGATGTTCTAGCCCGGCCGCAGCGAGCATCTCCGCCAACGCCTTGAGGGTGTTGCGATGGAAGCTGTGCACCCGCTCAGCCTTGTCCGGCACCACTAACGCGCGTTGACGCAGCGGGTCTTGGGTGGCCACGCCGGTTGGGCATTTGTTGGTGTGGCACGACTGGCTCTGAATGCAGCCGATGGCAAACATAAAGCCCCGCGCCGAATTGGCCCAATCGGCACCCAGCGCCAGCACACTGGCGATATCAAAGGCGCTGACAATCTTGCCGCTGGCGCCAATGCGGATCTTGTCGCGTAAGCCAATGCCAACCAGGGTGTTGTGCACAAAGAGCACGCCCTCACGCAGTGGCACACCAATGTGATCGGTGAATTCCACCGGCGCCGCGCCGGTGCCGCCTTCCTTGCCATCGACCACGATAAAGTCCGGCAGAATTCCGGTCTCCAGCATGGCCTTGGCAATCCCCATAAACTCCCACGGATGACCCAGGCAGAACTTGAAGCCCACCGGTTTGCCCGCCGACAGCTCGCGCAACTGGGCGACAAACTGGAGTAACTCGATGGGCGTGGAAAACGCGCTGTGGCTGGCCGGCGAGACGCAATCCTGGCCCATGGGCACGCCGCGAGTCTGGGAGATTTCGGCGGTGATCTTGTGTTTCGGCAGAATCCCGCCGTGGCCCGGCTTGGCGCCCTGACTGAGTTTGATCTCAATCATCTTCACCTGCGGGTTGGCCGCCTGCGCGGCAAACCGCTGCGGATCAAACTGACCGTTTTCCTGGCGACAACCGAAATAACCGCTGCCCAACTCCCAGACCAGATCGCCGCCATGCTCGCGGTGATAAGGGCTGATGCTGCCCTCGCCAGTGTCGTGATAAAAACCGCCGAGCTTGGCGCCTTGGTTCAACGCGCGAATCGCATTGGCGCTGAGCGAGCCAAAGCTCATGGCCGAGATATTGAACACCGATGCCGAGTAAGGCTTGGGGCACTGCGGGCCGCCAACACTGACGCGAAATCCGCTGGGGTCGACATGCGCGGCCGGTAGCATCGAGTGGCCGATAAACTCAAAACCGCTCTGGTACACATCCGTTAGAGTGCCAAAGGCCTTGTCCGCACTCTCATTTTTCGCCCGCGCATACACCAGCGAGCGCTGCGCCCGCGAGAACGGCAGCTGCTCGCTGTCGGACTCCAGCAAGTATTGGCGAATCTCCGGGCGAATCGCTTCAACCAGATAACGGATGTTACCGAGGATCGGGTAGTTGCGCCGCACCGCATGGCGACTCTGCAGCAGGTCGTTGAGGCCCACCGCGCTGAGCAGCGCGGTGATCAATAACACCGCCCATAGCCAGGCATGCCCTGCCACAAACGGCAAACCACCGAGGGTGAAGAGCACGCAGAAGGCAAAAAAGGCGTAGCGGTTCAGCAGCGACAAACTCATACAAGCTCCTTGCGGTATGCGGTGTTGCAAAACGTCAGACAACCGGGCCTTCGCCAGCAAGTCTTAGGCGGTTTTTTCCTCAATCAGCCAATCCATGCGCCAGCCGCCCTGCGTTTGCCCGAGCAACTTGGCCAGCCAGGGCAGAATCTGCTTAAGCTCATCTTCCAGGCCCCACGGCGGATTGCTGATCACCAGGCCAGAGCCATTAAGCCGCGTCGGCTCATCGGTGGAATGCACATAAAGCTCCACACGCAGCAGCGTCGGCGCTTTGCTCTTTTCTACGCCACTGTAAAAACGGCGCAGCTGACGTAGGTCCTTGATCGGGTACCAGATTGCGACCACGGCTTGGCGCATGCGGCTGATCGCTTCGCTCAACGACTGAGCGCAGCGCTCCATTTCGTCGGCCTGCTCAAACGGCGGATCAATCAGCAGCAGCGCGCGCTTCTCGCGGGTCGGCAGCAAGGCGCGTGGCACATGCCAGCCTTCGCCCAGGTGCACGGCCGCGCGGCGGTCGCCCCGCATATTTTCCTTGAGCAGGCGGCCATCTTCCGGGTGCTTCTCATTAAGGTGTAAACGGTCCTGCTCGCGGGTCAGCAAGCGCGCCAGTTCCGGCGAGCCGGGATAATGGCGCAGCTCGCCATCCGGATTCATCGCACGGATCACTTCCAGATAGTCCAGCAGCGGGTCTGGCACGTCCGAGGCTTGCCACAGCCGGGCGATGCCTTCGAGCCATTCGCCGGTGCGGCTGGCCTGGTCGCCGCGCAGGTCATACAGGCCAATACCGGCATGACTGTCGAGGTAGGCAAAGGGCGCCTCCTTGCGTGACAGCAAGGCAATCAGGCGGCTAAGGACATAGTGTTTCAGTACATCGGCATGGTTGCCGGCGTGGAAGGCGTGGCGGTAGTTCATTGGGCGGACTCCTGTGGCCGCACAGTTTAACCGCTTCGTAAGGCCTGCAAATGGTTAGCGCTCGGCAATGGTTCACACAGCAGTGCCAACAAGCGCTGCTGCGCAGTGTCGGCGCCGCCGCCAGGTGCGCCACGACACGCTGAACGGAATGCGCACTTAACGTGAACATCACACTGGATATTCTTCACTGGCCGTCGTTAAGCGCCAACCGTTACTGTAGCGCCAGCCTGCCAACGAGAGCCCCCATGCAACCTGCTTCCCCACGCCAGATTTTCCTTGCCCTGTTCGCCGGCGGTGCTGCGCTGGTGGTGGTACACGCGCTGGGCCGCTTCGCCTTCACCCCATTGCTGCCGCACTTTCTCGCCGACCAGCTGTTCAGCCTTGAGCAGGGCGCACAGCTGGCCAGCTGGAACTACCTCGGCTACCTGCTCGGTGCGCTGCTGGCATTGCCTCTGTACACGCCGGCGCGCTTGCGCCTGGCGTTGCCCTTGGCGCTGCTGCTCAATGCCCTGCTGACGCTGGCGCAGGGTTTCAGTGAGAACTTCCTGCTATTGCAGGCGCTGCGCCTGGCCAATGGCATCAGTAACGGCGTGGTCTTTGTACTGGCCCCGGCGCTGGTACTGGAATGGCTCGCTGCACGCCAACGGGCCAGCCTCAGTGGCCTGGTCTACCTGGGTTTCGCCGCTGGGCTGTCGTTGGCCGGTTGGCTGGCCGACGCACCGGCGTCCTGGCTGCACGGCCCCGAACGCTGGTGGCCGATGGCAGCTATTGCCCTGCCGCTGGCCTTGCTCAGCGCCTGGCTACTTAGCCGCCTGCAGCTGCACCAGCGGCATAGCGCGCCGGTCGCCAACCGCAGCCGCTTGTTTGACCGTGCCAGCACTCCGCTGTTTCTCGCCTATGCCGGCGCGGGCCTGGGTTACATCCTGCCGATGACCTTCCTGCCGACCCTGGCGCAGGAGCAATTACCGCCTGGGCACAGCCTGATCAGCGGCGCCTGGCGCTGGACGGCCCTGGCCTGCCTGATTTCGATCCCGCTATGGAATGCGCTGGGCGCGCGCTTCGGCGACCGTCATGCCTTGCTGGCCACCTACCTGCTGCAAGCGGTGGGCTGCGCCGCGCCCTGGCTGTTCCCCAGCGCCGGCGGTGTCCTGCTGTGCGCCGTACTCGTGGGAGGCAGCTTTATGGGCAGCGTGCTGCTGACTCAACGCCTGGCGCGCACCCTACAACCGCATCAAGGCCCTCGGCTGTCGGCGGCCCTGATCGCCTTATACGGCGGCGCGCAATTGGCAGGCCCCTGGCTCGCAGGGATGTGGCTGACCTTCGGCGGCAGCCTCACGCAAAGTTTCGCCCTAGGCGTTGCCGCCATGCTCTGGGCACTCGTATGGACCTGGTTCACCCCCGCCGCCAACCCTGCCTCAGGAGCGCCGCATCCATGACCCTGCAATCACTACTCGGCTGCACCCTGCCACTGATCCAGGCCCCCATGGCCGGCTCGCACAACCACACACTGACTGCCGCCGTGTGCAATGCCGGCGGCCTTGGTTCGCTCGCCTGCGCGCTGTTCGATGCCAGTGCGTTACGCCTCGAACTAGAAGCCCTCACACGCAAAACCACGCAGCCGTTCAACCTGAACTTCTTCTGCCACACCCCGCCGCGTGTCGATGCCGCCCGCGACGCGGCCTGGCGCACAGCGCTAAGACCTTACTACGCCGAACTCGACATCGATCCGGCCAGCATCAGCAGCGGCCCCGGTCGCCTACCGTTTAGCGCCGAGATGGCCGACGTGCTCGATGAGTTCCCCCCGGCCGTGGTGAGTTTTCACTTCGGCCTGCCCGCCGCCGAGCTGCTGGCGCGGGTCAAGGCGTGCGGCGCCAAAGTGCTCAGTTCGGCGACCACGGTCGAGGAAGCACGCTGGCTAGAAGCCCATGGCGCTGATGCGATCATCGCCCAGGGCCTGGAAGCCGGCGGCCATCGCGGCATGTTCCTCAGCGAAGACCTCAACAGCCAGCTCGGCACCTTTGCCTTGCTGCCGCAGATCGTCCAGGCCGTGCAAGTGCCCGTGATCGCCGCCGGCGGTATTGCCGATGCTCAGGGCGTGCGCGCGGCCATGGCCCTCGGCGCGAGTGGCGTGCAGGTCGGCACCGCTTACCTGTGTTGCGACGAGGCCAGCACCAGCGCGATCCACCGTGCGGCCCTGCTCAGCCCGGCGGCGCAACATACCGCCCTGACCAACCTGTTCAGCGGTCGCCCAGCGCGCGGCATCGTTAACCGGGTGATGCGTGAGCTGGGCCCAATCAGCCCACTGGCGCCGGCCTTCCCGTTAGCAACCAGCGCGATTGCACCGCTGCGCAGCCAGGCAGAGAGCCAGGACAGCGGCGATTTTTCCCCGCTCTGGGCCGGGCAAAACACCAGCGGCTGCCAGGCCATCGGCGCCGCCGAGCTGACGGCGCAATTGGCCCAAGGTTTCACGCACTGAGCCTTTATCACGCCGGTTTATAGTGCTGGGAGCTACGCCGCAGGCTGCTTAGACTCGGCCCATTGCAACCGGAGGTATAAGCATGTCCGAGACCCTGCTCAGTTCCCGTAACCTGGCCTTCGAGCTGTACGAAGTGCTGGACGCCGAAGGCCTGACCCAGCGCGAGCGTTTCGCCGAGCACAGCCGCGAAACCTTTGACGCAGCCATCGACACCGCGCGCAGCATCGCCGAAAACCTGTTCGCCCCGCACAACCGTAAAAACGACGAACACGAGCCGGAGTATGTCGACGGCGCCGCAGTGCTGATCCCCGAGGTCAAGCCGGCGGTAGATGCCTTCCTCGAAGCCGGTTTCCTCAATGCCACCCGCGAGTTCGACGTCGGCGGCATGCAGCTGCCCAACCTGCTGTCGCAAGCCTGCTTTGCGCACTTCCAGTCGGCTAACGCGGCGACCACCTCGTACCCGTTCCTGACCATGGGCGCGGCTAACCTGATTGAGAATTTTGGCAGCGCCGAGCAGAAGCAGCGCTTCCTGCAGCCGATGATCGACGGGCGCTTCTTCGGCACCATGGCCCTCACCGAGCCGCACGCGGGCTCCTCTCTTTCAGATATCCGCACCCGCGCCGAACCGGCTGAAGACGGCACCTACCGCCTCAAAGGCAACAAGATCTTTATCTCCGGTGGCGACCACCCGCTCAGTGAAAACATCGTGCACATGGTGCTGGCCAAACTGCCGGATGCCCCGCCGGGCGTTAAAGGCATCAGCCTGTTTATCGTGCCGAAGTTTCTGGTCAACGACGACGGCAGCCTGGGCAAGCGCAATGACGTGGTGCTGGCCGGGCTGTTCCACAAGATGGGCTGGCGCGGCACCACCTCCACCGCGCTGAACTTTGGTGATAACGGCGATTGTGTCGCCTACCTGGTGGGCAAGCCGCATCACGGCCTGAGCTACATGTTCCAAATGATGAACGAGGCGCGCATCGGCGTCGGCATGGGCGCGGTCATGCTCGGTTACGCCGGCTACCTGTACTCGCTGGACTACGCCCGTCAGCGCCCGCAAGGTCGCCTGCCCGATGGCAAAGACCCGACCTCCAATCAAGTTTCGATCATCGAACACGCTGACGTGCGGCGCATGCTGCTGACGCAGAAAGCCTATGTGGAGGGCTCGTTCGATCTCGGCCTGTACGCTGCACGCCTGTTCGACGACACCCTGACCCTGGAGACCGAGGAGGAACGCAGCAGCGCCCTAGAGTTGCTCGACCTGCTCACCCCTATCGTCAAATCCTGGCCGTCAGAGTTCTGCCTCAAGGCTAACGAACTGGCGATCCAGATTCTCGGCGGCCACGGTTACACCCGCGATTACCCGGTGGAGCAGTACTACCGCGATAACCGTTTGAACCCAATCCACGAAGGCACCCACGGCATCCAGTCCCTCGACCTGCTCGGGCGCAAGGTCTCGATGAACGGCGGAGCGGCGCTCAAGCAGTTGCTCAAGCTGATCCACGGCACCTGCCAACGCGCCGAAGCCCATGCCTCACTGACCACCCTGCGTCAGCCGCTGGAACAACTGCTGGCTCGCTTGCAAGCGGTGACCTTGGCGCTGCTCGGCGACCTGATGGGCGGCAAAGTGAATGAAGGCCTGGCCAACTCGGCGCTGTACCTCAAGGTCTTTGGCCATACGGTGATCGGCTGGCGCTGGCTGGAGCAGGCGATCCGCGCCGAAGAAGGCCTGGCGCGCCTGAGTAACAAAGAGGCCAACTCCGCCGATGTCGACTTCTACCAAGGCAAGCTGCAGGCCGCGCGTTACTTCCTCACCTGGGAAGTGCCGAGCTGCCACCACGACCTGGCCATCCTCGAAGCCCGCGACGACACCTGCCTGAGCATGCAGGATGCCTGGTTCTAAAAACCTGCAGACGCTTAGCTGCACGTCCTCGCATGCGCTCACCTTGCATGGCTCTAGCTCGCCAGGGCGTAAACAGGTTTTAAGCGCCTAGCATGCTGTTACAACACGCCCGGCTGATGCCGGGCGTTTTTTTCAGCGGCAAATTCGAGCAACGGTTAGAATCGCTGGCACGCGCCATGCATAGTGGCACGCTCACCACCCGCACGGAGTACGCGCCTTGGATGCCAGCACCATCAATAATCTTTTTTTGGTCGGTGGTGTGCTGGTCGCAATGAGCATTCTCGTCAGCGCGTTCGGCTCGCGTTTCGGCATCCCCATCCTGGTGATTTTTCTCGGCGTCGGCATGCTCGCCGGCACCGACGGCCCGGGCGGCATCATCTTCAACAATTACCCGCAGGCCTACCTGGTCGGTAACCTCGCGCTGGCGATCATCCTGCTCGACGGCGGCATGCGCACCCGCGTGTCGAGTTTTCGCGTGGCCTTGTGGCCCTCGCTTTCCCTGGCCACGCTGGGGGTACTGATAACCGCCGGGCTGACGGGCATTGCCGCGGCCTGGCTGTTCGACCTGACGTGGATGGAAGGCTTGCTGATTGGTGCCATCGTCGGTTCCACCGATGCCGCCGCCGTATTCAGCCTGCTCGGCGGGCGCGGCCTCAACGAACGGGTCAGCGCCACCCTGGAAATCGAATCCGGTAGTAACGACCCGATGGCGGTGTTTCTCACCGTTACCCTGATCGCCATGCTCGGCAGCGGCCAGGACGGCATTAGCTGGAATCTGCTGATCCAGCTGGTGCAACAGTTCGGCATTGGCGCATTGCTCGGCCTCGGGGGTGGCTGGCTGCTGCTCAACCTGATTAACCGCATGGAGCTGGCCAAGGGTCTGTACCCACTGCTGGTGGTCAGCGGCGGCCTGATCATCTTTGCCATCACCACGGCGGTGGGCGGCAGCGGCATTCTGTCGATCTACCTGTGCGGCCTGCTGCTGGGCAACCGGCCGATCCGCTCGCGCCACGGCATTCTGCATATGCTCGACGGCCTGACCTGGCTGGCGCAGATCGGCATGTTCCTGGTCCTCGGCCTGCTGGTCACCCCACACGAATTGCTGCCGATTGCCTTACCGGCACTGGGCTTGGCGCTGTGGATGATCCTGTTCGCACGGCCACTGTCGGTGTTCCTCGGTCTACTACCGTTCCGCGCCTTCCATGACCGCGATCGGGTCTTTATCGCCTGGGTCGGCCTACGCGGCGCGGTGCCGATTATTCTCGCGGTGTTCCCGCTGATGGCCGGGCTGCCGAATGCCCAGCTGTTCTTCAATGTGGCGTTCTTTATCGTACTGGTCTCATTGCTGCTGCAAGGCACCAGCCTGCCATGGGCCGCCAAGCTGCTGCGGGTGACCGTTCCGCCGGAGCCTGCGCCAGTATCACGCGCCGGCCTGGACGTGCACCCGACCAGCCAGTGGGAGCTGTTTATCTATCGCCTCGGTGCGGAAAAATGGTGCATTGGCGCGGCGCTGCGTGAGCTGAAAATGCCTGAAGGCACGCGAATCGCCGCGCTGTTCCGTGGTATGGAACTGCTGCACCCTTCCGGTAGCACGACCCTGGAAGCCGGCGATTTGCTCTGTGTGGTGGGCCACGAAAATAACCTGCCCGCACTCGGCAAACTGTTCAGCCAGGCCCCGAAGCGCGGCCAGGACCTGCGCTTTTTCGGTGACTTCGTCCTTGAAGGCGATGCCGAGCTGGCTGCCGTAGCAGCGTTGTACGGTTTGAAACTGGAGGGTGCCGAAGGCCAACTGCACCTGGGCCGTTTTATTGCCCACAAGATTGGCGGCGAGCCGGTGATCGGCGACCAAGTGGAATGGCAAGGCCTGACCTGGACAGTGGCCGCCATGGAAGGGAACAAGATCCGCAAAGTCGGCGTCAGATTCCCCGAAGGCAGCCGCCCCGGCCCCGGGCTCTTCCTCTAACAGTCTGTTTACGCCGGCTGCACGCCAGCCTTAACCCACTAAAGGCCATTGCGTGCGGCCCAGGCAGTTAACCAGACGCCTGTTAAACTCAGCTTCTTTATCGAGCCAACGACTGCCACTATGCCCTCTCTGCGCACCTATCTAGCCGTTGCCCTGCTCGGGCTTTGCCTGAGCGTCCCCCAGTTGCACGCCGCTGAGCCACCGAGCAGCGCTGCCGTACAGAGCAGCCTCGACAACCTGGCAGAGCGCAAATTGCCGGAAGCCGAGCAGCAGGCCGTCAAGCAAACACTGGAAAAAACCCTGGCGCTGCTGGTCGAGACAGCCGACAGCGAACAGCGCCTGGCCGCCCTGGAAAAGCAGCTAGAGGACGCCCCACGGCAGATTAGCGAAGCCCAGCGCGATTACGAGCGGCTGAAAAACAGCCCCCCCACTGAGGTCAACCTACGCTACGGCAAAAGCGCCCTGCCACAGCTTGAGCAGCTACTGGCCGAGCGCAACGCGCAACTCAACGAATGGCAAAAGCAGATCATCGAGGCCAATAGCCTGGTGATCACCGCGCAGACCCGCCCAGAGCGCGCCCAGGCGGAAATCAGCAGCAACCAGACCCGTAGCCTGGAGATCAACAACCTCCTGAAAAACGGCCGCGACGGCAGTAAACCGCTGAGCAATGAGCGCCGTGACCAGTTTAATGCCGAACTGGCCAAGCTCGACGCACAAACCCAGCTGCGGCGTCAGGAGTTGGCCGGCAATAGCCTGCTGCAAGACCTCGGTAATAGTCGCCGAACCTTGCTCGATGAACGGATCAAACGCCTCGAGCAAGAACTCCTCGACCTGCAGAACCTGATCAACGAAAAACGCCGCAACCTGTCTGAACAGGCGGTGGCCGAACAATCGCGCGAAGCCGAGAAAGCCGGCAGCGACACCCTGCTGGCGCGTGAAAGCGCAATGAATCTGAAGCTGTCCGACTACCTGCTGAACGCCACCGACCGCCTCAATGAACTGACCCGCCTCAACCTGCAGACCAAGCAGCAGCTCGACAGCCTGAGCCAGAGCGACCAAGCCCTGGCGGAACAAATCAGCGTACTGCAAGGCAGCCTGCTGCTCTCACGCATTCTCTATAAACAGCAGCAGGCCCTGCCAACGTTGCAGATCGACAGCAGCCTGCCAGACCAAATCGCTGACCTGCGCCTGTATCAGTTTGAGCTGAACCAGCAGCGCGAGGCCATCAACAACCCCAGCGTCTACGTCGACAAACTGCTCAGCAACCACACGGAAGATGCGAATACCCCGGCCTTGCGCACCGACCTGCTGGATATCATCAACACCCGCCGCGAGCTGATCGACCGCCTGAACCGCGAATTAAATACGCTGCTCAACGAGTCGATCACCCTGCAGCTCAACCAGAAACAGCTACAAACCACCGCCGAAACCCTGCGGGCCACCCTCGACGAGCAGATGTTCTGGATCCCCAGCAACAAGCCGCTGGACCTGGAATGGTTCAAGTCGGTGCCGCATTTGCTGGAGCGGCAGATTGCCGAACTGCCCTGGGGCGCTAATTTGCGTCAACTGGCGGCCGGCCTAACCGAGCGACCGCTGTTGTTCCTGCCGCTACTGCTGCTGATTACCGTGTTGCTGTGGCGCCGCAGCTACCTGTACCGCAAGCTCGGCGAACTGCACCAGGACATTGGCCACTTCAAGCGTGACAGCCAGCTGCATACGCCCATGGCGATCATGCTTAACGTGCTACTGGCATTACCCGGCACCTTGCTCCTGGCGCTCTGCGGCTTCGCCCTGCAAATGGATGCCCGCGGGCAGAACGCCAACCTGGGCGAGGCGCTGTTCCAGATGGCTCAGGCCTGGCTGGTGTTCTATACCGTCTACCGCATCCTTGCCGATGGCGGCGTGGCCGAGTTGCACTTCCGCTGGTGGCACGCGCAGGTGGCCTTCCTGCACAAGCAAGTGCGCCGTTTGGGCTTGGTGGTGATGGCCTTGGTCGCCGTCGTCACAGTGGCTAAACACCAGCCCGCCGGCCTTGGCGATGACGTCATCGGCCTGACCGTGGTGCTGAGTTGCTACGCCCTGATGGTCTGGTTGCTGTACAAAACCCTGCTCACCGGCCCGGCCCGCGAGCATGGCTCGGCGTTTCGCCTGCTTATCGGTATCGCCCTCAGTCTGCTGCCCCTGGCGCTGATCATTGCGGTCGGGTTTGGTTACTACTACACCGCGCTGAAACTCAGTGACCGCCTGATCACCACCCTGTACCTGCTGATGATCTGGCTGATCATCGAAGCCACCTTTATCCGCGGTTTGTCTGTGGCGGCACGACGCCTGGCTTACCAACGCGCCCTGAGCAAGCGCCAGGCACAAAGCAGCAAAGAGGGCGGTGAAGGCACGGATATCGTCATTGAAGAGCCGACACTGGATATTGAGCAGGTCAATCAACAATCGCTGCGGCTGATTCGCCTGTCCCTACTCGGCGCCTTTATCTTCAGCCTGTATTGGGTGTGGGCGGATCTGATCTCAGTATTTGCCTACCTGGATAACATCGCACTGTATGAGTACAGCAGCGGTACCGGCGATGCCGCCGTGCTGGTGCCCATCAGCCTCAGCGATGTACTCGGCGCGCTGATCATTATTGGCATCACATTGGCCCTGGGGCGCAACTTACCCGGCCTGCTTGAGGTGCTGGTGCTGTCGCGGCTCAAACTGGCCCAAGGCAGCGCCTACGCCACCACCACGCTGCTGTCCTACGCCATTTTCGGCATCGGCTTTGTCATCACCCTGTCGACCCTCGGGGTCAGTTGGGACAAGTTGCAATGGTTGGTCGCCGCCCTGTCGGTGGGCCTGGGCTTCGGCCTGCAGGAAATCTTCGCCAACTTTATCTCCGGCCTGATCATCCTGTTCGAGCGGCCGGTTCGCATTGGCGACGTGGTGACGATCGGCAACCTGTCCGGCACGGTCAGTAAAATCCGTATTCGCGCCACCACCATCACCGATTTCGACCGCAAAGAAATCATCGTGCCGAACAAAACCTTCGTCACCGACCAACTGATCAACTGGTCGCTGAACGACACCGTCACCCGCGTCATTGTGAAAATCGGCCTGGCCTACGAGTCGGACCTGGCCCTGGCGCGCAAGCTGATGATGCAAGCCGCGATAGAGAACCCACGGGTACTGCGCGACCCGGAGCCCTTGCTGTTCTTCCTGACGATCAGCGCCAGCACCTTCGACTACGAGCTGCGCTTCCATGTCCGTGAGCTGGGCGACCGCAACGCCGCCACCGACGAAATCCTCACGCGCATCGCCCTGAGCTTCCGCGAACATAACGTCGAGATGGCATTCAATCAGGTCGATGTGTTGATCAAAAACCTGCAGGGCCATGAGCTCAATCTGAGCAGCGGAGAACTGATACAAGCCGGGGTCGCGGCTACGGCTAAGCAACAACAGTCGCCGCCCGAGCCGCCTCTAGATCCGCAGTAAATCAGTTACTCGCCCGCACATGCGGGCCAGCCCCTCACCACCGCCGGGCCGCTGTGCCTGGCTGGAGCCTGAACGTGAAGTCGCTCATCGAGTTGCAATTCGACAACCGTTTCGCCCGCCTTGGCGACGCCTTTTCTAGCCACGTATTGCCCGAGCCGATTGCCGAGCCGCGCTTAGTGGTGGCCAGCACAGCGGCGATGGCGTTGCTCGACCTCGACCCGAGCGAGGCCGAGAGTGCCGTATTTGCGCAGATTTTCAGCGGGCACAAGCTCTGGAGTACGGCCGAGCCACGGGCCATGGTTTATTCCGGGCATCAGTTCGGCGGTTACAACCCGCGCCTGGGCGATGGCCGCGGCCTGCTGCTGGGCGAGGTGCTCAACGAAGCCGGCGAGTACTGGGACCTGCACCTCAAAGGCGCCGGGCAAACCCCCTACTCACGCATGGGCGATGGCCGCGCGGTACTGCGCTCCTCGATCCGTGAATTTCTCGCCAGCGAGCACCTGCACGCCCTTGGTATTCCGTCCTCGCGGGCGCTGTGCGTGACCGGCTCCAGCACCCCGGTGTGGCGCGAGAAGCAAGAAAGCGCGGCGATGGTGCTGCGCCTGGCGCCCAGCCATGTGCGCTTCGGCCACTTCGAATACTTCTATTACACCCAGCAGCACGACCAGCTGAAGCAACTGGCCGAGCATGTGTTGCACAGCCACTACGCCGAGTGCCTACAAGACGCGCAGCCCTATCTGGCGATGTTCCGCGAGATCATCGAGCGTAACGCCACGATGATCGCCTACTGGCAGGCGTACGGTTTCTGTCACGGGGTGATGAACACCGACAACATGTCGATCCTCGGCATCACCTTCGACTACGGTCCCTATGCCTTCCTCGACGATTTCGACGCCCAGCACATCTGCAACCATTCGGATGACACCGGGCGCTACAGCTTCAGCAATCAGGTGCCCATCGCCCAATGGAACCTCGCTGCCCTCGGTCAAGCGCTGGTGCCACTGGTCGAGGTCGATGCCCTGCGCGAAAGCCTCGGCCTGTTCCTGCCGCTGTATCAGGCGCACTACCTCGATCTGATGCGTAAACGCCTAGGCCTACTGAGCGCCGATGAGGGCGATGAAGCCCGGGTGCAGCGCTTGCTGCAACTGATGCAAAGCAGCGCGGTGGACTACACCAACTTCTTCCGCGAGCTCGGCGACAGCCCAGCGGCCGAGGCTGTGGCGCGCCTGCGTGATGACTTTACCGACCTCGCCGGCTTCGACACCTGGGCCGCCGACTACCTAATACGCAGCGCTCAGGACGGCGCTGACCAGGTGCAGCGCCAGGCGCGCATGCAGGCGGTCAACCCCAAATACATCCTGCGCAACTACTTAGCGCAGCAGGCGATCGAAGCCGCCGAGCAGGGCGATTATGCCCCGGTGCGCGAACTGCATCAGGTGCTGTCACAGCCCTTCGACGAGCAGCCGGGCTTCGAGCGCTACGCCCAGCGTCCACCGGAGTGGGGTAAGCACCTGGAAATCAGCTGTTCCTCGTAGCCAGCCGTGGGAGGGGCTTTAGCCGCGACAATCGCCGCTAAAGCGCCTCCCACAGGATTTCCTACACCCCCAACATCCACTCCAGCCCCATCGCCACATGCAACTCGGCGCTGTCGAGCAACGGCAGCGGTGCGTCCACGCCCTCCAGTAACAAACCAATTTCGGTGCAACCAAGAATCGCCACCTCGGCGCCCTGCTCTTTCAGCGTGCGCAAGCAATCCAAGTAGAAGTCGCGCGCCGGCGCGAGGAACTGGCCCTGACACAGCTCGGCAAAGATCACCCGGTCGACTTCCTCCATGTGCACAGGCTCAGGGGTGATCACCTCAATCGCAAAACGCTCGGCCAACCGCTGACGGTAGAAGGCCTCCTGCATAGTAAAACGCGTCCCAAGCAAGGCAGCGCGCTTGATCCCTTGACGCTGCAAGGCCTGACCAACCGCATCGCCGATATGCAGCAACGGGATATCGATCGCGGCCTCCAGCGCCGGCGCGACCTTGTGCATGGTATTGGTGGCGAGCAGCAAAGCGGTCGCCCCAGCCTGCTGCAAGCCCTGTGCGGCCCTGGCCAAAAGCTCGCCGGCGGCCTGCCAGTCGCCACGTTGCTGCAGCTCGGCCACTTCAGCGAAGTCCACGGAATGCAGCAACAGCGGCGCCGAGTGCAGGCCGCCCAACTGCTCGCGCACGCCCTGATTGAGCAAACGGTAATAACTGGCCGTAGATTCCCAGCTCATGCCGCCCAAGATGCCTAACTGACGCATAGCGATCCCCTTCCGACAAAGCCTTGAGCCTAATTCGCCCAGGCGCCGCCGCACAGGCACAGTGGCCAGCAGAGCGGTCCGTACAGCCTTATCTGTTAAATCGAAAAGGCATATAAACCTTCCCAAACATTCTTAGACTCTCTAAGCAGCAACCCTTATCTTCTGCGCCTTGCGCCGCCATAGCCCCCATAGGTCGGCACGCCGATAGCTCAAAAGGACGTTCATGTTCTGGGATTCACTACCGCTGCCCCTGCTGTTTGTTGGCGCCCTGTTGGTTTGGGTGCTGTACGCGTTTGTACGCGAGAAGTGGAGCCCGGATATAGTCGCCGCCATTGCCGTGGCCGCGCTGCTGATTACCCAGCTGCTGACCCCAACCGAAGTGCTCAGCGTACTGAGCAACTCGGCCCCGGTGACCATCGCCTGTATGTTTGTGCTGTCCGCCGCTTTAGAGCGCACCGGCTGTATCGACGCCCTCGGCAACTGGCTGGGCGATCTGGTCGGCACCAGCCCGATCCGCGTGCTCACCGGTCTGACGATTACCGCCCTGGTCATTTCGGCCTTTCTGAATAACACCCCGGTGGTGGCCATTCTCACCCCGGTGGCGATCTCCCTGGCCCGGCGTGCCGGCACCCTGCCGTCGAAACTGCTGATTCCGCTGTCCTACGCGACCATCCTTGGCGGCACGCTGACCATGATCGGCACCTCGACCAATATTCTGGTCGATGGGGTGGCGCGCAAGGCGGGCCTGGAGCCCTTCGGCATGTTCGAAATTACCGGCGCCGGGCTGATCCTCGCCGCCGCCGGTATGGCTTATCTGCTGACCATTGGCCGGCACTTGTTGCCCGACCGCGAAACCCTGTCCAAGCAGCTGCGCCCGGATCTTGCGCGCACCTTTATGACCGAACTGCTGGTGCCGCACGACTCCCCGGTGATCGGCAAAACCCTGCACGAAGCCCATCTCAACGGTGGCAGCGGCCTGCAGGTGCTGAAAATTTTCCGCGACGAGCAGGAGCTCACCGAGCCCGCCCACGACACCCTGCTGCTGGCCGGCGATCAGTTGGTGCTGCACGGCCAGGTCAAGGATGTGGTCGAGCTGCGCGAAAGCGGCCACCTGATCTTCAACCGCAGCGATGCCTTTGAAACCATCAGCAGCCACGATGTGATCCTCGCCGAGGCCATCGTCGGACGTAACTCGCGCTACAGCCACCGGCCCATGCGCGACCTAGACCTCACCGCGCGCTATGGCATCGCCGTGCTCGCCGTGCACCGCCAGGACGAGAACATCCAGGGCAACCTGGATGACTTCGAGTTGCAGTTCGGCGACGTGATGCTGGTCGAAGGCACGCCGACGCAAATCAAACGCTTTGCCGACAACGGCGAGCTGATCAGCCTTAACGCCGTGCAGGAGCGCGCATTCCGCCGCGACAAAGCGCCGATTGCGATCATCGCCACCCTGGCGGTAATGCTGCTGGCGGCCTTTGGCGTGATGCCCATCGAAGGCCTGGCGATCATCGGCGCGGTGACCGTGCTGGCGACCCGCTGCCTGGATGTGGAAGACGCCTACAAAGCGGTGGACTGGAAGATCCTCAGCCTGATCTTCGGCATGCTGGCCATCAGCATCGCCATGGACAAAGTCGGCCTGGTCAAACTGCTGGTGGAAAGCGTGATGGGCTGGCTGCCCTGGGCCGGGCCGCTGCTGATGCTGTCGCTGATTTACTTGCTGACCTCGATCCTCACCGAGATGCTCTCGAACAACGCCGTCGCGGTACTGGTCACGCCGATTGCCATCGGCCTGGCTCAGCACCTGGGGGTGGATCCGCGCGCCTTTGTGGTCGCCGTGATGTTTGCCGCCAGCGCCAGCTTTGCCACCCCCATCGGCTATCAAACCAATACCTTCGTATACAACGCCGGCGGCTATCGCTTCACCGACTTTATGAAGGTCGGCATACCGCTCAACCTGTTGCTGTGGGCGGTTGCCAGTGTGGTGATCCCCTGGTTCTGGCCACTGGTACCGGTCTAAGCACGCGCTCGGCACCGGCCTCGGCCCGCACACTTTGCGCTGAATGCGCCGGTGCATTGACCAGGCGGTGCTGCTTTGGCCATGCTGCGTACCTTGCCATCTGCCCCGAAGGAACGTGCGTATGAAATTGGAAACCCTGACCATCCACGCCGGCTACAGCCCTGACCCGACCACCAAGGCGGTGGCCGTGCCGATCTACCAGACCAGCTCCTTTGCCTTCGACGACACCCAGCACGGGGCCGATCTGTTCGACCTGAAGGTCGCCGGCAATATCTATTCACGAATCATGAACCCGACCAACGCCGTGCTCGAAGAGCGCGTCGCCGCGCTGGAAGGTGGCGTCGGTGCACTGGCTGTGGCCTCGGGTATGGCCGCGATCACCTACGCCATCCAGACTGTGGCCGAAGCCGGTGACAACATCGTCTCGGTGGCCAAGCTGTACGGCGGCACCTACAACCTGCTGGCCCACACCCTGCCGCGCTTTGGCATCCAGACGCGCTTCGCCGCGCACGACGACATCGCCGCCCTGGAAGCGCTGATCGACGACAAGACCAAGGCGGTATTCTGCGAATCCATCGGCAACCCGGCGGGCAATATCGTTGACCTGCAAGCACTGGCTGACGCCGCACACCGCCATGGCGTGCCGCTGATCGTCGACAACACGGTGGCCACGCCGATGCTCTGCCGGCCGTTTGAACACGGCGCCGACATCGTCGTGCACTCACTGACCAAATACATCGGCGGCCACGGCACCAGCATCGGCGGCATTGTCGTCGACTCCGGCAAATTCCCCTGGGCTGACAATAAACAGCGCTTTGCCCTGCTCAATACGCCGGACCCGTCCTACCACGGCGTGACCTACACCGAAGCCTTCGGGCCTGCCGCCTTTATCGGCCGCTGCCGCGTGGTGCCACTGCGCAATACCGGTGCGGCGCTGTCGCCGTTCAACGCCTTTTTGATCCTGCAAGGTTTGGAGACGCTCGCGCTGCGCATGGAGCGCCACTGCGAGAACGCGCTGAAGGTCGCCCATTACCTGCAAAACCACCCGCAGGTGGCTTGGGTCAAATATGCCGGCCTGCCGGATCATCCCGAGCATGCCTTGGCGCAGAAATATTGCGCAGGCAAGCCTGCGTCGATCCTGTCGTTCGGCATTGTCGGCGGTCAGGAAGCCGGGGCGCGCTTTATCGACGCGCTCCAGCTGGTGGTGCGCCTGGTGAATATCGGCGATGCTAAATCGCTCGCCTGCCACCCGGCCTCGACCACCCATCGCCAACTGAATGACGAAGAGCTGGAACGCGCCGGTGTACCGCGCGACATGGTGCGCCTATCGATTGGCATCGAACACAGCGATGACATTCTCGCCGACCTCAGCCAGGCGTTGCAGGCCGCACAAATCGTTTAAGGCACACCCGCGCACTTGATATCGGCGTCAGCGACTCCAGATTAGGACTATCCCGCGTCTGGAGTCGCCCATGTCCAATCCCCTGCTGATCCCCTGCCCGCACTGCAATGGCCTCAACCGTATTCCCTCTGAACGCCTGGGCGATGCGCCGCGCTGTGGCCGCTGCAAGGCTGAAGTGCTGCCGAGCACGCCCTTCGAGCTGAGTCAGGCCAGCTTCGCCGCGCAGAACAAAGGCGATTTACCCTTGCTGATTGACGTCTGGGCCAGCTGGTGCGGCCCATGCCGCAGTTTCGCGCCAATTTTTACCCAGGCCGCCAGCCAATTGCAGGGCCGCTGTCGCCTGGCAAAACTGGACAGCGAAGCCAACCCGCAACTGTCCACCGAGATGGGCATTCGCTCGATCCCGAGCCTGATCCTGCTTAAGGGCGGCGTGGAAATCGCCCGCCAGAGTGGCGCACTGCCATTGCCACAACTGCTCGGCTGGCTACGTCAGCACGGCATCTGAGCTGCGGCGCTGAGCGATTCAGTCAATGCCGCGATGCCAGCGCGGTCATTACCCTGCTCTTAAGCACGCATTAGGCTGGCTGCACACTCACAACCTGTGGAGCCAAGCCATGCCGATGCCCCTTGAACTGGTGCGCCAGCTCACCGAAGAACAGATCGCCTTTGTTCAGCGCAGCGGCCTCAAGGCCGAAGTCCTTGAGCCTGGCTGGGTGCGCCTGCGGATGCCTCTAGAGGGCAACCAGAACCATATCGGCAGCATGTATGCCGGCGCGCTGTTCACCCTGGCGGAGATTCCCGGCGGCGCGTTATTTCTCACCAGCTTCGATACCCAGCATTTTTATCCCATCATCAAGGAGATGAACCTGCGCTTTCGCCGCCCCGCTACCGGCGCGATTCGGGTCGAGGCACGCCTTAGCGCCGAGGAAATCCAGCGCCTGCAAAACCAGGCAACAGACCAAGGCAAGGCTGAATACCTTTTAGAGTTGCAGCTAACCGACGACAGTGGTGAAGTAGTGGTCGAGAGTCGTGGCCTGTACCAATTGCGTAGACGCTGACGCATGACCTTGCCCTAGGTCAAAAGTCCAGCTATGACTCGAGGTCACAATAAATGTGCCGACATGCATCGGCAGGAGAGTGCCGACCATGCCCAGTCATATCCTCATTGCTCACGACCTGCGCGATACCGCTGATATGGCGCTGTGCCGCGCCGCGCAACTGGCCAAACAGTTCAACGCCAAACTGACCCTGCTGCATGTGCTCGACCCGAGCAAAAGCAGCCAGGAGCATGACCAGGCCAAACAGGCTCTGGATCGCAGCCTCACCACCTATGCACCGGCTGGCACGCAACTGCTGATCCGCAGTGGCAGCAAGCCCTCGGACACCGTGCTGCAGCAGCTCAATGAACTGGGTTGCGACCTGCTGGTCCTCGGCGCCCATCACCAGCGCCACGATTTCTTCTCCGGCACTAGCCTCGACCGCATCGCCCGCAACTGTCCCGTGCCGTTGCTGTTGGTCGCACGCAATGATTCCAGCCCGTATAAACGCGCTCTGGCGGCCATCGACTTCTCGCTCTGCGCCTGCAGCGCGCTCGGCCAGGCCTATCGGCTGCTGCCCGAAACCGCTGAGCTGCATGCCTTGCACGTGTTTGAGCCTGACAAGGGCACAGCCAAGCAGGTTGAGGCGCAACTGGACACGCAGAAAGCCCTGATCAACCAGTTGCTGGAAGATGAAGCGCAAAACCTGCCAGACAAGGGCCCGACGCTGACTCATTCAGTAGAACAAGGCGGCATTCTGCGCTGCCTGCAAGCTCACCTGAAAAGTACCGATAGCGAACTACTGGTGCTCGGCAGCCACGGCCGCAGCGCACTGTCGCAAGCCCTGCTCGGCAGCCTGGCGCAGCACTTCCTGCACAAGGCACCCTGCGATATCTACGTGGTGCGGTAGGGTGAGTTTGCTGCGCAGAAGCGTAACCCACCAATAAAAAAGCTGCCTAGGCAGCTTTTTTATTGGTGGGTTACGATCAGCGGGCATTGAGCAGGTCATGCAACTCGACAAACTGCTGGGTCAGCTTGTGGTTGCGATCCAGATAAACCAGCGGCATGCAGGCCTGGTGCGACTCGCGCATCTTCACCGAACTCATCAGATTTACCGGCAACACCGGTAAGCCCTCGGCGACCAACTCATCGAGCAGTTGCTGCGGCAAGGTCGCGCGCGGCTGGAATTGGTTGACCACGATACCTTCAACCTCAAGCCCTTCATTATGGTCTTCCTTAAGCTCTTCAATTTCCCGCAATAAGCCATACAGCGCCTGACGCGAGAAGCTGTCGCAGTCAAAGGGAATCAGCACCCGGTCGGCCGCGATCAACGCCGAAACGGTGTAAAAATTCAGTGCGGGCGGGGTATCCAGGTAGATGCGTTCGTAATCCTCACCCAGCTCATCGAGCAATTTGCGCAGCTTGTTGATCTTGTGTTTCTGCTCAAGCTTGGGCTGCAGGTCAGCCAGCTCAGCGGTGGCGGTGACCACATGCAGGTTGTCGAACGGCGTTTCGTAGATATCAACCCGGCCTTTCTTGCCGAAGGGCGCGGACGACAGGGTGTTCTTGAAGAACTCGGCGATCCCCATAGGAATCTCATCGCCGGTCAAGCCGGTGAGGTAATGCGTCGAGTTGGCCTGTGCGTCCAGGTCGATCAACAGCGTGCGATAGCCCTGGGAAGCGCTGACTGCGGCCAGGTTGCAGGCAATGCTGGACTTACCCACACCGCCCTTCTGATTGAAAATTACGCGCCGCATGAAGTACCTCCCTGAGCCCCAAAATGGTCTTGGATTCTATGCAAAAAACCTGCGGATAAGCGAAAAACTCTGCAAAACGAATCGCGCATACGCAGGCTCAACAATAAAGGCAAAACGCCACCACACCATGCTAAGCTCCGCCGCCGCTTTTGCGTGGCCGGATTACCAACAAAAACATGGAGTTAGCATGAGCATCAATCGTATTTTTGCAGCAGCCAGCGTAATCGTATTTTGCACGGGATGTGCATCGGGTCTTAATTCGCATCAGGAAGCTGAGCTCAAGTATTTTGAAGCGCGCGGCCAGGCCGTCGAAGAAAAGAATCCCGGGCTAGGAGCCGCTTTAGGTCTTTTGCCAGGCGGGGGCTCCTTCTATGGCCGCGAATACGGCTTAGGCGTCGTGAACTTGCTTTTCTGGCCACTTTCGATTCTTTGGGACCCTGTCAGCGGACATGACGCCTCCCAATCAATCAACTATCAAGCGACAAAAGCACACCTTCACAGTCAGCATGAACGTGAGCTAGATGGCCTAGATGAGCAACTCCAAACAGGCCAGATCGACATTACTCAATACACGCTGAGCAAGCGTAAAGTCGATCAGAAATACCGTTACAACTGATTAAGCGCTGCACAATGAACAAGGGCCGCAAATGCGGCCCTTGTTCATTTACGAAGTGTGGTATTGCGCCGACAGCTCATGCACCGCTTCGAAGAACGCACCGGCATGCGCCGGGTCGACTTCCGGGGTGATGCCATGGCCGAGGTTGAACACCTGACCGCTGCCATGGCCGTACGACGCCAAGATGCGCCGGACTTCGGCGCGAATCGCCGCCGGGTTGGCGTACAGCACGCTCGGGTCCATGTTGCCCTGCAAGGCCACCTTGTCGCCGACGCGGGCGCGGGCGCTGCCGATGTCACAGGTCCAGTCCAGGCCCAGGGCTTCAGCACCTGTCTCGGCCATGGACTCCAGCCACAGGCCGCCGCCTTTGGTGAACAGGATTACCGGCACGCGACGACCGTCGTGTTCGCGGATCAAACCGTCGACGATCTTCTGCATATAGGCCAGGGAAAACTCCTGATAGGCCGCTGCCGACAGCGAACCACCCCAGGAATCGAAAATTTGCACCGCTTGCGCACCGGCCTTGATCTGGCCGTTAAGGTAGGCGGTAACCGACTGTGCCAGCTTGTCGAGCAACGCATGCATGGCCTGCGGGTTGTCGTAGAGCATGGCCTTGGACTTGCGGAAGTCCTTCGAGGAGCCGCCTTCGACCATGTAAGTGGCCAGGGTCCAGGGGCTGCCAGAGAAGCCGATCAACGGCACGCGGCCATTCAGCTCACGGCGAATGGTGCGCACGGCGTCCATCACATAGCCCAGATCTTGCTCGGGATCAGGGATCGGCAGCGCTTCGATATCAGCCATGGAGCTGATGACTTTGTTGAAACGCGGGCCTTCGCCGGTTTCGAAATACAGGCCTTGGCCCATGGCGTCGGGAATGGTCAGGATGTCGGAGAAGAGAATCGCCGCGTCCAGCTGCGGGTAACGGTCCAGCGGCTGCAGCGTGACCTCGCAGGCCAACTCGGGGTTCTTCATCAGTTTGACGAAATTACCCGCCTTGGCGCGGGTGGCGCGGTACTCGGGCAGGTAACGACCGGCCTGACGCATCATCCACACTGGGGTGACGTCGACAGGTTGCTTGAGCAGGGCACGAAGGAAACGGTCGTTCTTCAAGACGGTCATGGTGGCATCCGACAAAAGTGTGAGCACCTTGCACGATCAACACGCCGCTATACGAGGCCGTTCACCGCCCATAGGCAAAAAGATGCGCCATTGTCGCAAAGCACATAACAAAAGGCACGGCGGCTACCGTGCCTTTTATCTATTGCGACGATTTGCCTCGCCGGGGCCCGGCGAAATAGCCCAAGAGACGCTTTAAATAACGAATCGCTGATGAGTTCTTAACGTCTTTTCACACCCGCGCCTCTACTTTTGCAACCGTCTTCCCCTCCTCTCTTGCCTGACGGATTGCGCCGATGAACAAACTGCCTGCCATCACCCTGAGCTTCTGGGTGATGAAGATTTGTGCCACCACCCTGGGCGAAACCGCCGGGGATTTACTGTCCATGACGCTGGATGTCGGCTATGCCATAAGTTCACTGATTCTTATCAGCCTGTTTCTTCTCACCCTAGTCGGCCAGCTACGGGCGCGCAGTTACAACCCAGCGCTCTACTGGACAGTGATTCTGGCCACCAGCACCGCCGGCACCACCATCTCCGACTTTATGGATCGCACCCTGGGTCTGGGCTACGCCACCGGTTCGGCGTTACTGGTGACCTTGTTGATTGCGGTTTTCGCGATGTGGTACCTGAGCGAAAAATCCCTGTCGGTCGAGCATATTGAGAGCCGCCGAGGTGAGCTGTTCTATTGAATGGCGATTCTGTTTTCCAACACCCTGGGCACCGCACTGGGTGATTACCTGGCCGACGACTCGGGCCTGGGCTTTGCTGGTGGCGCCCTGTTGATCGGCAGCCTGATCGCCGCAGTGGTGGCGGCTAAGTACGTGACGCGCATCTCGCACGTGGTGTTGTTTTGGCTGGCGTTCGTGCTGACCCGGCCATTCGGCGCGACCCTGGGCGACTTCCTCAGCAAACCACTGGATCACGGCGGCCTGGGCTTCGGCACGGTGGGGTCGTCCGCCGCGTTGGCCATCACCCTGGTCGTACTGGTGGCTGGCGCGGTATGGAGCACCCGCCGCGAGCGCGCCGTAGGTTTTAGCGCCGCGCCCAGCAACTAAATCGGCGCAACAGCCCGCGACTTACGCGCCAGTGTCATGGCAAGCAGAATCGAGTAGGAGGCGGATTCACATCCGCCGTCCTCTCACACCACCGTACGTACGGTTCCGTATACGGCGGTTCAGGTTATGCGGCTAAGCCGGTTGATCGTATCCAGTATTGAGACCAG
>Ga0180008_1000722_pt1 | contig 24683 bp, 19 predicted proteins | sample MM_PW_MetaG_FD_121121 | JGI IMG/M metagenome (GOLD analysis project Ga0180008, IMG submission 121121) | Groundwater microbial communities from the Aspo Hard Rock Laboratory (HRL) deep subsurface site, Sweden - MM_PW_MetaG | ecosystem: Environmental > Aquatic > Deep subsurface > Groundwater... | reverse complement strand
TTAAATAGGCTTTGGGTTGATACTGCTGCACCAGTTGCTGCATTACAACTAAATGCGGTCCTTCTTTCGTACGTGGCACCACCAGGAGCTGCACCTGATGCAAACGCAGCAAAGCAAAGAAATTATAAAAGCCCGGATCGTCCACCATCACCCAATCGCCTGGTTTCAGATGCAAACGAAACACTAAATCAAGGGCATGTGAGGCGCTATAGGTCAGCAGAATATGGGCTGGTTCTGTGGCAATAGATAACTGCGATAAACGCTGGGTGAAATACTGCCTCAAAGGGAAGTAGCCCTGAGCCGGGCCATAGTCAGTCAAAGACTGAGGCTGACGCGCTAAATCACGCATCGCCTGGCGTATTTCCTGATCCGGCATCCAATCCGGTGATAACCAACCCGCTGATGCTTTGATCCAATGAGGTTCTCTCAGCAAAGTCTGACGCATCAAAGCGACATCCTGCTGTCTGCTACTTTGGCTGGCGCTGGATTCCAGCTGCTGTTGCTGCTCTGTTAAACGACTGACATAAACCCCGCTGCCAGGCTGAGAGCGGACAAAACCAGCGGCAGAGAGTTTTTCATACAGCTCAGACACGGTAAATTTACTGATCTCTAAATGTGCAGCTAAAAGTCGGATTGAAGGCAGTCGGGCACCTGCAACCCAGCGGCCGGATTGGATGGCTTGCTGTGCCTGCAGATAAAGCTGACTGCTAAAACTCGCTTTGCTGGCTTTATCCAGCTGCCACTGCGCTAGTGCAATTGTCATGGGATTTTCACCTGTACAGTTCAGTAGTCTTTGTCGATAACCGTCCTGATTGTCATGGTTCATAGCTTTGTATACTAACTGAAGTTGGCTGACTGTCCAGCCGCTTATGGGAGTATTTGTTATGTCCGTAGTCTCTGTTTCACCACAAGATCAAAGCAGCTTGTCTTTTTGGCAAAAGCCACTGGTGCAAGGCTTATGGTTTGGCAGCTTAGGCATGTTGATGTTCTCAGCTGGTTTACCAGCAACCCGGATGGCAGTGCTTGATATGCCGCCGGTTTTTGTCGGCGCGGGCAGGGCTTTGATAGCGGCGCTCCTGGCTTTAATACTGCTACTGATCACAAGGCAAAAATTACCTACAGCAAAACAATGGCAGGGCTTAGCTTTAGTGGCTTTGGGTTCGGTGTTTGCTTACCCGGTGTTATCAGCTTTGGCTTTGCAACAGGTTGGAGCCAGTCACGGCATTCTGGTGACCAGTGTGATGCCACTTTTTACTGCCTTTTTTGGCGCTTATTTAACTAAACAATGGCCACGAATTGGCTTTTGGTTGTTTGCACTGCTGGGGGCCGCTTGTGTTGCGCTTTACGCGTTACAGCACAGTACTGGCCCTTTTCAGCTCGCTGATGGTTATCTGGTGTTAGCGAGTTTTTTATGCGGTTTTAGTTATGCCAAAGGGGCTATTTTATCCAAAGAACTGGGCAGCTGGCAGGTGATCTGCTGGGCGCTGGTGATGTCGATTCCGGTATTGCTGCCTTGGGTTTGGGCTTATCAGCCTGATTATGCGGCTGTGTCTTTGCAATCCTGGCTGGCGCTGGGGTATCTGTCAGTGTTTTCCATGTTTATTGGTTTTTTCTGCTGGTACAAAGGCTTAGCTATTGGCGGCATAGCGAAAGTCAGTCAATTGCAGCTGTTATCGCCTTTTAGCGGGCTGGCGTTGTGTGCGCTATTGCTTGGCGAGCCACTGCAATGGATCCACTGGATATTGGCTTTCGTGGTCGTGGTTTGTATCGCTTTAGGAAGACGTTTTGGCTAGCCTCTACCAAGCTCTGGCAAATTTGTCATAAAACACAGAGATACTTTGAGTTTAGCGCCGAAAAAGCGTATAGTGGCGCGCTATTTTTGGGGCTGTGTCAGAAGGTGAAATGCCAATGACGCAGCTTATATATGACTCTTTGTTGGATCAAAAACACTGTGATTTCTACCGCAAATATTACGATGCAATTTGGCGCTAAGCCGCTTTTTGAAAATATCTCCGTTAAATTCGGCGACGGCAACCGCTATGGTTTGATTGGCGCCAACGGTTGCGGTAAATCAACCTTTATGAAGATCCTCAGCAAAGAGTTAGACCCAAGTGGTGGTAACATTTTTGTTGAACCTAACCACCGAGTGGCTAAGTTGCACCAGGACCAGTTTGCCTTTGAGCAATACACTGTCATTGACACTGTGATCATGGGCCACGCTGAGCTGTGGAAAGTGAAAGAAGAACGTGACCGTATTTACGCTGATCCAAATATGAGCGAAGAAGACGGTATGCGTGTTGCCGATTTAGAAGTCGCTTTTGGCGAAATGGACGGCTACAGCGCTGAATCCCGTGCCGGCGAATTATTAATTGGCGTAGGTATTCCGGTTGAACAGCATTTTGGCTTAATGTCCTCCATCGCACCGGGCTGGAAACTGCGGGTGTTATTAGCTCAGGTGTTATTTGCTGACCCGGAAATCATGTTACTTGACGAACCAACCAACAACTTAGATATCAACACCATCCGTTGGTTAGAAGAAGTGTTGGCTGAACGTAACAGCACCATGGTTATTATTTCGCACGACCGTCACTTCTTAAACAGCGTTTGTACTCATATGGCTGACTTAGACTACGGCGAGCTGCGTGTTTACCCAGGTAACTACGATGAATACATGACGGCTGCGACTCAGGCGCGTGAACGTTTATTGTCTGATAACGCCAAGAAAAAAGCTCAAATTGCTGAACTGCAGACTTTCGTGAGTCGTTTCTCTGCCAACGCTTCTAAAGCGCGTCAGGCGACATCACGTGCTAAGCAAATTGATAAAATTACCTTGTCTGAAGTAAAAGCCTCCAGCCGGGTAAACCCGTTTATCCGTTTTGATCAGCAAAAGCAGCTGTACCGTTTAGCTTTAGAAGTGACTGAATTAAACAAGAGCTTTGATGATCTGCACGTTCTGAAAAACCTTGATCTGACGATTGAAGTCGGTGAGAAGGTGGCGATCCTCGGTACCAACGGTATTGGTAAAACCACTTTCTTAAAATGTCTGGTTGGCGATTTAACCGCTGAAAAAGGCATAGTGAAGTGGTCTGAAAACGTCAATATTGGTTATTACGCTCAGGACCATGAATACGAGTTTGAGGGCGCTCAAAAAGATATGACGCTGTTTAGCTGGATGAGCCAGTGGAAACAACCTTCAGATGATGAACAGGCTATCCGTGGTATTTTAGGCCGTTTATTGTTTTCACAAGACGACATTGCCAAGCCAACACGGGTGTTATCAGGTGGTGAAAAAGGCCGGATGTTATTTGGTAAGCTGATGCTGCAACGTCCAAATATTCTGGTGATGGACGAACCTACCAACCACCTGGATATGGAATCTATTGAGTCGTTAAACATGGCGCTGGAAATGTACAAAGGCACGCTGATTTTTGTCAGCCACGACCGTGAATTTGTATCCTCACTGGCGACCCGTATCGTTGAAATGACAGACAGTGGCGTACGTAACTTCGCTGGTACTTACGAAGATTATTTAGTACAGCAAGCTGAACTTGCTGCTCGTTCGTAATTCGTACCCACCTGAACAAAAGAGCCGGCTTCTGCCGGCTTTTTTATGTCTGCAGTCATGCCATTACAAATTTGTAGCATAGGTATGCAATCACACTGAATTTTATCATTTGTCTTGTTTTATGCCATCTTCGATCCCATTGATCTATATCAGCTTATACCTATGGATATTTGAGCGCCTGGCGTGAATTGTGATAGGGTATTTGAATTCTTTGCCGCAACACGGAGTTTCTTATGAAAATTAATATTGGTATTGAAGACGACGATCGTAAAGCCATTGCTGATGGTTTAGCTGTGTTATTGGCTGATACATATACACTGTATCTGAAGACACATAACTATCATTGGAACGTGACTGGCCCTATGTTTCAGACGCTGCATGTTTTATTTGAAACTCAGTATACTGAGCTGTCGCTGGCGGTAGATTTAATTGCTGAACGTATTCGTGCTTTAGGTGAATTTGCGCCGGGTTCCTATAAAGAGTTTGCCAAGCTCACCAGCATTAAAGAAGCCGATGGTATTCCGGCTGCTCAGGATATGATTAAAGATCTGGTGAAAGGTCAGGAAGCTTTAGCAAAATCTGCGCGCGCCATAGTACCTGTCGCTGACAAAGCCTCAGACGAACCAACTTTGGATTTACTCACTCAGCGTATGCAGGTGCATGAAAAGAATGCCTGGATGCTCAGAAGCTTATTGGGTTAATTCTCTGTAGGATTTCCCGACTTACAGATCAAACAAAAGCCTGTCCGGTTGACTCCCGACAGGCTTTTTATTTACGCAGGTGTTTTTGTTCCGAACCTAAAATGTCCTACTTTTTCCGCAACAATAACTCTGCAATCAGAAGGTTGATACATAAGGCAATGAGTCTGTCGTAGTCATGAAGAAATTGAACAAGGAATGGTTTGAATGCTTCAACTTGTCCAATTGTCAGCACAGCAACAATTTCAATAAACAAAGGCGTTACAACAGCAAGAGAGACGGCAACAGAGCGGTACATCCAGCGTCTATGGGCTGCGATTTGGCCTTTGATCACAAAATAAAACGCAAGTGTAAAGGCCACACAGATCCCCAGGCTTATTAGGATCAGTCCAACGTAACGCATGCCAAGTTCATCTGGCGTCAAAACCTGGTGCATCCAAATCCCTGAAGCGGCCATGGCGTATGCGCTGAGCAGTACAACTCGCCCGGCTATCCGATGCCATTGCGGATGATTTTGACGAAATGCGGGTGAAAACTGCAAAGGCATTGTCAGAAAAAAGGCGATACCACTTGAACCATGTACCAACACCGCCAGCGGTGATTCGAAGTAGCTCGGATTGATCAATGACATTAAAAGAGCAGAATCTATAGGCCCTGTTAATATCAGAACAATAATCAAGATAGCAGGGATGCCGGGGATTGCAGTCAGAGCAAATAAGCTGCCTACCAATGGCCAGTTTTTCGTCGTCCCAGCAAGCGAATTATCGATTTTATCGGTGGTGATTAGGCTCATCTGTTTGTCTCTTTTTTGTTATTTCGTTAAGATGCCTCTGATGGTGTGCTAAGCGGTGAAATTCGTCGTCCGAATCATTGGGCCCGTACTTATTTTTGTTCAATAGATAGTTTCAGACTGTCTTATTTCTATCTACTTTATTGATTTTAAAGTGATTATATAGAATTAGGGATTTACTGTGGCTGAGAGTGCTTTCGCTTACTTTTTGAATTGTACTTCGCTGGCCATCATCGCATTTAGCGCGCATTTATTAATTCTGCGATCAAAAAAACAGGTAGTTTATTTACCTTTAGCTGGCTGTTTGGGGGCTATTGCCATTTTGATCTGCCAGCCGCTTCTGAAGGAGCTTATACCCGGTTTACAAGTGTTGTTTTTGCTCCTTGCTTTACCCTCGTTATACCTTATTCCGCCTTGTTTTTGGCTTTACGTGCAAGGGATCACCAGTGGTACCAGCTGGCAACTGACTAGTGCCCATCTCAAACATTTTGCATTAAGTGGAGTTGGGCTATTGATCGTGATTTGTGCATTACTGCTGCCCGATGAATTACGTCATGCAATCCTGGTCGAAGGACGCGAAGGTGTATTGGAGTCAACACCGGACCTGCTTCGAAACCTTGTTTATGCATTACTGATCATCACTTTTCTTATGGTGCTTGGCTGGGCTGTGCAAGCCGGCTTTTATATTCAGGCTGTGTTTTGGCGTCTGCATAGTTATCGGGCGCAACTAAGAGATTTATTCGCCAGCACTGAGGCGCAGGAAGGACGCTGGATACTCTGGCTTTTAATGGCGGTGGGTGGGGTTTGGTTGTTTGCTGCAGCCAGCATTTTATACGACAACCTGGTTGCCCCGGTTAAAACCGATGTCGTGATTAAGAATCTCGTGATTTTAAGTATGATTTGGAGTGTCGCTATTTGGGGCTTGAGGCAAAAGCCTGGCTTTGAAGAGCTGTATCTAAGTGATGAAGAGACTCAAGAGGCACTCAGATCTGTGATTGACAGTAAATATCAGCGTTCTGCGTTGAATGAAGAGTTGGCCGACAGCATTGTGAAAAAGCTCCATCAGGCGATGCAACAAGATCGTTTGTTTTTAGATGCTTCTCTTTCGTTGCCAAAGCTTGCAAAGCATATTTCAACTTCAGCCTACTACATCTCGCAAACACTGAATGAAACCATAGGTGTAAATTTTTTTGATTACGTAAATCGTTATCGGATTAACGCCGCCAAAGAACAGCTACGAAATACAAACAACACAGTGCTGGATATTGCAATGAATGTCGGCTTTAACGCGAAGTCTTCGTTCTACACGGCTTTCAAAAAGGAAACCCAAGTCACTCCTAATCAATACAGAGAAGCTAACAGGCAAGAATAGTAGGGCAGAACACCATGAGCCTGAATGGTCGGTTCCTTCAAAGTTAATAATGTCAGTTATTAACTGTCTATTTGTTAGTTATATTCGATTTTACCTTACAACCATGTCTAGCTTATGATCACGCCGTTCCCTGAATAACCAGACGATCTGGTTGGGCAGAACCAATACGTACTTGTTGTGGTGATAAATCCGCCCTTTGCCCCTGTTACAGCAATGAAACAGGGGCTTTTTTAGCAACAGGCGTTTTGAACTTAGTGGGATTGCTGAATTACAGAGGTTGTTATGAAACGTATAGTGCTATTTTTAATCACGAACTTAGCTGTGATGTTAGTGCTGAGTATCGTTTTAAGTATTGTGTTTAAAGTTTTTGGTATTGATAACCGCAGCATGGGTGGCTTGCTGATATTCGCTGCTGTGTTTGGTTTTGGTGGCTCCTTTATCTCTTTAGCTATGTCCAAGTGGATGGCAAAACGTTCAACCGGCGCTGTGGTGATCACAGAACCTTCAAATGCCACTGAACACTGGCTGGTCAGCACTGTGCAGCGCCAGGCGAAGCAAGCTGGTATTGGTATGCCGGAAGTGGCGATTTACGACTCGCCTGAAATTAACGCTTTTGCCACGGGTATGAGCCGCAATAATGCGCTGGTGGCTATCAGTACAGGTTTATTGCATGCAATGACGCAGCAGGAAGCCGAAGCCGTATTAGCTCACGAAGTATCACACGTTGCTAATGGCGATATGGTGACGCTGACGCTGATTCAGGGTGTAGTGAATACCTTTGTTATTTTCTTTGCCCGGATTGTGGCTGGTTTTATTGATAACTTCTTTCGCTCCAGTGATGAAGAAGAAAGCCAGGGCGGCGGCATCAGTTATATGATCACTGTGTTTGTGCTGGAGATGATCTTTGGTGTGCTGGCTAGCATTATCGTGATGTGGTTCTCGCGTCAGCGTGAATACAAAGCAGACGCTGGTGCAGCTCGTTTAGTAGGCGCGAATAATATGGTGGCTGCGTTGCAACGTTTAAAAGGCAATCATGAAAGCCAGTTACAAGGCTCCATGACGGCTTTTGGTTTGGCAACTAAACCTGCAGCTTCAGAGCTTTTTATGAGCCATCCGCCACTGGATAAACGTATTCATGCGCTGCAAAGCCGGTCTTTTGAAGGCTAACTAAATAGCTCTTTATTTAAGTTAAATACAGCGGCTCTGCGGTTTTACTGCAGGGCCGTTTTCTTTTTAGCGAGTCTCATCTCAGATGTGATCAGGCAAAACTTAAAAGTTGCTTTACTACCATGGGCAAATCACTAAGATAAGTCCGATGTCCAGCAGGGCTCTAAGCGTGATAGCGGCTGGATCCACTCATGAAATAACCGGAGTTTAATACTGATTTATGGAAATTTTTATTCTCGTGGGTTTGATTGTGCTGAATGGTTTATTTGCCATGTCAGAAATCGCCATAGTCACGGCAAGGAAATCCCGCTTAACTGCGATGGCCCATGGCGGCAGCAGTACAGCTAAAGCGGCATTAAAGCTGGCAGAGGATCCGACTCAGTTTTTATCTACAGTTCAGATTGGTATCACTTCAATAGGTATCTTAAACGGTATTTTTGGTGAATCTATCCTGGCAGAGCCTTTATCTCTTTGGTTGCAGGGCTTTGGTATTTCAGCCGAGATCACCAGCGTGGTATCTACAGTACTGGTGGTTATTATCGTCACTTATGTCTCTATAGTGATAGGCGAGCTGGTGCCTAAACGTATAGGCCAAATCAGTGCTGAAACCATAGCTTGCCTGGTGTCTAAGCCGATGACGGTATTGGCGGTTGTAGCTAAACCTTTTGTCTGGATGTTATCGGGTTCTACCCACAGCCTGATGCGGTTACTGGGTTTTAACCAGCAGATGGAAGACAATGTCACGCACGAAGATATTCAGGCCATGCTGCAGGAAGGCTCATCTGCTGGCGTGATTGAACATAACGAACATGCGATGGTGAAAAATGTGTTCCGGTTGGATGAACGTTCTATTTCTTCTTTGATGGTGCCACGTTCGGACATTGTGTTTTTGGATGTCAGCGAATCATTGGAAGACAATTTGCGTTTGGTGATGCAGGCTCCGCATTCACGTTTTCCTGTATGTCGTAACAATGTTGACGATATAGTAGGGGTAGTGTCTGCCAAGCAGTTGCTGGCGCAGTCTATATCAGGTAAAGAAATCCATATCGCGTCTCTGGTGAAGCCTTGTAATTACGTGCCGGATAGCTTGTCTGGTATGGCGCTGTTGGAGCATTTCAGAACCAGCGGCTCGCAAATGGTGTTTGTGGTCGACGAATATGGCGATCTGAAAGGTATGGTGACCTTACAGGATATGATGGACGCTTTAACCGGCGAGTTTGCACAGGACGATGAAGAGGATCAGATGGTGATCCGTCGTCAGGATGGCACCTTATTACTCGATGGTTTAATCCCGATCATTGATTTAAAAGATGCGTTGGATATACGAAAACTGCAAGACGAGGAAGAAGGGCGCTATCAGACCTTAAACGGCTTGTTGATGTATGAGCTGGGTAAAATACCGCAAACGGCAGATATTGTTGAAATTGCCGGCTGGCGTCTGGAAATTGTCGATATGGATGGCAAACGAGTCGATAAAGTACTGGCACAAAAAATTCCGTACGAAGAATCCGAAGACGAATTGCAGGACTAAGTTGGCCGTTCGTTCATTTCAAGCAACAGCCCCTGCACATACAGGGGCTTTATTCTATGTAGTCTTTATACTTTGAACGCCTTGGCATTGTTAAGTAATTCAGCAGCCAGTTTTTCCTGATCTTGCGCCGTCACATTCAGCTCCGTCATGGCTTGTTCGGTATGAGCAGCCAAAGCTTGTACAGCGGTCAGCTCGTCGCGCATTTGCTGATTCTGCTGATATTGCTGCTCACTCGCCTGAGCTATGCCGGACGTTGCTGTACTCACTTGCGCAATAAGCTGCTTAATTTCACCTAACGCATGCAGTGCCTGCTCTGAACCTGTGACACAAAGTTCAGCACTTTGCCGTTCTTTGGCTAAATCCAGCGCCGTTTCATCCACTGTGCTCATAAGGCGGTTCAGCATCTGCTGAATTTCCATAGTAGCCTGACGGGTGCTGCCTGATAAACGCCGCACTTCATCAGCGACTACAGCAAAACCACGACCATGCTCGCCAGCCCGGGCGGCTTCAATTGCAGCGTTTAATGCCAAAAGGTTGGTTTGTTCTGAAATCCCTTTGATGGTATCCAGCACTGTGACTATATCTGTGGCGGCAGAACGTAGCTCTTCCATGCTATGGCTGGAAGAGCTGACTTGTTCAGCCAGGTGACGCATGGAGCTGGCCACCAGATCAACCGCCTTGAAACCTGAATCAGCCTGTTGGTTGGCATGATTGGCCTGATTTGCACTGTTGCGTAATCGCTCTGCCGATTGCTGTAACTGCAAATCCAGGCTTTGCGATTGCTGCAGCAAATGGCTGATCGCAGCACCTTGTTGCATAGCCGAGCTTTTACATTCCAGGCTGATTTGCAGATTCTGAGTCGCTGCTGAGGCACTTTGCTCTGAAGTACTGCTTAGTTTGGCGACTAATGCACCAAAAGATCCGAAAAGTTTATTCAATGCGGCTCCAATATCTGACAACTCGTCTTTGCTATCCAGGTCAAACCGCACCGTTAAATCATGGGATTGTGCAGAATGTTCAATGCTTTGATGCAAGGTCAGCATAGGTTTGGCAAAACGTTGAGCTAACAAATGCACCAGCCAAACCACAACTACACCTAAAATTAAAACGGCTAGCAGCGCACTTAAAACAAGATTAGTACGGATGGTGCTGACAGCAGCCATACTCTCGGACAATTCCTGCTGCACAATAAGAGCATACTGTTGTTGGCCTATTTGCAGAGGCCGCCAGCTGATCAGCGACTCTATGCCACGGTAATCTTCGGCTTCAGCTACACCTGATTTACCCGCCAAGGCGTCTTTAATCTGCGGTAGTTGCAGCTTGGTGTGACCGCCTAAACCATAAGGGCCGGCTTTAAACTGCGGATACTCTGCAGCAAAGCTGGCTTTATCTGTTAAATAAGGCCGTAATTCAGTGACTAATGTTTGCTCTTGATCCACCAGATATAAATCACCGGTCTGACCTAACCCCAGATCTTGCCACTTTTGATTTCCGGTCATCAAATCTGTGAAATGACTAACCGGATACTGAGCTATTAAAAAGCCGACCGGAGTTTCACTGCTATTTGGATGAAACACAGGCACACCAAAAAACAGCACTTGCTGCTGGAAGAAGCCATTAAATGCGCTGATCGCCGAGATCTGTAAACCAGCTTTAGGTTTCTGTTTTAACTGTTTGGCTAATTTTGCCAATTCGGTGTCAGCAAAAGCGCCGTTTTGTAGGTTGCTGGCAAAAACCGGCCCTTTATTGACGTTATACAAAACGTCGAGGCTATTGGCATCCACCAGCATTAGGTCTTGAAAGCCATAACGCTCGACTATTTCTTTAAAGCTGCTGTGGTATTTTTTGTGCTGCTGACCATAAACAGAGCCATCGCTGCGATCCTCCAGCAATTGCTGTTTACCTAAAGGCTGGGGATTTTCAGCCACATAAAACTTTTGCAGTAACAGGGTTTCAAATTTGGATTTCTCAAGCCATTGGGTGGTATTGACTGATAAGCCCTGAGTTTGAGTTTGGAAGTAGGGCTGGTATTTGCTTTTGTACCAGTCGCCCATCTGCTGCTTCAGATTATCCAGATTAGGGGCTGATACTTCATAACGGTACGAGACAAAGGGGTTTTTAAAGCTGTAAATGGCCTCTTGTGTCAGGCGGTTATGAGCCAGTACATTAAGCAGTTGCTGCTGGCTGTCAAGTTGGGTTTGCAACATGGTATGGCGGCTTGCTGCAAGGGCCTGAAATTGCTGCTCAGCACTTTGGTGCACAGCATCGGAACTATCTTTTAATGCTAATAATCCGCTGGTACTGGCAGATAAAATCACTGCCACTATGGTGAGTACACCAGCTCCCAAGGTCAGTTTTCTGGCGATATTCATACAACTCCTATCTCCACTTAGTTTCAGGCACGAGCAGAGTAGAGACTGGCGGTTGCAGTTTTATTACGGATCAGGCTTTAGATGTTTTGATGGTTATTTAATCCACAGCATTAATCTTTTAAGTAATAAGCTTATGCCTTTATGGAATGAAAAAGCTTTGCTACTATAAGCCTGAATTTAGCCAGTCCACGAGTAGCGGTGATTTATGCAGCCTATTGTTCATGCTTTTTTTGAGCCTCAAAGCTTTACTTACAGCTATCTGGTGTGGGATCCGCTGAGCAAAGAAGCTGCGGTAATCGATCCGGTATTGGATTTTGATGCAGCTTCTGGTTCCACCCATACAAGCTCTGCAGAGCAGATCATAGCGAAGGTGAAAGAACATAATCTGACAGTGCAGTGGTTACTGGAAACCCATGTGCACGCCGATCATCTATCTGCTGCACCTTTTCTGAAACGACAACTGGGTGGCCGAATTGCGATAGGTTCACGCATTACCGAAGTACAACAGCTGTTTGGTCAGGTGTTTAACCTGAAAGATTTAAAAACTGACGGTTCTGCTTTTGACAAATTATTCGCCGATGGCGAGGACTTTATGCTGGGAACCATCCAATGCTCAGTACTACACACCCCAGGTCATACGCCGGCTTGTGTCAGTTATTGCATTGGCGATACAGTCTTTGTGGGCGACACTTTGTTTATGCCTGATTATGGCTCGGCCCGCTGTGATTTTCCGGGCGGTGATGCAGCAACCTTGTACAACTCAGTGCAAAAATTGTATCAATTGCCGGATCTAACCCGGATGTTTTTATGCCACGATTATAAAGCGCCTGGCCGTGATGAGTTTGTTTGTGAAACAACAATAGCGGCACAAAAGAAGCAGAATATTCATTTAAAACAAGGCACCAGTGAACATGATTTTGTCGCTATGCGCACGACCAGAGATAAAACTCTGAGCATGCCAAAGCTGATATTGCCATCGGTACAGATCAATGTGCGGGCAGGGCAGTTCCCTGCTGCAGAAGACAATGGCACTGTGTATTTAAAACTTCCGGTGAATTTGTTTAGATAAGGACATAGCTTATGCAACTGGTGATCGTGACTGATATTTTTGGCGCACAACCCGAAGTGCTTTTACAGTTTGATCAGCTAGGTCCAGATTATCTTTGCGTACAGCCTTATGACCATCAGCCACCATCCTTTGCAGATGAGAGTGAGGCTTATCAGTATTTTCTGGCGCATGGTGCTGTTGAGGCCTACAGCAAGAAACTAGGCGAAGTACTTAAAACTCAGACAGAGCCTGTATTTTTACTAGGTTTTAGTGCTGGTGCCGCGGCCTGCTGGGCCAATCTGGTTTTAGAACATTTAACCATTGCACATTGTGTTGGCTTTTATGGCGGCCAAATTCGCCAGATGACTCATCTTCAGCCGCTTTATCCAACAGAACTGATCTTTGCTGAAGAAACGCATTTTTCGGTAGCGGAGTTGATGGAAGCTTTGAATGGTAAAACGAACCTAAAACAAAGCCTTGTGCCTTATTCTCATGGTTTTATGAATTCGTTATCTAAAGGTTATCAGCGGGATAGTGCATTAGAGCATTTCAACAGATTATCCAGACAATTAGTTAAAATGGGGTCAGATCACATTGTTAACAGTTAACAATGTGATCTGACCCCATTTTCATGTTAGCGGACGTTGGTGCTTTCGAAAATTTTATCCGCAGAAGCAGCTACAAAACCACCGTACAGCTGGCCATTGGCCATAGGGTAACGACGGGCAAATTCGTAGAAGCAACTTGGAATATTGCGGGTGCCATCGGTGAATTGAACCGGTGCTTCGTCTGCGAGAGTCGAAGACTGTTCCAGCAATACTTCTGGCGTGCCTTTGATTTCGCCACCTGAAGTATTTAACGGAAAACCTGCATCTTTTAATGCCTGATTAACCGACTCTAAGGTTTCATAGTTGTTCAGTGCATTTACGCTGACCGTAAAGTGGTTAGCACGGTAACCCCAGACTGACATCCAGGCGGCATATTCACTTTCAGCTAATAAGGTTTCGTAGCTGGCTTGGTCAATAGTCCAGTGACGGCCTGAGTAGAGGAAGTTATCTGCAGTAACAGCAGATTCTGGGATTTGATCAACCAGTTTACGCACTATGCTTTGCAGCTCCGGGGAGCATTTTTCTAACAGCAGCTCGGAGATAAAGACTTTTGGCAGCGTTGGATCTTTATGCTCAAAATGTTTGGCATAGAGCTTTTTTGTTTCAAAGTGGTATTCGCCACCTTCGGTATAACCTAAGGCCAACAGGTGAGCGGCCAGTTTTTCAAGGTTTACTTTCTCAATATTAAAAGTACGCAAAGCTATGTGATCGTTAATCACGTCGTTCTGTTGCGACGAACCTAAAATGGCGTGAATTTTTTTTGCAGAAGGGGTGACTTCCAGGTAGTTAGCCCAGAGTTGGTTAAACAGTTCTTTCACATCAGTATGCATAACGAGTCCTGCTCTGTTGATTATGGTGTTCTAGCTGACAAGTGTAGCGACCTTGCCAGCTTATTATGTTGATCTGGTTCAGCTTTACAGTACTAAACCTGGGCTTAAAGTGGCTGGCAATACAACCTGGTCAGCTTCAACTGAAGATACAGGGTAAGCGCAGTAATCGGCAGCGTAATAAGCACTGGCTCTGTGGTTGCCACTGGCGCCAATGCCCCCAAAAGGTGCGGCGCTGGAAGCTCCGGTAATAGGTTTGTTCCAGTTGACGATACCTGCGCGGATTTGCTGGAAAAACAGCTGATAATCTTCAGCTGAATCGGCCAGTAAACCTGCAGATAAGCCGTATTTAGTGTTATTGGCTTCAGCAATAGCCAGCTCAAAATCATCGTAGCGATAGACTTTTAAAAGTGGGCCAAAGTGTTCTTCGTCCGGAATACCATTTACGCCTGTCACATCCAGAATACCTGGCGTGGCATAAGCACCGTGAGCTTCAGGTAAGGTGAGTTCAACTAATACCTTAGCGCCCATCTCGACCAGCTGTTGCTGGGCTTTGGCCATACCTTCGGCTGCTTTGGCAGAAATCATAGCGCCGTAAAATGGTTGTTCTGTGGCAAAAGGGTCGGCAACCTTTATGTTTTTAGTGGCAGCCACCAACTCTGCCAAAATGGCATCCCCATTGGCCGTATTTGGCACAAACAAGCGACGGGCGCAGGTGCAGCGCTGGCCAGAGCTAATAAAAGCCGACTGAATAATGTCATGCACAGCTGCTTTAACATTAGCAACGTCTTTGATAATGAGCGGGTTATTCCCACCCATTTCCAGCGCCAGTATTTTACCTGGCTGACCAGCAAATTGCTGATGCAGGTAATGTCCAGTGCCAGAGCTGCCAGTGAAAAACAAGCCATCTAACTGAGGATGTGCAGCCAGGGCCTTACCTGTAGCTACTTCACCTTGTAACAAGGTCAGCACACCTGCTGGTAAACCAGCCTGTTGCCATAACTGCACTGTGTATTCAGCCACTTTAGGTGTCAGCTCAGATGGCTTAAACACCACCACGTTACCGGCAATCAGAGCCGGAACTATATGACCATTGGGCAAATGGCCCGGGAAGTTGTAAGGGCCAAATACTGCAACCACACCATGAGGCTTATGGCGGATAAAAGCCTTAGCGCCTGGCATAGGATTTTCTACAGTGCCGGTGCGTTCTTCATGGGCACGTTTGGATATGGCAACTTTACCAATCATGGCGGCCACTTCAGTGCGGCTTTCCCATAAAGCTTTGCCGGTTTCTTCGGCAATAGTACGAGCCATGGTTTCAGTGTTTTCTTGCAGTAAGGCAGCAAATTTTTCAATGATAACCAGGCGATCTGTAAGAGATAACGCCGACCAGCGATAAAAGGCCTGACGTGCGGCCAGTAAGGCCTGATGCACTTGAGCTTCATCCGCGCTGTTACCTTGCCAAATCGTTTTACCTGTTGCAGGGTTTACAGACTGAAAAGCTAAACCAAAACCGGCTTGCCATTGACCTTCGATAAACTGCACTGCAGCTTTTGAAGGTGCTTTTGTATTCACTTCGTTCATTTCACTGCCTTTTCTAAAGAGAGGTAACGCACAAAATCGCCATTGCTGACCATCAGAGCTTCAGCTAATTCTGGACTGATCACCAATTCGTGATTGTCATTCAGCGCCGCATTTTTGCTAAATACAGCACGGAAATTGGCGGTCTGGGTATTACAAATAGAGAGTGTGGCGTTACCTTCAACAGGCGCCACCAGCACTTTAATCTTATGGCTGTTGCGCACTGATTTAATTTGTTTTAACTGGCACTCAACCGTTGGGCCACCGTCAAATAAGTCGACATAACCACGGTGAAAGAAACCTTCGTTTTCTAACAGAGCCAAAGCAGGTTTAGTGTTTTCATGCACTTCACCTATGACTTGCTGCGCAGATTCCGGCAACAAGCTGACATAAATAGGGTGGCGTGGCATCAAATCGGCAATAAAACCTTTGTTACCTACACCAATCATATAATCAGCGGTAGGGAAGTCGATGCTAAAGAAATACGACTGCAGCCATTTCCAGAAAGGTGGTAAACCCGAATCATCGGCCACGCCGCGCATTTCTGCGATCACCATTTTTGAGAAACGCTTCGGATGCTCGGCCATAAATAAAAACCGCACTTTGGATAAAAAGCGGCCGTTTAAGCCCTGACGATAAGGCTCGCGTAAAAACAGTGTACAAATCTCAGAGACACCAGTGTAGTCGTTACACATGGTCAGCACTTCAACTTGTTTAAATACATCCAGCTCTTTGGAGTGATGCACCACGGTGCTTTTATGGAAATGGTACAAAGGGTTTTCCAGGCCAACTGAGGCTTCAATACCTGAAGTGCCAACAATTTCACCTGTGCTGGTATCTTCCAATACAAACAGATAGCCCTGATCGCCCATAGCCTCAACGGCAGTTGCGAAACTTTGCTCAGAACGGGCAATTTTCGCCTGCAATTTTTGCTCATTGACCGGCAAAGAGGTAAAACCAGCGCCTGATTCAATAGCAATTTGCATCAGGACAGGGTAATCCGATTGTCGGATAGGACGGATCAACAACATAAATTTAGTATTCCTGCTTCATTCTTGTTTTTATAATCGTTTTTGACAAAAGTCAGGGAGCTTAATCAGCTCCCTGGACAAGGTTTAAGCCTGTACCATCTTAGCGACGGCTTTTTCAAAACGTTTTAAACCTTCGGCAATATCTGCTTCCGGAATAACCAGCGACGGAGTCATACGAATGACGCTGTAACCTGCGACTAACATCATTAAGCCTTCATCAGCAGCTGCCAACATAAAATCTCGGGCTTTGCCCTGGTACTTGTCATTCAGTGCCGCACCTATTAACAAACCTTGGCCACGAATTTCGCCAAACACATCGTATTTGGCATTAATAGCTTTTAAGCCGTCACGGAATAACTGCTCACGCTGTTTCACGCCATTTAATACTTCAGGCGTATTTACTGTATCAAAAGCAGCAATACCTACAGCACAAGCCAGCGGGTTACCACCATAAGTGGAACCATGTGTACCCACCACTAAATGTTTAGCGATAGCAGTGGTTGTCAGCATAGCACCTATAGGAAAACCGCCACCTAAAGCTTTAGCTGTAGTCAGAATGTCTGGCACTACGCCTAAACCCATATAGGCATATAACTCGCCGGTACGGCCAACACCAGATTGCACTTCATCAAAAATCATCAGCGCATTGTGCTTTTTACATAAAGTAGCAACACCCTGGATAAATTCTGCTGTTGGAGTGATGATACCGCCTTCACCTTGCAGTGGTTCTAGCATCACAGCACAGGTGTTGTCGGAAATCAGAGCTTCTAAACTGGCCAGATTGTTGTATTCGGCATGCACTATATCGGCAGGTTTAGGACCAAAACCGTCTGAATAGGCAGGTTGGCCGCCTACTGTTACGGTGAAGAAAGTACGGCCGTGGAAACCTTGTTTAAAGGCAATAATTTGGGTTTTGTGTTCACCCACTTCATTTTTAGCCCAACGACGCGCCAGCTTTAAGGCGGCTTCGTTGGCTTCAGCGCCTGAGTTGGCAAAATAGACTTTTTCAGCGAAGGTAGCGTTAACCAGCTTTTGCGCCAGAATAAGGGCTGGCTCGTTGGTCATCACATTAGATAAATGCCATAACTTGTCAGCCTGATCTTTCAGAGCGCTAACTAAAGCAGGGTGGCAATGGCCTAAACAGTTCACGGCTATGCCGCCTGCGAAGTCAATAAACTCACGACCTGTCTGATCCCAAACTCTTGAACCTAAACCTTTTACCGGGATCACTGCGGACGGTGCGTAGTTAGGAACCATCACTTCATCGAATAAAGATCTGCTGACTTGCATTGTTGTTCTGCCTTTATGCTTTTTGTTGATTACCCCTGATATGGCAGGGTAACTAAGGAATTTCATTTATTATATTGGCCAGACTTACCAATATGCAGTAGCATTATCAACAATATTGCAGTTAATTCTGTCATTTTGATAAGGTAAATGAGCAAAGTGATAAGTTCCGATGACGAAAAGCTATTGGGAATGTTGCGTCGCAACGCCAGGGCCAGTATTTCTGACTTAGCCAGAGCCCTGAATGTATCGCGCAGTACAGTGCAAAACCGCCTGCACAGGCTGGAGCAAAGTGGCGTGGTGAAAGGGTATGTACTGGAATATGGCAGTGCATTTTTAAGCCAATTAGTTTCAGCCCACGTCGCTATTAAAGTACGACAAAAGCTAACGACAAAAACCAACGTAGAGCTCAAGCAAATCAGCCAGATTTCTGAGTTGTACGCCATCAGTGGTGAGTACGATTTAATTGCCGTAGTGCAGGCACAAAGCACTGAACAATTGAGTCATATTCTGGATGAAATTGGTAATCTTGATGGAGTAGAGCGCACCAATTCTTCGGTCATTCTGGAGACAAAATTCAAGAGATAAAGCAGAAAATAGTGTTTTTCAGGTCTGACCAGCATGAAATGACCGACATTTACCCTCAGTTTAACCCTTGTGAGGTTGCCGCCTTATTTAGACCTGTTATGATCGGCGGCAATTTGAGCCAGCAGGCTTGTTTTGAGAGATCCCCATGAGTACGAAACAACCTCTTTATACCTCCTACGCAGGTCCAGCTTTACTAGAAACTCCGTTGTTAAACAAAGGCAGTGCCTTCAGCAAAGAAGAACGTATCGCCTTTAACCTGATTGGTTTATTGCCTCCACGCTATGAAACTATCGAACAGCAACTGGCGCGTGCTTATATGCAGTACTCCAGCTTTGCCGAGCCAATCAACAAACATATTTATCTGCGTGCTATTCACGATAAAAACGAAACTTTGTTTTATCGTCTGGTGAAAGAGCATCTGGAAGAAATGATCCCGGTGATTTATACGCCAACAGTAGGGGACGCCTGTGAGCGTTTCTCCGCTATTTACCGCAGCGCCCGTGGTATTTTTGTCTCCTACAGCGAACGTGAGCATATGGATGACATACTGCGCAGCGTCACCAAGAAAAAAGTAAAAGTCATAGTAGTCACAGACGGCGAACGTGTGCTGGGTTTAGGTGACCAGGGCGTTGGCGGTATGGGCATTTCTATCGGTAAGTTGTCTTTATATACAGCCTGTGGTGGTATCAGCCCGGCTTATACCTTACCTGTAATGCTGGATGTGGGTACCAATAACGAAAAACTGCTGAATGACCCTGTGTATATGGGTTCTAAACATAAGCGTATTACCGGCGAAGAGTACGATGCTTTTATTGACCAGTTTATGAAAGCTGTAAAACGCCGTTGGCCTGAGGCTTTGGTGCAGTTTGAAGATTTCGCTCAGCCAAATGCGATGCCTATCTTAAAACGTTACCGTGATGAGCATTGCTGCTTTAACGACGATATTCAGGGCACAGCTGCTGTCACTGTGGGTTCTTTATTGGCCGCTTGTCGCAGTAAAGGCATGAAGTTATCTTCACAAAAAGTAGTCTTTGTCGGCGCAGGCTCTGCTGGTTGTGGTATTGCAGAACAAATCATCAGCCAAATGAAAACAGAAGGACTGGATGATGCGACTGCGCGTAAACAAGTCTATATGGTTGACCGTTTTGGTCTGTTAACCGAAGGCATGGCTGATTTACGTGATTTCCAGCAAGCTCTGATGCAGAAAAAATCAGACTTGGCAGACTGGGCTTACAGTGGTGAATACGCTTCTTTATTGGACGTGATGAATTGCGCTAAACCAGATATCTTAATTGGTGTTTCTGGCCAACCAGGCTTGTTCACTGAACAAGTGATCACTGCAATGAAAAAACACTGTGAATTGCCGATTATTTTCCCGTTAAGCAACCCGTCGAAACAAGTGGAAGCAACACCAGAGCAAGTCATCAAGTGGACAGATGGTAAAGTGATCATCGCGACCGGCAGTCCGTTTAAGCCTGTGACTCACAAAGGTCAGACCTACCATATTGCGCAGTGTAATAACTCGTACATTTTCCCAGGTATTGGTTTAGGTGTGGTTGCAGTGAAAGCCAGCCGCATCAGCGATGATATGTTACGGATCGCCAGCGAAACTCTAGCTGCAGCGTCGCCATTAGCCAACACAGGGCAGGGATCTATACTGCCGGCTTTGTCTGAGTTGTCTGAGCTGAGTAAAAAAATCGCTTTTGAAGTGGCTAAAGTTGCTCAAAAGCAAGGCTTGGCACTGGAGATCAGTGATGATGAATTGCTGCAGAAAATTGAACGCAATTTCTGGAAACCAGAATACCGCGAATACAAGCGCGTCAGTGGTCATTAAAATCGGCTACTAAGTTTTCTGTGCTTGCGGTATAAAGAAGCTAAATAAAAAGTTGGTTTAATCAATAACTTAGTGATTAAACCAACTTTTTTTGTTTTTCCCTCCAACTATTTCTTCACCAGCTCCGACTTACTAATAACTGAAGCACAGGAGCCTGTTATGAAATTCCAAAAATCTTTGACCTTCACCTTGTTATCCGTCGCTATTGCAATCACTGTTGGCTGTACAGCCCAGGCTGAAACGACTACTGTAGTTAATCCAACTGCAGTGCCGGCGCAAATAGCATTTATTAAAAACTGCAAAGTTATACAACAGCGCGCTATGACTACAAACGAATTTGCCGCTTACCAACGCTTAGAAGCTGTTGAGCAACAAATGGAGGAGTTGCAGTTGCCTATGAAAGCTTTTGAAGCTGAAATGGAACAACATAGCGAACATATGGCTGAGCTTTCGGATCTTGTGCATCAGGAAGATGAACACAGTATTCGTATCGATAAAGTCAAAATGGCTGAGCAGCATAAAATAGCGGAAGAAATTCAGGAAATCACAAGTCGTTACAAACCACATTTTGCGGCTTTAGAGCTAAAAGGTGATGAAATCGGCGATATAGCTGATGATTTCACCGACTTGTTGGAGAAGTCTGCACCAGCCGGTGGTTTTGATCATATTCAGGTGATATCGAATTCAGGCAAAACAACTGAATGTTACGATGATGGTATAAAGCTAATTTCACGCAATTAATCTTCATCTTGATATGAAAACCATATACCTTGACGTGTATGGTTTTCCTGCTTAGCTTAGGCACGTGTTGTTCTAATCAACGAGTTTAACGCTGCAAATAGAGGTTTATATCGGAAGTAATGGCATATAAGCAGCAGAACAATAGCGATGCGAATATTGTGTATATTATTGATAAATATAGAGATATCTCCTTCAGCTTCAATACATAAAGTATCACATAATGATTATTATGTTAAATTCAATGTTATGGTTAGATCATCAACTTTAACCCGCTACCGCAATCCAGATATTCAAACAGTATTAAAAGCCTTATGCCTGATTTAATCCATTTATCCGGCATAAGGCTAATTTCTATAGATCAAGCCGACTTAATACCCACCTGCAGTATTTGGTCGTGGTCGTCGATTTGACGCACTGTCAGTACTAGCTGGTCGAGTTGCACCTGGTCGCCAACCACCACACGTCTGTGGAATTTTTCGGTGATGTATTCGGACAGGCTTTGGGTTGGGTCCTGGTCTGCAGTGAATTGAATGCTGTAGAAGCCATCCAGCTCGTTTAAGGTGATTTCGCCGTTTAATACGAAGTCGCCGAAGAAGTCCAGTTTATCCAACGAGGTTTGCTCAGCGCTGGTGGACACTTTGTCACTGACTGCTTTTACATCTTTGGCTTTGCTTAATACCAGCAGCATATCGTTCAGTTGAAAGCTTGGGCTTTGCTCGGCTTTGATCCATTCGCCTTTACGCAGCACACCTAAGTAGCTGACATCCGGCGACATATTCAGTTGCTGCCAGTCGCTGTCTACTATGGGTGAACCTTTACCCACTTTAAAGGACAACACTTGCAGCAAATCATTACTGTCGACGCTGTCGAGTGTCATTGAGTGATCAGGGCCTGGCTCTGGTGGTACTTCCAGTTTCAGCCAGCGCGCTACCGGCGCTATAGACCAGCCTTGAATAAGCAAGGATACAATCACCACGAAAAACGCGACGTTAAAGTACAAATCTTTATTTGGCACGCCAGCTAACCACGGGAATAAAGCCAGAATAATAGGCACTGCACCTCGTAGCCCTACCCAGCTGATAAATACCTGATCTTTCTTTGGAAAATGAAATGGCACCAGGCTTAAAAATACCGCTATAGGCCGGGCGATAAAAATCATTACCAAGGCCAATATCAGCGCAGGAATTGCATATTCCATCAATTTGCTTGGCGTGACCAATAAACCCAACATCAAAAACATAATGATTTGACTGAGCCAGGCTAAACCGTCATGCATGCGTAAAATCTGCTGAATTTGTGGTAAACGGGCGTTGCCTATTAAAAAGCCCATTAAATACACAGCCAGAAAGCCGCTGCCACCAAATTGGTTAGTTAAGCCATAAATTAGCAGTGCATAAGAGACGGCCAATAAAGGGAAAAAGGCTGCGCTTAATGGCAGTTTACGACACAACAAAACAAAGAAGCGCCCTGCTCCATAACCTACTGCAGCGCCCACTACGGCCTGCTGAAAGAATACGGTCGACAAGGACCAGTTCAATTCACTTTGGCCCGCTAAAACGCCAACCAATGTAAAGGTCAGCATAACCGCCATAGGGTCGTTACTACCCGACTCTATTTCCAATGTGGATGCCACCCGCTCTTTAATATTTAAGCCGGCAGATTGGAAGATAGAAAATACAGCTGCGGCGTCAGTTGAGCTTAATATGGCGCCCAACAGTAAGCCTTCGAGCAAGGTCAAATTAAACAGATAAGACGCTGCAACGCCTAAAATGCCGCAGGTCAGTACTACACCTAAAGTGGCCAATACCGCTGCTGGCGCTAAGACTACCCGAACTCTGTCCGGATGAGTTCGCATACCACCATCAAACAGAATAATGACGAGAGCTATAGAGCCAATCAGCAGAGCAACATCAGGATTGCCGAACTTGATGCCCAGCAAACCGTCTTCACCGGCCAGCATTCCAATGACGAGGAAAATTAATAATAAAGGCGCACCTAAGCGCGCCGAGATCAGAGTAGCAACGATACTGGAGAAAAACAGAGCCCCTGCAACCAGGATTGTTAAATTCACTGCATCCAAATAAAAGCTCCTTTTTCTTAATGCGCGGGGTAAATCTCCCGGTAAATTTGTTGTAAAGCGGATAACGGATCGGCAGCTTTGGTAATTGGGCGCCCTATCACCATATAGTCTACACCAGCCTTTAACGCATCAGCCGGAGTCATCACTCTTTTTTGATCATCAGCAGCGGCAAAAGATGGTCGGATCCCTGGGGTCACTAAGCAGAATTCTTTACCAAATTGCTGTTTTAATTCAACAGCTTCTTGTGCAGAACAAACCACACCATCAAGACCTGACTTATCAACCAGCCCTGCCAGTCTAAGTACCTGCTGTTGTGGCGTTGAATTAATACCCAACTCCACTAAATCACTTTGCTCCATACTGGTCAATACAGTGACAGCAATCAGCAGAGGTTTTTCTTTTCCGAAGCTTTCCAAGGCTTCACGGGCCGCAATCATCATACGGCTGCCACCAGATGCATGTACGTTCACCATCCACACGCCTAAATCTGCAGAGGCTTTCACCGCCTTAGCCACTGTATTTGGGATATCGTGAAATTTAAGGTCTAAAAACACATCAAACTTGCGCTGATGCAGCTCTTTGACAAAGTCCGGGCCAAAGTGAGTAAACATCTCTTTGCCTACTTTTAAGCGACATAAAGCCGGGTCAAGTTGGCTGACTAAATTCAGTGCTGCGGATTTTTGTTCAAAGTCTAATGCGACCACTATAGGACTGGTGTTATTCATCACGTTCTCTTCTTTGTCAGATCAGCGACCGTCAATGCCGGTCATTGGCTCTACCGTTTCCCACTGCTGGCAAGACGGACAGAGCCAATAAGGTTGTTTGGTTTTAAAACCACAATTGCGGCAATGATACAGCACTTTGGTATCCAGATAAGCCTGTAACATTTGTTCTATTTCAGCCAGATGTGGCTCAGACGGGTCTTGCAAGCGTCTGATTTGAATAAACTTTAAAAATAAGCGGATGTTCGGCTGCTGCTTCAATTTATCTGTCAGCAAATTTTCAGCTTGTTGCAGGTTCTCGCTTTGCGCATAAAACTGTGCCAGCTCTGCTATAGCGCTGATATTTTTATGTTTGCGGCTCAGTTCAGTAAGTAGTTGTTGCCACTCTGCCGGTTCCGGTGTTGTCTGCTCTACTAAAGGCAATAACTCTGCAGCCCATTGCGGCCGTTGTTGCAGTATGGCCAGCAACAGCTCACGCGCTTCGATAAATTCTTCTTCGGCAATCAGCTTTTTTGCCAGCTCGTATTTAGGCCGCAAGGATACCGGATAACGTTGGATCAACTGGCGGTACGCATCACTTGGTGCCGGTTCTTTACGCCAGGCTTCGCAGCTAAAATTCGCCACACCAATACGTAAGGAACGTGAATCTGTCTGTTCTACTACAGCACGGAAATCCATGGCTTTTTGCCATTCGTGAGTGGCTGTAAATAAGCTAAAGAGTTGTTTTAACACAGCTTCGCGAATGCTTTCGGCTTGAACCAAAGCACTTAATAAAGGCTCGGCTCTATCGTATAAACCCGCACTAAAGTAATCTTTGGCCAGTTCAAACTGTATTTTTTGG
>Ga0180008_1000721_pt1 | contig 24700 bp, 23 predicted proteins | sample MM_PW_MetaG_FD_121121 | JGI IMG/M metagenome (GOLD analysis project Ga0180008, IMG submission 121121) | Groundwater microbial communities from the Aspo Hard Rock Laboratory (HRL) deep subsurface site, Sweden - MM_PW_MetaG | ecosystem: Environmental > Aquatic > Deep subsurface > Groundwater... | reverse complement strand
GTTACGTCCTGCACGTCAGAGCTGAGGCGCCTGACTCACCAAAATCAATGGGTCAACTCACCCCGGCCAGGTGGAGCAGTTTGGGTGGCCATAAGTGGGGCAGTTTGGGTGGCCGCCGGGGCTGAAAAAGCAGCAAACCAGCTTGCTCGAAGCCGCGACCCAAATGGCCTCTCAGGCCAACACCGGTGGCGGCATGGGGGTCAACACAGGCAACTGGTCGTCGCGGCAAGCGCTGCGTCAGTACACGGCTTGATGCGCGAGCCTGGGCCAGAGCCCACACGCAGGTCTCGACACCTCCGCTCAGACCACTGTGAAAGTCTCGCTCAGTGGGAGAAAAATCGGGCTGGTTGGGTTGATTTGTCTCGGAGTGGGAGAAAACAGTCTCGCACTGGAAGAAAAAGTGCCCGCGCATCAGTCGATCGCGCACAGTTCGGCGGGAGGGAATGTTCACTCGCTCAAACACGCAGTTTTACGCCGTGCCGTGCCGTGCGGGGCGATGGCCCCAATCTGTCGGGCAGCCGCCACCCTTTCAATTTTGCTGTTGCTCTTTGCATAGTTGATGAGCGTTGGCAAGGTGAGCGCACATGATCTGAAGGAGCCTCCTGTGCGCGTCGTCAACATCGGCGGTGGCGTTTCGCGGGAAGAACGCATCCTCGATGATCCGTGCCCAGAGATCTCCATGGATCCGCACTGCGTGTCCCTACTGGATCTCGGGATGAAACTCAGCTGGGCGTTCGCAACCCTGGTGCCAAGCACCCCTCCTCTCCTTGGCAGCTCGCTGCCTGTCGAGCACCAGGATCCTCGCCTGGAAGGCCTGCTACAACACAGCTACCTGCTCTGCGCCGCTGGCAACCTGATCTCGCGATCACGGAGGGCTGCTGCCTCGATCCCGTGGACATCTCTCGACCAAGCAGAGAAGACGCGCAATCAATCTCCTATGCATCCAACCTCATGAGACGAACTTGCGCCTCATGAAGTGGTTGAACATCCATCATGGAAATCGTTCTCCTGTTCATCCTCATCCTGATCATCGGACTGGTAGCCGCGCGACGGGCTCGTCTTCAAAAGTACATCGACGAGAGAAACAGCGCAGCCCTCGCCGCCATGAAACTCGGGGAAGACCCAACCCGCTTTCTATCCACCATCCAGATCGGCATCACTTCCATTGGCGTTCTCAACGGTATCGCTGGCGCGGCTGCGTTGGCCGGCCTCCACTGGATATGAAGTACGTTCGGTCGCAGAATGGACTTTGCCAGGCTGCAAAAAAGGCAGTCGACGATTTCACAAGCTGTTGTCAGGTTTGAGGGTGAGAAGCAAACACCTTCGCGCGTCCTCCAAGGTCCACGAGTAACACGTCGTAAGGATCCTTGCGTGCGCCGACCTCCATGCCGGGCGAGCCTGCCGGCATGCCCGGCACCGCCAGGCCGATCGCGGCGGGCTTGGCCTGCAGCAGGCGCTTGACGTCTTCGGCAGGCACATGCCCCTCCAGGGCATAACCGCCGACGAAAGCCGTGTGGCAGCTGGCCAAGCTGTCAGGCATCCGGGCGCGTTTGCGTGCCACCGAGGTGTCATCCACCAAGGTGACCTTGACCTGGAAGCCGGCCGCCTTCATGTGCTCGACCCACGCCCCACAGCAAGAACAGTGAGGGCTCTTGAACACCTCGACGAGCGGGAGCGTCCTCGCCGCACGGGCGGGCGTGGCCGGGAGGACCGAGAGGGCCACCCAGCCCAAGGCCATCGACATCACATGTCGCCGATTCATGGCACCACCACCTTTCCAACCATGCCCGCCTCGAAGTGCCCGGGGATCAGGCAGGCGAACTGAAACGCCCCGGGGTGCGTGAACTGCCAGACGATCTCGCCCTTGGCCCCAGGCCGCACATGCGTCATGTTCGCATCGGCGTGGGCCATGCCAGGGTGCTTGCGCATCATCTCGGCGTGGGCCTTGAGCTCTTCGGCCGTGCCCACGACCATTTCGTGCAACTGCGCGCCCGAATTCGTGACCACGAAGCGGACGGTCTCGCCTCGGCGGACGTTGACCAGATCGGGCACAAAACGCATCGTGTCACGCATGTCGATCTGGATCGTTCGGGAGACCTTCTTCGGGTCCCCCTCGCGACCCGATGCGTTCTGGTCCCGCTTCGCGGCGTTGTAGGTGTGCGGCTTCGTTGCGTGGCCTTCGTCGCCATGGGCGTGAAGGCCTGCAGAGCCGAGGGCCGCCATGGCGGCCAGCGTGATGTGGTGCAACGTTTTCATGGGCGTTCCTTGGGTCCTGGCCAGTCGACTGGCCACGTGTCCGTCTCAGGGGGAGATGTCTTCGTTCAAGGAGCGCTGCTCAGCTTCTCGAGCGCCTGGCGGCCCCTGCGCCAGACGTATCGCAAGCCAGCGATTCGAGGATGGGGCATTCAGGCCGTTCGTCGCCTTTGCAGCGCCGGATGAGGTGCTCCAGCGCGGCTTTCATGGCCAGCAGGTCTCGCGCCTTGTTGTCGAGCTCCTGGATGTGCTGCGTGGCCAGGGCCTTGACCTCGCGGCTGGGCCGCCCGCGGTCTTGCCACAAGCTGACCAGCTGGCCGATGACCTGCAGCGAAAAACCCAGGTCCCTGGCATGGCGGATGAACCGCAACGTCTGGACCTCGGTGTCACCGTACTGGCGGTATCCGGCATCGGAACGCCTGGCGGCAGGCAGCAGGCCCATCTCTTCGTAGTTGCGGATCATCTTGACAGACATGCCCGAGACGGCGGCGGCTTGACCAATGTTCATCGCGGTTGATTTCATGCTCTGCACCAAGCGTAAACCCTCCTGCAGGGGGAAGGTCAATGGATGGCGGTTTCATGACCCACGTCAAAAGAAGTTCAGGGGCACTTGACCCTCCCCCGGGGGGAAGGTTCACAGTGGCGCCATCGACTTCTTGAAAGGAGCTTGCGATGCTCGCGTACCAGGTCCAAGGCATGACGTGTGGTCACTGCGCCCGCGCCATCACCTAGGCGGTCCTCTCCCTGGATCCCGCCGCCCAGGTCAAGGTGAACCTCGACCGCCACAGCGTTCACATCGAATCCGAGACGGCCCAGGACGAGGCCCTGCGGCAAGCCATCCAGGCCGCCGGCTACGACGCCGTCCCCATCCAGACCAACGCAAGTCGCTTGCCGCCCCCGCCCGTCCAGCGCTCGGGCTGCTGCTGCGGCACCCGCGCGAGCCACTGCGCCAGCTGACACCCACCCCTTGTTTTCCTGAAAGGACACGACCATGCGCTCGACTCTCACCTTCGGCATCGCCGCCCTGTGCTCATCCTTCGCCTTGGCCCAGGCCACCCCGCCTGAGCAGGACCACGCCGCGCATCACCCCGCCGGGGCATCCGCCCCTGCGCCGGCCACCAAAGGCGCGGCCAAGCCCCCGGCCAAGCCTGCGCAGAAGCCAGCTCAAAAGCCCGATTCAAAGTCAGGCGCAGCGGTCAATGCCCCGTCTCCTGCGCAGCTTGACTCGACGATGCAGTCGATGCGGGACATGCACGACAAGGTGATGGCAGCCAAGACCCCTCAGGAGCGTCAGTCCCTCATGGCCGATCACATGAAAGCCATGAAGGACGGCATGGACATGATGGGCAAGATGAAGGCGGACCAGCCCCAGATGGGCATGGGCGGCATGGGAGGCATGGGGGCCAAAAGTGGCATGGACGGCATGAAGGGCATGCACGCCCACCACGACATGATGTCCAAGCGCATGGACATGATGGAAATGATGATGCAGATGATGATGGACCGCGAAGCAGCGCGCGCCATGCCCGCCCAATGACGACCGGAGAGCCCGATCATGAACAACATCGGCAACGACTACGGCCTGTGGGGCATGGTGCTGGTCAACGTGGCCATCTTCGTGGGCTTCGCCTACAGCTTCTTCAAACCCACCACCCTGCGTGACTGGCGCAGCTTCGGCGCCTACAGCGCTTTCGTCGTGGCCCTGTTCGCCGAGATGTACGGGTTCCCGCTGACCATCTACCTCCTGTCGGGATGGCTGGGCAGCCAGTTCCCGGGGGTGAACATTTACGGCCACGAGGCCGGCCACCTGTGGTGGGTCTTCACCGGCCAGCAGGGCGACCCGCACTTCGGCGTGCTGCACCTGTTGAGCTTCGTGTTCCTGGTGGCGGGCTTCACCTTGCTGTCGAAGTCCTGGCACGTGCTGTACCACGCGCAGCGACGCCACCAGCTCGCCACAGCGGGCCCCTACCAGGTGGTCCGCCACCCTCAGTACATCGGCTTCGTGGTCATCATGTTCGGCTTCTTGCTGCAATGGCCCACCCTGCTGACGCTGGCGATGTTCCCGGTGCTGGTGGTGATGTACGTGCGCCTGGCCATCGCCGAAGAGCGGGACTCGGACGCGGCATTCGGCCAGCGATGGCGCGAGTACGCAGCCGCCACACCCCGGTTCGTGCCCGGCCTCAAGAGGCTGGGCCTGAGCCTGGGCCTTGTCCGCCCCACGCAGAAACACTGAAACCCCATCCAGGCACACCATGCAACACGATCACACCCCTGCTTCCCGTTGGCGTTCGCCGCTGGGCATCTTCATGCTGGTGGCGGGTGCCCTCGGCACCTACTACCTCCTGACGGAACACCTCACGCACGTCACCCAGGCGATCCCGTACCTGGTTCTGCTGGCCTGCCCGTTGATGCACCTGTTCGGTCACCATCACGGCGGACATGGCGGGCATGGCAGACACGAGGACCATGGCCAGCACAAGGCCCCACCCGAGAAGCGAGACTGAGCTGTGACGTTGCGGCCCACCGCCGGGCCGGGCCCCATGCAGGAACACGCCATGCAAACATCCCACGCCGAGCACTGTGCCCATGGGCACCACCACGCCCACCCGAAGCCCGCACAAACGTCTGCACAAACGCCCGCAGGCGACCCCAGCGCGGTCGAGTACACCTGCCCCATGCACCCACAGGTTCGTCAGATGGGCCCGGGCCATTGCCCCATCTGCGGCATGGCGCTGGAGCCCGTCATGGCCACGGCCGAGCAAGGCGACAGCCCCGAGCTGAAGGACATGAGCCGGCGCTTCTGGGTCGGGAGTGCGCTGACCTTGCCGGTGTTCGCGCTCGAAATGGGGGGCCACCTGTTCAACATCCACCACCTCGTTGCACAGCAGACCTCAAACTGGGTTCAATTGGTGCTCGGCACGCCCGTGGTCCTGTGGGCGGGCTGGCCCTTCTTCACCCGCGCCGTCGCCTCGGTGAGGCACCGCAGCCTCAACATGTTCACCCTGATCGCGCTGGGCACGGGCGCGGCGTGGCTCTACAGCATCGTCGCCACGCTGGCACCCGCCCTGTTCCCGCCTGCCTTGCGCGACGACAGCGGCGCGGTGGCGGTGTATTTCGAAGCGGCCGCCGTCATCACGGTGCTGGTGCTGCTGGGTCAGGTGCTGGAGCTGCGTGCGCGCGAGAAGACATCAGGTGCCATCAAGGCGCTGCTGGGCCTGGCGCCCAAGACCGCGGTGAAGGTTCTGGCCGACGGCTCGGACGAGACTGTCCAGGTCGACAGCATCCAGGTGGGCGACCTGCTGCGCGTACGCCCCGGTGAAAAGGTGCCGGTCGATGGTGAACTGGCCGAAGGCAAGGGCAACGTCGACGAGTCCATGGTCACGGGCGAGCCCATCCCTGTGGCCAAGTCCGTGGGCTCCAAGGTCACGGCGGGCACGCTCAACCAGACAGGGGGGTTCGTGATGCGCGCCGAAAAGGTGGGCGCGGACACCCTGCTCTCACAGATCGTCCACATGGTGGCCGCGGCCCAGCGCAGCCGAGCGCCGATCCAGCGCATGGCCGACCAGGTGGCAGGCTGGTTCGTGCCCGTGGTCATCCTGGTGGCGGCCCTGACCTTCGTGGCCTGGCTCGCCTGGGGCCCGTCGCCCGCCTTCAGCTTTGCGCTGGTGGCGGCGGTGGCCGTGCTCATCATCGCCTGCCCCTGTGCCCTGGGGCTGGCCACGCCCATGTCCATCATGGTGGGCGTGGGCCAGGGCGCGCAGCACGGGGTGCTCATCCGGGACGCCGAGGCGCTGGAGAAGATGGAGAAGGTCGACACCCTGGTCGTCGACAAGACGGGCACGCTGACCGAAGGGCGACCGAAGGTGGTGCACATCGAGGCGGCCGCCGGTTTCCGGGCCGACGACATCCTGCAAAAGCTCGCCAGCGTCGAGCGCGCCAGCGAGCACCCCTTGGCCATGGCCATCGTCATGGACGCCCAGGAACGCAAGCTGGCGCTGTCGGCGGTCACGGACTTCGACTCGCCCGTGGGCAAGGGCGTCGTCGGCCGCGTCGATGGCCAGCCCGTGGTGTCGGGCAGCGCGAAGTTCCTGAGCGAGCATGGCATCGACGCCAGCCCGCTGGCTGCTGCCGCCGAGGCACAGCGGCAGAAGGCTGCCACGGTCATCTTCGTGGGCATGGCGGGCCAGCTCGCCGGCTTCGTGGCGATCGCCGACCCGATCAAGCCCACCACACCGCAGGCCCTGCAAGCGCTCAAGGCGGCCGGCGTGCGCGTGGTCATGCTGACCGGCGACGGCAAGACGACGGCCGAGGCCGTGGGCCGGCAACTCGGCATCGACGAGGTCGTGGCGGACGTGTTCCCCGAGGACAAGGCCGCGGTGGTCAAGCGCCTGCAGGGCGAAGGCCGCGTCGTGGCGATGGCGGGTGACGGCGTCAACGATGCGCCCGCGCTGGCTCAGGCCACCGTGGGCATCGCCATGGGCACGGGCACCGACGTCGCGATGGAGAGCGCGGGCATCACCTTGCTCAAAGGCGACCTGATGGGCATCGTGCGGGCACGCACGCTGTCACGGGCCACGATGCGCAACATCCGCCAGAACCTGTTCCTCTCGTTCGCGTACAACGTGGCGGGCATCCCGCTGGCCGCAGGGGTGCTCTACCCCTTCTTCGGGCTGCTGCTGTCGCCCGTGGTGGCGGCGGCGGCCATGGCCCTGTCGTCGGTGAGCGTGATCGGCAACGCGCTGCGCCTGCGCGCGGCCAAAGTGAGCGACTGAGGCCGGCGCGGGCGCTCGGCGCCTCACTTCAAGGTGAAGCGCACCGTCACGGTCTTGCCTGCGACGTTGTTCAGCACGGCCACCACCTTGTCGCCTTTGCCCAGCTTGACGCCCTGGGCCCGAAGCTGGTTGCCACCAGCCTCCTTGAGCTCGGCCTCGGTCTTCTTGCCGCCCTGCAACACCGAGAGCTTGCCGGTGACGCCCTTGGCCGACTTCGGCGCATCGTGGTCCACCAGGTAAAGGGAGGCGCCATCGGCCTCGGCCACCAGCTCGAAGGCCAGGTCGTTGACGACCTGGACAACGCCGCCATGGTGCGGCTCGCCTGCGCCATGGGCCATCGCCGGGTTCAGGCTCAGCGCCCCCAGAGCCAAGGCCACGATCTGGATGAGTTGTCTGGTACGCATGGTGTGTTCTCCGTTTGAAGTGGGGGTGCGCTTGAGGGCGGCACCACGCTGGCCCGGGTGGGTGACGCCCGCTTCAGAAAACGTCGCGGGTTTCGGCCAGGGACCCTGGCTCAGCGGATTCGGACTCTGCAGAGTCGCGCAACAAGCGCTCGGTGGGCTCGCGGCCCAGGCGCCAGAACAGCAAGGGCGTGAGCAGGGTGTCCAGCAGCGTGGAGCTGACCAGCCCCCCGAAAATCACCACCGCCACCGGGTGCAGGATCTCCTTGCCGGGGGCGTCCCCCGCCAGGAGCAGCGGGGTCAGCGCGAAGGCCGCCACCAAGGCGGTCATCAGCACCGGGGTCAGGCGCTCCAGCGAGCCCCGCACGATCATGGCCTGGCTGAAGGACTCTCCTTCGAAGCGACACAGGTTGATGTAGTGGCTGATCTTGAGGATGCCGTTGCGGGTGGCGATGCCGGCCAGGGTGATGAAGCCCACCATGGCCGCGACCGACAGGCTCACCCCCGCCAACCACATGGCCACCACACTGCCGATCAGGGCCAGGGGGATGTTGGCCATGATGACCCCGGCCAGCACCGCCGACCGATAGCGCGAGTACAGCACCAGGAACATCATCGTCAGCGACACCAGGGACAGGCCCAGGATGAGCTGGGTGGCCTGCTCCTGCGCCTGGAACTGGCCTTCCAGGCTGATGAAGCTGCCCGCTGGCAGCGCCGTGCGCCCGATGACCTGCCGGATCTCTGCGATGACCTGCCCCATGTCCGAACCATCGGTGTTGGCGTAGACCACGATGCGGCGACGGCCGTTCTCCCGACCGATCTGGTTGGGGCCATCGGCCTCTTCGACGCTGGCAAAGCTCGACACCGGCAAGCGGCCGGCGGGCGTGTCGATCAGCGTGCGCGCCAGGTCGACGGGGCCGCGTTGCGCATCCGGCAGGCGCAAGACCAGGTCGTAGCGACGCGGCCCATCCACGATCTGGGCTCCGTGCGCCCCGTCGGTCAACGTTTGCAGAATCCGCACTGCCTCGCCCGGCGCCAGGCCGGTTTGCGCGAGCCGCTGCGGGTCGATGCGAACCATCACCTGGGGAATCAGGACCTGCTTCTCGACGGTCAGGTCGACCAGGCCATGAACCCCGGCCAGACCTTGCCGCAGCTGCTCGGCCAGGCCGCGCAGGGTGTCGGTGTCGTCGCCGTAGACCTTGATGGCGATCTGGGCGCGCACGCCCGAGAGCAGGTGATCCAGCCGGTGCGAAATGGGCTGACCGATGGCCACCTGCGCGGGCAGGACCGACAACTGGGCACGGATCTGCGCCATCACCGCCTCGCGGTCCACGGGCGGCCCGTCGCGGCGCAGGTCCACGTCGATTTCCGCCGAATGCACGCCCTCGGCGTGCTCGTCCAGCTCGGCACGCCCGGTGCGCCGGCCGACCTGCGTGACACCCGGCACCTCGGTGATCAGCCGCTCGGCGATGGCGCCCATGCGGTTCGCCTCGGCCAGCGAGGTACCGGGGTTGAACATCAGCGACAACACCAGCGAGCCTTCGTTGAAAGCCGGCAGGAAAGCGCGCGGAAAGAAGGGCACCGTGGCCGCAGCCGCAGCCACCGCCACCACCGCCCCCCCCAGGAGCAGCCTGGCGTGCGGAAAGGACCAGTCGAGCAGGCGCCGGTCCCAAGCCTTGAGCCTGGCCACCAGCGGGCTGTCCCCATGGTCCAGCCGCTTCATGCGGCCGAGCAAGGCACTGCACAGCACCGGCGTGACGGTCATGGACACCAACATCGACGCCAGGATGGACACGATGTAGGCGATGCCCAGGGGCGCGAACAGGCGGCCCTCGATGCCGGGCAGCGCGAACAGCGGCACGAACACCAGCACGACGATCACCGTGGCGTAGACGATGCCCGAGCGGACCTCCACGCTGGCCTGCCGCACCACCTCCAGGATGGGCCTGGGCTGCGGCAGCAAGCGGTTCTCCTTGAGCCGGCGCAGGATGTTCTCCACGTCCACCACCGCATCGTCGACCAGCTCGCCGACCGCGATGGCCAGGCCACCCAGGGTCATCACGTTGATCGACTGGTCCAGCAGCCGGAACACGAGCGCCGTCACCGCCAGCGACAGCGGGATGGCCACCAGCGAGATCAGCGTGGTGCGAGCCGACAGCAGGAAGGCAAACAGCACGATGGCCACCATGATGGCGCCGTCCCGCAGCGCCTCGGTCACGTTGCCGATGGACGCCTGGATGAAGTCCGCCTGCCTGAAGAGCACCTGGGGAGCAGCCAGGCCCGGGGGCATGCCGGCCCGGAGCTCCTGCAGCGCGCGCTCGATGAGGGCGGTCACCTTCACCGTGTCCGCCGAGGGCTGCTTCTGCACGCTGACGATGACGGCCGGCTGGCCCTTGAAACCAGCGTCACCCCGCTTGAGCCCCGGCGCGAACCTGACCTGGGCCACCTGGTTCAGCAACACAGGTCGCCCCTCTTTCCAGGCCACCGCGATGCCCTGCAGGTCCTCCACCTTGTTGGTGCGGCCGAGGTGGCGAATCAGGTACTCGCGGCTGTTGAGGTCCACGAAGCCGCCGCCCGCGTTGGTGGCAAAGCCACGCAAGGCCTGCTCGACCTGGGTCAGGGAGACACCCAGCTGGGCCATGCGCGCGGGATCCGGCTCCACCCGCAGCTGCCGCACCTCGCCACCGATGGGGATCACCTGCGACACCCCGGGCACGGCCAGCAGGCGCGGCCGCAGCACGAAGTCCGCGTGCTCACGCGCCTGCATGGGCGACGCGGCGTCCTTGCCATCGCCCAGCGGCAGGGCGATGAGCATGATCTCGCCCATGATGGACGAGACTGGCCCCATCACCGGGGTGATGGACTGCGGCAGTTGCGACCTCAATTGCCCCAGCCGCTCGGCCACCAGCTGGCGATTGCGGTAGATGTCGGTGCCCCAATCGAACTCCGCGTAGACGATGGACAAGCCCACCCCGGACGTCGAACGCACCCGGGTGACACCGGGCATGCCGTTGAGCGCCGTCTCGATGGGGAAGGTGACCAGTTGCTCGACCTCTTCCGGTGCCATGCCACCTGCCTCGGCCATCACCGTGACGACGGGCTTGTTGAGGTCCGGGAACACATCGACCGGCGTGCGCCAGGCCGTGATCGCCCCGCAGGCCATCAGCACGGTGGCGATGGCCAGCACGAAGAGCCGGTTGTGCAGGCTGTGCCTGACGATCCAGTTGAACATGCCAGCCCCTTCAGCGGATCTGTGCGACCAGCGCCGCGCCCTGGACCACGACCCGGTTGTCGGCCGACAGGCCCCGGGTCACCAGCACGGTGTGCGTGTCCAGCACCTGGACCTGCACGGGCTGCGGCACGAAGCGCTCCGCGCCCGACTTGATCCACACCACAGCCTCGTTCGACGGGCTGCGCACCACCGCCTCGGCGGGCAGCACGATGCCCTGGCGGCGCGCCTTGAGCGCCGCCGTCACCACGACCGGCTGCCCCACCGCCAGCATGGCGCCGTCGGACACCTGCACCCCGAAGGTCAGGGGCAAGACCCCATCGCGCAGGGCCCGGGCCGCACCGATCAGCTTCAGCTTCACGCCCTCCACGCCGACCAAGCTGGCAGCGTCAACCTGCGCGCCCATCTGGACATCCGGCGTCGAGGCCTCGACCAGCATGCGGGCAGGGTCGACGACCTCCACCAGCACCTCCCGGCTCTCGACGACCTGCCCCACCTGGATCGCCACCCGCGCGACGACACCAGAGACTGGTGCACGCAAGGGTTCGCGGGCCTCCAGGCTGGCGCCGATGTCTCGCTCGCGCTCCTGCAGCGACCGGGCTTCGACTCGGGCCGCCTCGATCTCCTTGCGGGGCACCGTGCCCTCCAGGGACGCCAGGCGCTGCAGGCGCTGCTCGGCCAGCTCCCGCGCCGCGCGCAACTCGGCGCGCTGCGATCGTTGGGCGGCCTCGGCATATGGCTCGGCATGGTGGCGCACCCAGGCCAGGACCTCGCCCTGGCGAACGACCTGACCGGCCACGGGCAGCCCTTTGGGGCCCGCCTCGATCCGACCACCGTGGGCCGACTGCACCCACCCGCTGGCATTGGGGTCGGCGATCACGCGCCCGGGAAGCTGGACGGTCACAGCCGCCGCCGACTCGGACGCGATCAGGGCGCGCAGGCCCATGCGCCGCTGGGCCAGCTTGGGCACCTGGACACTGCCGTCGGGCAGGCGGGCCAGGCCCGCGGCGTTGGGGGCTGCCGCCAGGTCCAGGTGCTCGCCGTTGGGCCCGTGGGCCCCTGGCGACGCGTGGACCGGGAACATCGCCACGCTCAGCACCAGCGCGGCCATCACAGGCCAGCGGTTTGAAAACAGCTTGCGATTCATGCCTGACCTCCATCGACGTTGCGGGCCGCGACCCGACCAAGCTGGCGCCGCCGCCAGCCCCAGGCGATCGCCGCCACCATCGCGACGAGCGCGCCCAGGCCCCAGCGTGACCACGCGCTGCCCGGGTGGCCTTCGCTCCCCTGAGCCAGCGAGCCCGCCTCGACCCGCAGCACGGCATCGAGCAGGTCGCTGTCTTCGCCCGCCAGGATGGTGATCACCACCGGGTGCTCGCCTGGGGTCGCCAGCAGCTTCAACAAGGCCGGGTCGTCGACCGCGTAGTCGCCGTGGTCTTCGTGGAACCGGGCCTTTGCCTTGAGCGGGCCCGACTCGATTTCGACATCGGCGCGGAGCACCGGCTCATTGGTGGCGAAGCGGTCGATCAGCACCGACAACTCGCCCGAGCCCAGTTGACCGACCAGCTCGAACAACTCGGACTGGGCCTCCAGCCGGGGCGCGGCCGCGGCCGACGCAGGGACGTTTTGCGCCGGGGCGTCGAGGTGCTCACCGTTGGGGCCATGGGCCCCGGGGCCTGCCCACGCCGGGCCAGACAGCGCACAAAATGCCCAGGCCAGCACAGGCCTGCGGAGGGTTCGCTTGATCGTGTTCTTCATGGGAGTTGCCCCAACGCTTGGTGGAAACGGGCCTGAGCTTGGGCCACGGCCGCTTGTTGACGCACGGCATCCGACTCGGCCTGGCTGGCCGCCGCCAAGCCGCGAAGCACCTCGGGCAAGGCCGACTCGCCGGCCTGAAAGGCCTTCTGGAGCAGGCGCGCACGCTCGCTGAGCAGGGACGCGCGCTCCTGGTGTGCTTCGGCCTGGGCCCGGGTGGCCGCGAGGTGGCTGCGGGCCAGGCTGAGCTCGGCTTCGAGCTGCAGGCGCAAGCGCTGCTGGGCGGCCTGCGCCGTGTCCTGCTCGGCCCAGGCCGCCGCCAGGCGAGGTTGGTTGTGGGCCTCGCTGCCAAGCGGCCAGCGCAGCGACAGCGCCACGCTCCTTTCGAGGGGCTGCCCCCATCCCGGCCGCTCCTGACGCAGGCCGATGGCCAGTTCAGGTGGCGCCCCCCACTGAGCCTGGGCCTGGGCCAGCCGCTGGCGTGCCCGTTGAACCGCCGCATCGGCCAGGCGGGCCTCCATGTGGTCGTCGACCAAGGCGCCTGGCTGGGCGTCGGGCTCCTCAGGGAACGCCTCCGGCTGGGGAGCGATCTGCCAGCCCGTCAGCAAGGCCCAGGCGCTGCGCTGCGCCTCGAGGGCTTGCTGCGCCTGCCGCGCCATCGCCCTCGCGGCCAGCATGTCCGCCCTGGCGGCCATGGCGTCCGCAGGCGCCAGGTCGCCCGCCTTGACGCGCCGCTCCACGTCCGCGCTCAGCGCTTCGAGCAGTTGGTGCTGCCGGTCCGCCTGCTCCGCCTGCGACTCGGCCGTCGTCAGCTGGGTGGCCGAGTCGCGCACCTGAGCGGCCAGCTTCAGCCGGGCCACCTCTTCGGCCGCTCGGGCCCAGGCGATTTCGGCCTCGGCCGCATCGGCGCTCTGCTGACGCTGGCCCAGGCGCCACAAGGGCCAAGCCAGGCCGACATCGGTTTCACGGGCCCCATCGGCGGCCGCGCCACGGCCTTCTCGCTGCGACAGCTCCAGCGCGGGCGGGCCCGCCAGCCAGGTGGAGGCCACCCGCTGCTCGGCCTGGGCCTGCCGGTGTCGACCGCGTGTTTCGGACGCTTCGACGGAGCGGGCCCAGGCCGCATCCAGGGCCTGCGCCAGCGTGGGGCGCTGTGCAGCCAAAGCAGAGGGGCTGGTAGGGGACGGGGCGGGGGCGGGCTGCGCCAACGCGGGGCAGCCCAGGGTGCCGCCTGCGATCACGCAGGCCAGGCACCACGGGGTGAGCCATGGGAGGGACATCACGGTCATCCTGACTGAAACGTGGGGCCCTCGCCGGCTTTCAGCACGGCAGGCAGGCGCCCCGGTTCAAACCCGACACGCAGGGCCTTGCCCCGCGCATCACGGCGGTGTCAGGTGAGTGATCGGGGCGGTCGCTCAAGCCCCATCAGGAAGGGCTGAGCTGGCTCGGTGGCGATGGCCGCGGCCGGCGGCTCTGCACGCAAGCTGAGCACGGGCAGAACGACTTCGGCCAGCAAAACCGGGGCGAACAGGCAAGCGTCGTTCATCACATGCTGCCGGGATGCCGCCGAGTCGTCGAGGTGAAAGCCATCACCATGGTCGTCATGGTGGTGCGACACCCCCTCGAAGTGGAGCATGGCGTGGACCATCTCCTTGCCTTCGGTCACCAACACGCCCAGCCCTGCACACGCCAGCGATTGCCAGAGCATGCAGAGGACGAGGAGGATGGAGAGCCTGCGGCGCATGGAGCGCAGTCTAGCAGGGGAGCCTGAGCGGCGCAGCCACTGTCCGGGTTCGGAGTGCGGGCACGATCGCGCTTCCCCGCACCTGGTGATTCGCATTTCTTGACCAGGGTCGAGGATGATGGCCAACAACGCTTTCTGTTGACGGGGCAACCCTCGTTCTCGCACGCAAAAGGGCCGCCAGGCGTGCCCGGCGGCCCTCTTTACTCAGCGGTCAGGCCGCTTCAGTTCAGGCAACAGGCCAAGTGCTCAAGGCAACAGGTCAGGTCACCACAACAGGCCTCCGTGGCCCAGACGACGGCGGTCAGCCCCATGAGGCCCAGGCCGGCGCCAGCCTTGATCAGCAAGTTCTTCATGTTGAAAGTTCCTTTGAAAAATGGGGAAATCGAATCAGGTGAAGCGATCCATCTTCCGAGGTGGCTTCCAGATGTCGCCGACCGGCTCCGGTGCCCGTCGCCACCCAAGGCGCTGGGGGCGGTCTTCTTCAGGCATCACCGGGGGCATTCGCAGGTTGGTTGCACTCAGCGCACTGCCGGCACATCCCGCACAAGCCGTGCAAGCAACCTGCACACAGGCCATGACGGCGTCGCACGGGTCATCGCAACAGGGCTCGCTCAGGCGCACAGCCCCCAACACCTGCCAGGAAGCCAGGAGCAGGGAGAATGTGACCAGCCAGCGCCGCATGTCGACCTCAGCGCACTGTGAAAGTCTCGCTCAGTGGGAGAAAAATCGGGCTGACTGGGGCAATGAATGCTGCCCCCCGGATCACAAGCCCAAGCTTGAACCCCTTCGGGCGAGCTTGCGCCGCCCTGTCCGCTTCCTCCACCAGATCACCACCCCTGTCACCGACAAGGCGGCTACCGCCAAACCTGCGGCACAGACCACCAGTTGCATGGGCCAACCCCACACCCCGGCCATGTGCAGCGTGGTGAACCAGGTGCGGATGGTGTCGCCACTTGCCGAACCAGTGGGCAGCCAAACACCGATCAAAGCTCCCGTGTCCGCGTCAAAGCTCACCTGAGTAAGACCCCATCGTTCGGCTGCATCACGGGTGCTGCGCACCCGGTAGCTGTACACACCACTTCGCGGGTCATGACTCAATGCATCCTCGTCCAGCACCGCGAAACCGGCACGTTCAGCCTGGTGAGACATCAGCGCCCTGCCCCGTTGCCTTGCATCCTGCCAATCCAGTTTCGGCGACAAACGCGGCGCATCCAGATCAGAAGGCTTCACGTCCTGCTGATGGGCAAAGAAGACGTTCATGATCGGGTCATGCACCTCGCGCAGGTTGAAGGCCACGGCGCTCCAGGCCAACACAAACAGCATTGCCCAAGGCCACAAGCCCGCCACTCGGTGCGCATCGAGGTGGCGCCTGTAGCTGCTGCTGCCAAACCAGCGCAAGCTCCAGGAAATCCGCCATCGACTCAACCAAGCCCTGAAATGGGTCAAGCTCACGCGACGTCTGGATCGCCCCCTTGTCTGCCGAGCAGGGAGCGTCAGCCGGGCGCCAACGAAGCAATCCAGCGTCCACAGCAACGCGATCACCCCCATTGCAAAGCTGCCGATATCCCCAAGCAACAAAGAGTGATGGAGGCGGTAGATGAAGGGCATGAGGTTCTTCACGCCCTGAGAAAGGTCCCCCCATTTGCGCTGCCCAAGCACCTTCCCACTGTAGGGATCGACGAAAACTTCGTCATTTGCCAACTCTGGCGCCTCGCCTGTCGCGGGATCAGGCAGTGCGTACAGCCGAAGCACGACGGGCTCGTTCGGTTTTTTCGACAAAGGCACCCGCGCCACGAACGTACCCGGGTACAGAGCCTGGATCCGATCGCGAATCAGCAACGGGTCCATCCGGTCGGCATTGGGATGGGGTTGCTTGATGCGCCACAACTCCGGCGAGGACCATGCCTCCAGCTCATGGTTCCAGGCCAGAAGGCTCCCGGTGATCCCGGCCTGCAGCAGGAAGCCAGCGATCACCAAGCCGACGTAACGATGCAAACGCACCAGATCGGATCGCCCCACCCGCCAACGCCGAGCGAAGGAAGCGCCAGGTTCGTTTGCGTCAACGGAGGAACAACCGCCACTCATGCGGCCCCCGCCACCGCGCGCCAGGGGGCATCGACAATCATCGGATTCTGAGCGACCAGCGCCGCGGCTCCCCCATCCTCAACACCCGTCACCTGGCCGCTCTCCATGCGAATCAGGAGATCAGCCACATCAAAATAGCGGTCATCGTGTGAGATCACCAAAACGGTCTTGCCCATGGTCTTGAGCTCGGGGAGCAACTCTCGATAGAAGACGTCCTTGAACACCGGGTCCTGGTCTGCAGCCCACTCGTCGAACACCAGGAAAGGCCTGTCTTCCAGGTAAGCCACCACCAAAGCAAGCCTCTTGCGCTGCCCTTGAGAAAGCGCTCGCGTCGTGAAAGCGCCTTGCCGCACCTGCACCTTGTGCTGCAGGTGCAGCTTGCCCAGCAACGCATTGCCCCGCTCGTCCAGATCTGCGCCAGGGGCATCAAGCAAACGTTCAAACAGGTGGAAGTCAGAAAAGATGGCCGAAAAATTCTGCCGATGTGCATCGCGCTCCTCGTCGCGCACCGTTTGACCATTGAGGCGGATGACACCCGCATCCGGCCGATACAGGCCCACGAGCAGCTTGGCCAAAGAAGTCTTGCCGCTGCCATTCCCCCCAACCAGAAAGTAGATGCGACCGGGCTCGAAATCCAGGCTCACAGGGCCCAACGTGAACAGCTCATCAGCAGATTCGTGAAAGTACCGGTGTGTCACCCCTTCCAGGCGCAGACCGGTGAAGGGCGCGCGCACTTGCTGCGAGCAAGCATCGGCCTCTTCATGCGAGAGTTCTCGGGTGATGTCCTCGATGCGCTGAGCCGATGCCTTCGCTAGGTTGGCCCGAGGCAAGGTCAGCAGCAGGTTCTCCAGCGGCAACACCATGTACACGAAGATCAACGCGAACCCCGTCATCACACGAGCCCGGTCCGGCACGTCGCCAACCAGCAAGAAGAGCACCAGCCCGATGAATGCGTAGATGAGGAAATGGCCCCACGCCGCCGAAACCAGGAACAGCGACATGCCAAAGGCCCGTTTGCGGCGCACTGTTTCAATCGATCGATGGAGCATCTCTTGTGAAAACCACTGGCGCTTGGCCGCGTTCATGCGCAGCTCCTTTGCCCCATCGACCAAGGACCGGAAGTGCTCAAACAGGTGGTCCTGCTCCTTCGCCGCCACGTCGATGTGTTCAATGGCGCGCAGGTGTGCCAGGTGATAGCCCAGCGAGCCCAGACCGATGACCAGCGCAGCGGCCAGAAAGACCTGCCAGGAAAGCCATGCCATGTAGACCAGGCAACCGCCCACGATGATGGCGTTGACGAGGATGGCAGGCAGGTTGACAAAGAACTCCGCCACATTGGCGCAGTGCTCGGACAAGGCAGAGTTGACGCGCGGGCCTCCGATCTCCTCCATGCGCCGGTAGCCGGCTTTCATGACGCGCATGGAGATGTGGCGCCTGAGTTCGGCCTGCGCCCATTGGCTCAGGTGCTCAAAGAGCACGGAGGCGAGCATGCGTGACAGCATCGCCAGCACCGCCACCCCAGCAAACTGCCAGGCCAAGCGAATTCGATCTGCGTCATCAGGCGTTGTCAAGGCGTTGTTGATCTGCGCAACCAGGAGGACGCCGCAGACGCCTGACACGACGCTGGCGAGGGAGGCCGCCGCGAGCAGCGCCCCGGATTGTCGGATGAGATGAGCCAGCAAGGTGCACCGCCAGAGTGTGAATGGATCAACTCGTGTATGACGATGGGTGAGCTGGTTTGTTTAGGGGCCCAGCGCATTGGCCTAAACATCCAGATGCGTTCTTCGTCTCCAAGGCATGAAAGCTCAAACGGCAGATCACCTTTGATCCCGATCCTTGCGCCGCTGTTTCAAGGTGAGTGGTCCCATCATGGGCAGGGAGTGAGTTGCCCGCCTCATCCTCCACCGCCACCAGGTGGATCGCGTCATGCGCTGTCCATGTGGACGAGCCAGCACGGCATGCTGCTCGAGACCTTGACCCTGCACGCCAGGCACATGGGCGAACGCACACAGGATCTGAGGGCTGCGACCTCGATGTGGAGCCTCGACTACCTGTGGTTGCTACTGCCCCCCGCGACGGCTGGAGCCATCCTCCTGAGACACGGATTGCCGCTGGACCCCTCATCCTGCCACTTGGACATTGACGTTCGCGGCGCACCCGTTCAATTGCAAATGCCCAACTCGGGCCGCGCACTGCAAGGCGATGCAAGCATCCAGGCTCACCTGGAATTTCTGACGCGCCAACACCTATCGCCCTTGTTCTCGGCCTTGCACTCTTGCGCCGGACTGCCGATCAAGATCCTGTGGGGCAACGCCGCCCGCATCTTTTCGGACATCCTCAAAGCCATGGTGGATACCGCCAGCGCCCATGGCGACGCGACGACCTTGTCCGACGTCGCTCGACACGGACATGCCCTGCTGACAGCGCCCGTCTGGCCGGACCTCGCCCCCAACCCGTTGTGGGAGCACGGCGGACGTCCGGATTCTTTTGAGGCGATTCAAGCGCCATCTTCCCTTTATGCGCAATGCTGCCTGCGACACAGACTGGCAGGTCAAGTTCACTGCAGCAAATGCCCGCTTGAGCCAGTCTCCCTTTGCACCAAACACGCGAAAAGGCGAGTCAGCAAGGAAGCAACGCCCGACTCACCGTCTGCTGCGCACCCTCAGCGTTCATCAACAAGTTTTGCATGTGACGCAAACCGCCTTCCATTGCGGGAAACAGGCTCTGATTGAAGTTGTTCCAACGCAGCTCCAAGATGGTGTCCTGCGGTTCAATGCAGGTGTTGAGCACGTCCACGATCACTTCGCCCGAATCAATGCCGTTGTCAACGTAGTGAAAAGATGCCCCCGTCTTGTCCACCACAGGAACATCGATCGCCTCCATGGTCTGCCAGTTAACCACCTTCTTGCCTCGGGCGCCGTACAAGGCATCCAGGGTCGCGTGAGCGCCGCGCCGCTCATGCGGCGATTCGATGCGGGTGATGCCCGGATGGATGTTGACCACTTTGCGGCAATAAGGTGCCCCCGGCCGGATCAGCTCATCGAGGATGACCAGCAGGCCGTCGAGCAACACCAGATCAGCCCCCAACTCGCCCAACGTGAGCTGAAGCTGCCGCTCGAAGGCCGACTTGCCAGCGATCCGCTCTGACTTGGCACCCATCGGCAGACGCCGGTAGGTGGACGGCACCGCGCACAGCAAATCGTTCATGGCACGGCCTTGAACACGCAGCTCGGGCGGATAGAACCACTGCCGCCCTCGCTGCCACGTGCAGCCGTATTCGGCCAACTTGCGCTGGTCTGCCGGGGATCCTTCGTCGTCGTCACGGATCACGGCTTCAAGGCTGTAGGCATCCCCCAGATCGGTGTGATTCAGCAAGTGCGCCAAATGCTCCAGCGGCGACTTCATGTAGCGCAAACCACCCTTGTAGGCGATGTGCTGGCCGGCCTTGTCCGCCGCCGCGTTGCGCAGCGACCAGATGTATGTGAGTTTGATCTTAGGCATGGTTTGACAGGGAAAGTTGGGCGCGCCCGATCCGATAGACCAGAGCGCCATGCAACAGGGAAGCCAAGCTGAAGACGTTCAAGCTGCGCATCTGTTTACCGGCGCTAAACAAAGTCGCCCCTGCCTCGTCTGAACAGGCTGCCATCTGCATTCGGCCCTCGGGCTCCACGTGGACTGGCCTCAACCATTCGATCAGCAAGGAGCACTTGATGACAGCCCACGACCTCATTGGCATCGGATTCGGACCGTCCAACATCGCCTTGGCCATCGCGCTGGAGGAAAAGCGCGATGCAACCCGCCGCATGGATGCCCTGTTCATCGAGAAGCAACCCGGCTTCGCCTGGCACCAGGATATGTTGCTGGAGCAGGCCCACATGCAGATCTCCTTCCTGAAGGACCTGGCCACCCTGCGCAACCCCACCAGCCGCTTCACGTTCGTCAACTACCTGCATGAAAAGCGCCGCCTGCAGGACTTCATCAACCTCAAAACCTTCTTCCCAAGCCGACACGAGTTCAGCGACTACTTTGCCTGGGCCGCTGGGCAGTTTGCGAGCCAATGCGCGTACGGCGAAGAAGTGCTGGAGGTGTTGCCGCAAGAGAGCGGCCGGGAGGTCCATCTGTTGCGCGTTCGCTCAAAGGATGCGCAAGGCCATATCCGCCAGCGCTTGGCGCGCAACTTGGTGGTGAGCGTGGGAGGCAGCGCACATGTCCCCGATGTCTTCCGCCCTCTGGCCAACGACGCTCGCGTTGTCCACTCCAGCCGCTACTTGAGGGGCATCGGCGAGAACGGGCAGGCCAAACGCATCGCCGTGGTGGGAGCGGGCCAGAGTGCGGCAGAGATCTTCATGGACATGCATGGCCGGCCCCATGCCCCGCAGGTCGACCTGATCATGCGGGCACGCACCATCAAACCCTCTGACGACAGCCCGTTTGTCAACGAGATCTTCAACGTCGATGCCGTTGACGACATTTTCAGCCGGGAGCCTGGGGAACGCAGCGACATGCTCAGGGAGTTCCGGCACACCAACTATGCCTGCCCTGACATGGCGCTGATCGAAAACATCTTCCAGGTCTTCTACCTGCAAAAGGTCAAGGACGAATGCCGTCACCGATTCCTGAGGCGGACCGAGATCAAAGCCGCCAGCGCCGCAGCAGATGGCGTCCGGCTCACGCTGCACGACGCCAACACCGGTACCGAGAGCTCTGTTCGATACGACGCCGTGATCCTGGCCACGGGCTACGAACGCAAGCTACACCGCGAGATGCTGGCCCCCATCGCGCAACACCTGCAGGACTTCGAAGTGGACCGGCAATACCGCCTGAAAACCCACCCTGACTTCCGCCCCGCCATTTTCCTTCAGGGCGCCAACGAGGCCACCCACGGCCTCAGCGACACGCTCTTGTCCGTGACAGCGGTGCGCACAGGCGAAATCGGCGAGGCCCTCACATCGAGCGGCTCACTGAACACCGTTTCACAGCTGCGCCCCAACCTGCACGCGATCAGGGCCTGACGCCCTGAACCCCTTTCGTCAACCTCCACAGAAAAGAGTTTTTCCATGGCTTGCGCCAGTCGTACCCCATTCATCTTCTCGCCCGCACGCTCGCAGATCAGCCTGGCCACCCGAATGCTGTTACTGGCCTCGACGCTGACAGCAGCGGCCGCTCACGCCACCGAGAATGCACCCACGGGGCAAGCAACCGCATCCTCACCGGCACCTGTCCTGCCTGAGGTGTCGGTGACCCGCAAACGCACGAAATCCACCACCGAAGGCTCGAATGCCTACACCACCGACGTCACCCGTGCGGCCACCGGGCTGAGCCTGTCGCTTCGCAACACACCCCAATCGGTCACGGTGGTGACCCGTGAGCGCATCGACGACCAGAACATGATCTCGCTGGCCGATGTGATCCAGAACGCCCCGGGTGTCTCGGCCAAACCCATTGACTCCGTGCGGCAAACTTTCTACTCACGCGGACTGCCCATCAGCAGCGTGCAGATCGATGGCTTGCCGATGACGTGGAACACCGCTGAATCTCCAGGCGAGGTCAACGCCAACCTGGCACTCTACGATCGCGTGGAAATCGTGCGAGGCGCCACGGGGCTGTTGAGCGGAACGGGTAACCCGTCGGCCTCCATCAACCTGGTTCGCAAGCACGCAGACAGCAAGGTGTTCAAGGGATCGGTGGGCGCTGTTGTCGGGTCATGGGATCGCGTGGGCGCCGACTTCGACATCACCACCCCGCTGAACCAGAGCGGCTCGGTGCGGGCACGCCTGGTCGTTGACGCCAGCCAGCAAGCATCGTTCGTCGACCTTGAGAAAAGCCAGCAAAGCGTGGTCTACGGTGTGGTGGATGCAGACCTGACCTCCAGCACGCGCCTGAGCATTGGGCTGAGCGAACAGCGCGATGACCGACAAGGCAATGCCTGGTCGGGGTTGCCCATTTGGCACGCCGATGGCAGCCGAACCGATTTCGACCGCTCCAAGACAACCGCCGCCGACTGGAACCTGTGGGACTCGCAGCAAAAGAGCGTGTTCGCGACCTTGACACATCAGTTGGACAACAAGTGGTCGTTGCAAACAACGGCGGCCCAACGTCGCAACACACACCAGCAAAAGGTGCTGTGGTTGTACGGCAACCCAGAGCGTTCAACGGGCCTGGGCATGGACGGATTCGGCGTGAACTGGGACATCGACCACAAACAGAACGAAATCGGTATCCACGTTTCAGGCCCGGTTGGACGAGGTCACGAACTGAGCTTCGGTCTGAACCACAGCAAACAGGAGCTGACTTACGCAACACGGGAACAAAATTCCCTGCTGGCGAGCACTGGCAACTTCAACCATTGGGACGGCTCCATCGCGGAGCCTGAGTGGACAGACAGTTTGCCCATGCAACGAACCCAGATCACGGAAAGCGGCCTGCATGGTGCCGGCCGCATGCAACTGACCGAGACCACCAAACTCATCGGCGGGGTTCGGGCCATTCGCTGGCGCGTGGACAACGATGAAACCCTCTTCAACGCGGCCTATCAGAGCAGCAAGAACCATTTGACGCCCTACCTGGGTCTCGTTCAGGACCTGGGCGAGCAGGTGTCCATCTACGCAAGCTACGCCGACATCTTTGGACCGCAGCTTCGTCGAGACCGCAATGCCAAATTCCTGGATCCGATGACAGGCAAGAACGCCGAGATCGGGATCAAAGCCGAATGGCTTGATGGCCGACTGCAAGGGTCCTTGGCCATTTTCCGCGCCAAGCAGGACAACCTGGCACAACGTGATGGCAGCCTGTTCGTGCCGGGCAGCGATGGCCGCGAACGTGCCTACTTCGCAGCCCAGGACGCCACCACCAAAGGCCACGAACTGACGCTGACAGGGTCTCTGACATCCAACTGGCTCATCGACGTTGGCTGGAGCCAGTTCTCCATCAGCGATGGCACAGGACAAGACCTCAACACCGATCAGCCGCGCCGCATGTTGAAGGTTTTCACGCGTTACAAAGTCGATGGATGGACCTTGGGTGGCGGCGTCAACTGGGAAAGCAAAAGCCACTCGATCGGGACGAACCCATCCGGCGCCGATGAAAAGGTCAGCCAGGGCGCCCATGCCGTCGCCAACCTGATGGTGCGCTACGAATTCAGCAAGCAGGTGTCTGCTCAACTCAACATCAACAACGTCTTCGACAAGAAGTACTACGCCAACCAGATCGGCCGCTTCGGCAACCTGTTCTATGGCGAGCCGCGAAACGCCCAGCTCGCGGTCAAGTACACCTTCTGATCCTCTGTGCTCTTGAAGGCGCCATCGGTCTGGCATCGATGGCGCCTTTTCATTTGCTTCAGCATCAAACCAAGCTTGTGCGCATGGCCTGTTGCATCGACTTGATCAGGACAGGGTCTTTCACGATTCTTAGGTGATCGGCATCGACCCATTGGTTCCGCACATCGCGCAGGCGCATCCATTGAGCAAAGCGATCGACCTCAACCTTTTGACGCTCAGCGGACCACCAGACATGGAGCGGTGCACACAGCGAAGAGGCCGGTCCGTCATGACGCAGCGAACACAGCGTCAGCGCCCGAGCGGTCATGAACAGGCTCGCCAGCTCTTCGTCGGTCAGGGCGGCGTAGTCATGCAAGGCTGAGCGATCGACCCGCTCCATCACCAGCCCGAGCAGGTGGCCGATGGCCACTTCGGGATCGATCAACTGTTCAAGGCAGCTCGTGATCCGGTCGTCCGACAACAGCTCGGCATGCAGCCGATCTGGCACCAGGATGGCGAAGAATGCTTTCAGCTGGTCTGCCACTTTTTCGCTGGGACGCGGCCCGGCACCTTGGACATAGGGGTCGATCGAGGCGACCAGGGCCACCTGCCGGCCCCGCGCTTCGAGCACACCCGCAACCCATGGCGCCAGAGCGCCACCCAGCGACCAGCCGCACAGCCGCAACGCGCCAGCGGGCTGCAACTGCTCCACGGTGTTGGCGTGCGCGTTGGCCAGGTCCATCAGGAGCGGCTCGCCGTGTGCAGTCAGGCGACCGAGGTCTGCGGCCGTGCACGGCAGGCCGATCACCCGACACTGGCCAGACAGGGAGCGGGCCAAGACGGTGTGATCCAGCACGCTGCCCCAGCCATCGTGAAGGGTAAAAAGAATCGGCAAAGCTGGGTCTGCAGCATTCAGGGCGATGGTCTGATTGCCAACGGCTTGGTGCTCAGCCAGTTGTGCGAGTGTGGGTGCAGCGAACACATCTCGCACGGTCAAACGCGGCAGGCTCGCAGACCGCCTGGCGTGGTCGATGACTTGCAGGACCAGCAAGGAATGCCCGCCGATTTCAAAGAAGTTGTCGTGGCGCCCGATGCGCTCTGGCGCCAGGCCCAACACCCGCGCCCAGATCTGCGCCAGCGCCTGCTCGACCTCGCCTTGCGGCGCCTGTGTGGCTGGCCTCTGCCCGGCTTGCCCCGCTTGCCCCTGT
>Ga0180008_1000720_pt1 | contig 24720 bp, 21 predicted proteins | sample MM_PW_MetaG_FD_121121 | JGI IMG/M metagenome (GOLD analysis project Ga0180008, IMG submission 121121) | Groundwater microbial communities from the Aspo Hard Rock Laboratory (HRL) deep subsurface site, Sweden - MM_PW_MetaG | ecosystem: Environmental > Aquatic > Deep subsurface > Groundwater... | reverse complement strand
GATTTTTTCAAAAACCCGTAGGGCTTGAACTTTACTATTTGAAACCGTAGCAGACCTTTACTTTCTTTTTATTTATTTTTTTTATTCTAGGGGCGTTATTATGTGGTTGGGATTATTCTTATGGAAATATGCAATCAAACACCCCCAAGCACCGCAAGGAATGGAGCTAAAATTTAGCGGTAGCGGAATTATAGCGGAATGTATGAGGAGCGAAGAGGCGGGGTTGCGGCAATCGAACAGCCACCATAGACGCGAGAGTTGAGCGTAGGCACGGAGCGAAACGTAGCGGATATGAGCGTGTAACGGCGGGGAAAAAATGAAAGACTCCCGCCTTTTTTTGGCGGGTAACCTTGATTCAGGGAATAGCGACCTTCTAACACTAAAGTTTGAAAGAAACAATAATCGTCCTTTTACACTAGATATGATTGTATGTAGATTGTGGAGCGAGCCAACCCCGATGGCTGTGCGAGGGAGCAACCGCTGAAAAAATATAGGGCGGCAGACATAATACTGCTGGAATGTAGTGAAACGCCCTTCGACTACGCTCAGGATGACAAAATGCGTATTCATAGCAGAGGTTCTTAAATAACGAAAAGGGCAGTGTAGCGAAATGAAGCGGTATTGTGGATGCATAAGCCCGACCGAACGCAGGAAGTGACCGTGTGAAGATGAGGAACGAAACAGTACAAAAAATATAGCTGCTTATTTTCAAGCTGCTGTATTTTTTTGTGCTGCGAAGTGTCTGTGGAATGGACCCCGATAGCCATCGGGGGACTGTAACAGCCGAACGGAACAAAGGGAACGACCGTAGAGAGACCGCTTGATTGCACGTGTTTTTTTTAACGAAAATGTTGTTATGTAAATTATCCTTTTAACAGGATTAAATCATAGAACATTAAACGTGTTTCCAAAATAGAGACAGCATCAAGTCCTGTGAATTCTTTTTCTTGTTCTTCTGTGCTGAAAAGTGGTACAAACCCATTATCTGAATAGTATTTTAATGGACCAGGAGTGTTATAGGAATCAACAACTATGAAACGGCAACCAGTTTTATTTGCTCCATCGATAAACCAAGATTTAATAAAATCCATGAGTTGTTTACCAGTGCGATCAGTTTCTCCAACTACATTCCTATAATTTTTATTTACACCTAGTCTACCAATTAGAACCGCAGGATACGATTTCATTTGTTTTTGTCTAGGAATGTCTTTGATTACTTTTTTCTTTCTAGAATTAGGTAGAAAAGATGTTTTTATACTATCATTGGAAATAGTAAAAGCACAAATAATAATTTGTGGATTTATATCTAAAGTAAAACAATAGGTTTTGCCTAATAATTCGGATTGGTAGTTAAGCGCATCGCTTTGAAAAAAATCATTCAAATCTTCATTATCGCAATCGAAAGGCTCACAATAGGAATTTATTTTGTCATTATAAACTTGGAGTGTACAATTATCAAATAAGAATCCCAAGATAGAATTATATTTTTGCTTTGGCTAAAATTTTAGACGCAGTTGACACTTGCTTGGAAAAATCTACAGAAGATTTATTTGCAGTATTTGCAGTAACTGCCGAGGTAAAAGCGTGTGCTGCTTTTGCCTTTAAAACAGGTATTGATTTGATTGCAATTGCCATAATAATATTTTTTTGTTGGTACAAAAGTAAATAAATGTAATACAATAACAATACATTACAATTTTATTTAACATATCTATTTAAGCCTAAGTAAAGTGTATAGTTTAACTCTCGTGAATATAATTGTGTTTAATATCATCAAGTAGAGTTGTAAAATAACTTAGTTTGTAACTTATGTCATCCAATGAAGGTGTACTATAATTTGATGGAGATTGACCTAACAACAATTCTATTTTAGAATTAATAACACTAACCTTTTTAGCAATAGCTATAAGTTCTTTACTAATATCCTCTATTTCACCATCACTTAAACCCTCGTGTCTTATGTCTAAATTTTCGTTTGAAAAATCAAAATCATTTTCTTTTAAAATTAAGGTTTTATCATCTATTTTCTTAAAACCAACTTTCAAAGCAGTACTCATTGAGGCTTCATAGTTTTTTTTACCAATTTCTAATTCATTGATAGATATCTTTAATTCTTCTCTTTCAACAATGCTAAATAAATATGGAATTATTGCATCTTTCAAAGCTGTTGTTAAATAACCTTTTTTACGATACTTAGGAAGGATAACCCAATGTAAATCTGTTTTCATATCCAAAACAGCACCTACATATTCGATTTCATTTTTAATCAAGAAAAAAGTTTGTGGATTATTTCTATAAAAAGTACTATTAATCCAAATATGAGCTAATTCAACATTTTTACTTATTGAATGTTTGATACAATTTTTATAATTTGGATACCTATTTAATTTATTGATGATGGATATGATGGATTCTTCAGACATTTAAATTGTTTTAAGGAAAAAATTTTCAATCACTTCTTTTAGTTTTTTATTCTTCATTTGTTTTGCTTTTATTTTTAAATCATCACCATCATAATAAACTACTTTAAAACGCTTTGAAGTTTCAGAAAGATGCTTCAATCTTACTAATGCATCATCAGTAAAACCGCTTGTAGACCAATATTCAAATACAATATCTTTTTCTTTATATACTTCTATATTTTTTATCCATTTGAAAAAAGCAGGTAGTTTTATACCATCCCATTTTTCAATTGATTTTAAATCTATTTTGGAATTTGTTGCTTTACATTCTGATATTACAATTTTATCAGTATAAACACTTATAACATCAAGTTCATGTTTACCCGTTTCGTCAACTATTTCTCTACCTAAATATAATGACTGACATGTAGTTGAATGAATGTGTCCTATAACAAATTCGAATAATGTTCCTTTAATATTATTAGCAAGACCTTCATTAAATTTCTTAAGCTGTTTAATTAAATCTAAATATTTTTCTGGAGTTTGTTTTAAACTTGCACCTGCATTATTTAAAATACTAACTAATTCTTTTAAAGTTTCAGCATATTTTTCTCCAAATAGTTCTTTTATAAAACCAACGACAATTCCGTTTTTCTTTAATAAAGCTAATGCTTCGCCATCAACATCATCAACAATTAGAAAAGGAATTAACCTCGATGATTTTTCAAATTGTTTTATAGTATTTAATTTATCTATAAAAAAACGAACATCATTCTCATAAATTGGATGACCTAATAGTATATCAGCTACTACATAACCATTTTTTGTACCATCCATTAATCCTGTCACAAATGAAACTCCTTTGAAACCAAAACGGAATTTACCATACTCGCCAAATAACTCTCCTGTATTAAATGATATTAAACCTATATTCTTGCTTAATGATCTAAAATTATCTAAAACAGTATCTTTAATTGCTTCTATAGCACTGTAATGTGCATAATTAGTGAATGAATTATTATATTTTGGTGAAAGTAAATATCTATCATCATTAAAAATTAAAATACCTTGCCCAACAAAATTTTGAAGTACCTCTTTAAAAGGAATATGACTTTTTAAAGCAATAATGGGATAATTTGTATAACATTCTAAATATTTTTGGCTGATTATACCGCCACACATTTTTAATGCATTCAGACAATACCAATATTTTCTACCATTATTAAGAAATGAATTTAATAAGTTGTCATAAAAATCCAGTGCAGATTTATGTTCTTCTAGAAAACAGAATGCTTGTCTGCTACTGTAAAACCCTTTGATTTTCTCAATACTAACATCTCTACTAATTAACTGACTGGCAGTATTTTTGGATAAACCATAACGACTTTCTAAATGAGTAATTAACTCACCAGACATTATAGGACCTGTTTGTTTTAGTACTTCTTCACACTTTGTCATATGACGCTATATATAAATAACTCTTTAGAGTTATTGCAAACCCTAATTTTTTTTGAAATGACAGCAGTAAAATAGAGGTTTTATTATTTTTAAATTTATTTTTTTGACTCAAAACAACACTTTACAATGTCATATAGTTTTTATTTTACTTAATCACTTGTTTTATCAAGCTCATTATATACTCTAAATCTTTATCATTTTCGATTTGAATTTGATAGTCTCCATTTCCACGATGACCAATGTTTGAAACGTCTTTTGCTAAACCTTTTGGATCGTCTAATGCTCCTATTTTAGCATTTATAAATATCTTTAATCCTTTCTTTTGCATTTCAATATCCGAAATGTTACTGCCTTTTTTGAAAGCGATATAGAATTTTTGAGGAATAATTTCTATCCCATCAACAAGATTTATTATTGCAGCTTTGAACTTTTCGTATAATTCAATTGAAGTGTCAGAGCCGTTATTATAATGGTCTTCTTCTGTATAAACTTTTATGTTCTCTTTTACTTCTTTTAGTTTCTCACTATTTTCTAATAGCGGTTTTATACTTGGTGCTCCGCTACTTTTTTTAATACTGTTGATGCTAATCGTATTATTCTCGAATTGTTTTACTTCCCATAATTCTATTCCAAAATCTTTGAAATCACTTGCCGATATTTGGTTTTCGGTAAAGCTTGGAGATACAAAAGCGACTCTTGATTGTGACCAATCTACATCTTTACTGTGCAAAGTATCTTTTAATGTTTCGTTGTAGGTAAGTATGAATTCTGCTTTGTTTTGAAGCATTAAATTAAGGTAGGTGAGGCCTTGGTCTACTACGCTGTAGTTTTTGTCTCTTTTGTACTCAATGATGATAAATGCATTGGTTTGTTTGTCGTAAGCTAGAGAATCTATTCGTTTGTTTTTTATGGCAAATTCTGACTTTACTAATTGCAAACTCATTACGTCTTGAAGATTGTTTTCAAAAATAGATTGAATCTCTCTTTCTAGTTTAAACGGCTTTTCTTTTACTTGGCTTAATTGACCTGAAGTGTTATTGTAGAGAATCATTTTTTCGTTTTTTTATTGTATTTTCGAGCGTTTCTAAATCTATTCTATCTGCTTCTTTGGCTTCTTGTGCTTTTCTGTTTTGGTCGAATTGCGTATAGATTTTGTGTACTTGTTGCTCCATTTGCAGGTTGGAAATTGCACCTTTTCCTTTTAAGACTGGTTTGTCGTTAAATTCTAATAGCTTATCAATATTTTGCTGCCAAAAAGTGATAGGGATATCTTTTTTGTCTTTTACTCTTAGTTCTGCTGTTTCTAAAAAGATAACTACTATGCGGTTTAAAGAATCTATTTCGTCTTGGGTGAGGTAATTTTTTGCAGTGATAATATCTTGTTTTCTTACTACATTACCTTTCCATGAAGTTAGTGCCATGTTGGGTTGCTGTGCATTGGCTCTTGATACTATAATTTCGGCAGCTGTTTGTTTAGTTACGGCATACAGTAGTTTGTTTTGTGTTTCTGCAAAAAACATTTGCGTTGCTTTGTCTGTGGGGTCGTAATCGCTACTTAGTGCCAATAAGTCTCTTACTTTTTGATAGAATCGTTTTTCAGAAGCCCGAACATCTCTAATGCGTGCGAGTAGTTCGTCAAAATAATCGGGTCTGCCGTCTGGATTTTTTAACCGTTCGTCATCCATGACAAAGCCTTTAATCATGTATTCTTTGAGGTTTTGATTTGCCCAAATTCTAAATTGTGTACCTCTTTTACTTCGCACTCTAAACCCAATTGCTAAGATCATGTCTAGGGCATAAAAAGTAACTTCGTAATTTTTGCCATCTGTAGCAGTTGTAAAGTAATTCTTTACAACTGAAATCTGTTGTAACTCTTTTTCTTCTAGTATGTTAGCTATGTGTTGCCCTATGTTTTGTTTAGAGGTGTCAAAAAGTTCTGCTAATTGGTTTTGGTTCATCCAAATAGTACCATCTTTGGTATATAAACTTACAGCTGATTTACCATCTTGTGTATTGTAAATAATGATATTTTGCTCGTTTTGCTCCATGGCTATTTGTTTTACTTTACTTTACTCCTTTGTAACTGCTATCAATATTTGCAATTTCTTTAATTGTTAACTCTTATTAATCGTGCATCAAAGCATTTCTTTTACGATCTCTTCAGTCGAGTTGTACTTTGCTTTTTGTGAATATGAGTATTAGTGCTTACTATGTAATTGAAGCTTTATTTCAAACCACTTTTCATCAATCCCATTCTTTCCAAGTTCCGTTTTTAATAATTGATATTCCTTTTCTATATCTTTCGAGAGTTGATTTTTCATGTTCGTAATTGTAGAGTAATCCCCGTAAATCAAGTATGGTTTTAACTCTGTCGGACAATTCGTCTCCCGACTGTACATCTCTTTTGCTAATTCTGTCAGTAATCTGTTTGTATCCCCTTTCAAATTCGCCTCGTATTCCAATCTCAACTTCATTTCTAAGTGCTCTGTACTCTTCATCTTTAGATTGAATTCCTTTTCTAAGCTCTTCAAAGTGTCGGAGTTCTTCTGTTTTAAGCTTGCTAAACTCTCGTTCAAGCTTGTTTTTCTCTCCTTCAAAATGTTCCGCAAATCTTGATTCTTCTGCCGTATCGATGTCAAGGTATCGTTCTTCTTTACTAATAACTCTTTCCTCATGATCAATACTTTCTTCTTCGATTGCAAATTCGCTTCTGATGTTGTCTTCAGTTCTTCCAATACGGTATCTAAGCTCAATTTCCCGTTTAATATCTGTTTGTTCTTTTGTAAGCTCTCCTCTGCGCTTAAGATATCTGCTTTCCAAATTTGAATATTTTTCTTCAAGTTTTCTTCGTCTTTCTGCAAGTAAATCGCTTCTTGATCTATGTCCTTCGTGTACCTCGTTTGCAATTGCTGCTTGTATAGCGTCCAATCTTGATCGATGCTCTCTTGTAGCAGTCTCAATTCGCTGTATTTCTTGTTCAAAGAGTTGTTCAGTGTCTCTGTATTGTTTCGACTCCAAGATTCTACTAATTGACCGTACAAGGTTGCCAATTTGCGCTGCTCTGCACTTGTAAGATTCTTCAAAAAGCTTTCTTTGCTCTTCATCAATTTGTGGTATTCCTTCTGAGTCTCCAGTGGAAATTCGTATATACTCGGTGTTGGATTCGATTTCATTATATGCCCACTTTACTTTTGATACTTTACTTATTGTTTTTTCTAACTCTTCTTCAGGTAGTTTAGGAATAATTATTTGCACAGTATTAATTCCTAGCCTTTGCAACTTGTTTAATTTGTCCGTATCGGGTTTGTGTGTAATAACAAATTCTAAAAAAAGAATAGGTTTGTCGAATTCATCAAAAAACACAGCATCTGGTCTAACCCATAAAAAACGATCGTCAACATTCGTGTTTTTACCTCGATGTATAACTCCATTTTCATCTTCGTAAAACGTTACTTCTTTCTCTACTTTATGAGCAATTACAGTTTCCTTTTCTTGCAATAACATTGGGTGTCCTCCAACTCCTTGTGGGGGGTACTTGTATACATCTGGAACTGTTATTGTTTTGGTTCTTTGAAAATAAAAGTAGGCTAGTTTTTCTCTATAATTTCTACTGGCATGAACGCACTCCACTTTAGTGTTATCCACATCCTTTACATGATGACGGAAATAGTGTTTTTTCTTTAAACCTTTTACTCCCTGCATTTCTTTATCACATCCCATACAATAATATCCTTGTGCGCCACTTTTGGCTTGGGATATATGAATAGCATTATCGTGAACATCTTTTGCCCAATCGTTATCTTGTTCGTTGTATCTTGGGGTTATAGTTTCCAAATGATAAAAATCATTAATTAAAATTACTTTTCTTTACTATATTTCTTATCTAATTCTTTCCAGATATTACTACTGTAAAAGCCTTTTATTATTGATGATGGGCTTGAAGGATCTAATTTACGTTCGTGATATAATTTATCATCTTGTTTTATTAAACGCATTACTTCATTATAGCTTTTACCTTGTTTAAAATCCGAATATCTTGTCTTAGCTTTGTTTCTAACGTCATCATATGTAAAAGGAAATCTATTTCTCATTTCCTCTTCACTAATCGTTATTGGAATACCATTTTCGTCATATCTAAAACCAATAGAATCGAAACTATTTGCTTTTGTAAAAGAAACGTCTATAGAAATTGCAATATCAAAATCTTCATCTTCTGTATCGTGACTGTCTATTTTATTTTTTACAAATTCAAGATAATTCTGAATTTCTCCAGTTACTACACCATCAGTTAATATCTTAGAATCAACATAAGCTAATGGCATCAGGTAAAAATTATAGCTCGACAAATCAATTTCTATAGACCATAACTTTATAATGTTCATATAGTTTTTGATACAAGCAAATCCAAGTTCTTGTATTTCTTTTGATATTGTAGAATTATTATGAAAGTGAATGGCATTATCTCTTAACTCTACCAAGGCTTCAATACTATAATTTAAATTTTTCGAGATAGTAAAACCTATTTTCTCTAATTTCTTTACTACTTCAAATAAATTTAAAGTCATCGGATTTTTACTTCTACTTAATTTTGGTTTTGTATTTTTTTTGTGCTGAATTCCCGATTTTGTAATTACAGGCTCCAGCACATAAATGGATTTTAAATTATAATTATTAGCTCTTAGTAATTGAGCTTTCAACAACAGTTCCCATGAGTTAATTGCTAAAATTGCAAAAGTTTCTTCTCTATATGTAAAATTAGGTTTATTGTAAATTTCAATTGCTGATAGCATAGAATTTACAGACTTATCTAAAAGACTTCTATAGGTTTGATTGACTCTCATATATAACTAACTATTTTCAACAATTGTAATTTCGTCCTCGGTTAACTCATACAATTCATAAACCATAGCATCTATTTCTTTTTCTAGGGTTGTGGTATCTGCTACTGGGTTTTCTTGTTTTAAAGTTAATATTTGTTCTGCTTTTTCTATGAAAGGTTGTTGATTTTCTATTGAAGTAATTTTTATCATTAATTCTTTTAACACAACTGTTTTTACCTGAGCAAACACTCTTCCTTCTTCTTGGACCATAAGGTTATAGATGTACCTTAAGAATTTTGAATTAAAAAGAGAAAGTAAAAACTTTAGATTATAACTTGAATCAATTATCGTGTGAACATGAGTAGAGTCAAGAGTAAAATAATTATTGCTATCATAAGTTGCTATTAAAGTATCTGAGGTCTGTCTGCTTATTAATTTTTCTTGTTGAAAATTGGTTTCGTCAGTGTTACTCCACAATAAATCTTTATCAAATAATAGAAAATTATTAGAAAATTCTTTTGAATATGGTTTTACATCTTTTCCCCTTAATATTTCAACATAATTATTATTAAGTTTATTTTCTGATATAAATCTTTTGTTGTCACCAGTAATTATTCCCTGATAAATTTTAACTATTTCACCATACTTTTTGGAATTAGCACCAATTTTCAATAACAAATTTATTGTGTGACTATCTAAATAATATTTATTTAATTTAATGTTCTTTAAAAGCTCTTGATTTATTAGACTTAAATTTAAATTGTCATAAAAATAATTTTTAAAATTATAAGCTTCAATAGAATTTGAAACAGATTCACAGTTTTTTTCTATTAATAAAATTAATGTTCCGCCTATTTCAGCTTCATCAAAAACCTTAAATTCAAAATTTAATATTTTTAAAATTTTTGCATTCTTAAGAAGAAAATTTCTTGTAAAACTGTATGTGTCAGACAAGAGAATAGTATTCGGTATAATGTAACTTAAAAAACCACTTTTCTTTAGTATATTATTTGCTCTTTCAATAAATAATACATACGTATTACCTTTATATTCAAAAGTGTTATAGCTTTTTTTGTAAAAATTAGATTCGCTTAGATTATAACTTTGTTTTTTCCCTAATAAAATTGTTATATACGGAGGATTACCAATAATAGCATCAAATCCTATATAAGCTCCCGAATCATCTAATACTTCAGGAAATTCAAAACGCCATTCGAATGCATTATTATAAATAGCGTTGTTAATAGTGTCTTCTTTTTCTTGTGCAAATTTATCGGCATCGGCTTTTAACTTTTTAAGTTTGTCTTTTTCGGCTTTTTTAATTTTTTCGCCAAAAAGTGCTAAATTGTCCAATCGTTGTTTTTCGTTTTCATAAGTACCCACAGCTTTAGATACTTTGTCGATAAATTTATTATCTAGCGTGCTTTTGAAGTTGTTTTTTACTTCGTTTATTATTTCTAATACTTGGTATTTTTCTTCTTTACTGTTAGAGTTTTTATAATCGTTTACGGCTTTTTTATAGTCGGTAAAATTGTATTTGACATCTTTACCTTTAAAGGCATCTTTTAAATCGTCTTGCAAATCGAAACGGCTTATTAAGGAGTTACCACATTTAATGTTAATATCAATGTTTGGTAAAGTTTGTAAAGCAAGTAGCTCGCCTCTCGACTCCGCTCGAGGTGACAAACTCGATATGGCAGTTTGGTTATAGTATGCATTTTTTAATAACTCTATCCATAAACGTAAACGACATATTTTTACAGAATTTGGATTAATATCTACACCAAATAAACAGTTTTCTATTAGGGTTTGTTTTTCTTCGAATAAGGTTTTTTGTATGCGTGTACTTTCGGCATCGTTTGGGTTGTATTCAAATAAATTTCCGTGAGCATCTGATATGTACAGTTCGTCGTTATCTATTTGTATATCTACACGTAATGGTATTCCTTTTTCGTCTATTAAAATACCTAATTCGTTTTTAATAACAATTAACTCATTAAGCGCTGATACTAAAAAGTGACCTGAACCTACAGCTGGGTCGCAAATACGTAAACTGTTTATAAGAGTATTGAATCGTTTCGAATCATCGGCTTTAAAGAATCGTGAAGAATAGGCTTTTACATCGTCAAAGTTTTCAATGGTATCGTTTTCTTGTTCTTTAAATTTTTGTGCCACTGCTCTTCGAATAGTTTCTTTACACATATACATGGTAATGTATGCTGGTGTATAAAAAGATCCATCTTTATAACCGTTTATTTTTTCGAATATTAATCCTAAAACCGAAGCATTTATTAAGGTTTTTGTTTCTTGCCCTTCAACTATTCCTTCTGTTCCATCGGTTGCAAAATCATAAGCATCTAAGAATTTGAAAAGATAATCTAAAGTTTTAAGTTTGCCTTTGAAACGTTTACCATTACTGTCTTTTAATATCGTACTAGGAAATACTTCCATTTCATCATTATTCAATGCTGAAATTTCAAAGGTTTCGTTTTCTAGTTCATTTCTTTCAAATAACGAACTATTTAAATACGGTATGTATTTGAATTTATCAGCATATTTGGGATGTCTTTCATCAACTTTTTTTGCTAATGCTGAAAAGAATAAATTGTTCAAAGCATCAAACCCATCATTAAAATCTGAGTTTAAAAATCGATATTCCTTAGCGTTATTGTGGTAGGTAGCTAATTGCGACTCCAATAATTTTAAAAATAAGATTCTATTGATCCATGTTAAACATAATTCTAAACCAACATTAAAGGCTTTATCGATTGTGTTTTCTACTGATTTTACATTGCGTAAATAATCTCTATCTTCTAATGTGAAAATGGTGTTTTCTAGCAATGAAGCGTAATCTCTTACTTTTGTGTCTTTTCGTTGTATTACTTTTTTACCACCATCTGCTACTTCTTCTAAGCCTATAATATGCAATAATTCGTGGTAGAAGTTTTTGTTTAATTGGTTACTGTCGTTTCCAAAGCTATGTCCTAGTAAATGAACATTAGAAAATATTTTAAAGTATGTGTTTAGCTTATTATCGTCTAATGCGTTCAGGTTTACCGTACTGAAATCTAAATGTACAAAAGGTAATTCCTCTTTAACTTCTTCAATATACTTTTTAGCAATTTCAGTATAAAACAATTCATTTTTTGTGGTGTCTTTTAAACCGTCTCTAAATGCTTCGTATTCTTTTATTAATGCTTTATTCTTATAAAAATAGTTGTAAAAATCTTCTGCTTTAAACAAAAACCATTCGTAACCATTTGTAGCTATTAAGTGTTTTATATTATTGTTTTTGCCATCTAAACGTTCGCGTAAGTAATATAAAAGTAATTCTTGTAATGCTTTTTTATTTAGGTTGTTTTCTGAAATAAACTCGGCTTTATTACTTGGTTTTTTTGCTTCTATAATTACACCAATATCTGACTTTGCTGTATTGTCTAAATAAATAGCTAAATCAATTCTATCTTTAGTATTTATGTAGTTGTCTCTGTAAAAAGTATTGGTAAAGAAATCTTTGAAGTGCGATTTTATATGTTCTTCGCTTTCACCGTTCTCATCACTTAGTTTTATTGCTGCAATACATTCGTTTAGTTTTTGAATAAAAGTAGTTACATCATTTCTTAATGGCTTATGTTTTCTATATGCTGGATTTAAGGCTTTACGTGTAGTTATTTTTGTCATTGGGCAAAATCATAATATTATTTGAAAGTCTAAAAATAGTAATCTTTATCTTAAGTCTATTTGTTATTTTTTATTTATTTCCCTTAGGTATCCCTTTATTTTATGTTTTCAGGTTTGTTCGCTTTATGAAATAGAAAAGAGGGCAAACGGTATCAATTAACTGCAAACGGTATTCTCCCTTGTTAAATACGATATTATTTGGGCTATCATTGTATTGTAACACTAATTTCATCAGTTGTTTATCTGGAATTGCATCGCCAAAGTTCTTTTTTAATTTTATGAATTTTTCGTTGTATGCAGCTGTTTTTAATCGTGATGCTGTAGCAATAGAAATATTGAATATTTTATTCACTCCAATAACAGAAACAGGAGCTAATTGTTTTTTATAGTTGAATGTATTGGATAGAAAATGATAGGTACTCCCTTTTATTTGTACGCTTTTCTCTCTTTTTACATACCTCCAAAAGTCCTTATGAAGGTAACCATAAATCACTGCTCCTGTAACTGCTTGTATTTTGTTATAGTTGGAAAGATCAATAGGAAATGCTAGTCGCACTTTCCAATCATGAAATTGTCTTATTTTGTCGAATGAATTAATACTGTAATAACCTGTTTTTGCATTGTGGCTGATGAAATTTAACTCTAGTAATCGCTTAATGTAATTGTTTGTTGTTCGTCTTAATTTGATTTGTTCGATGTATTCTATAAATATCAAATCGTCGTTGTTAAGCTTCGCTTTACCTTGCCTAAAAAGTAATTTTAATAAAAGAAAAAACTGTAATTCTTTAGAATATCCAAACTTTTGAGCATCAATAAACATTTCGATAGGAACTGATATGTGAGTAACAATTGCTATTTTTTTTTAAACGGACGATAATTATCGTCTAGCAGTTTGTTTACGTCTTTCATTTTATAATAAATTTTACTGTTTATCTGGCTATAAGCTATTAAACCTTGTTCTCTCCAATTGTTCGCTGTGCCAGGACTGATTTTCATTAAACGCTGAAATTCGTCATTATCAATAAACATATCCTCTGTATATTGTGACTGTCTACTGGTAACTATTTTATTTAATTCCACTAAACGCTGCTCGATGTTTTTTAAACTTTCTTGAAATGGATGGCTCATCGTTAGGCTTTTTTAGGATTAATACTTATTAGCGCTAATTCTATTTCGGCACGTTTGTATCTGATAAGATTACCAAGGCGATAGGGGTGGAGTATTTTCTTTTTGTTCCAATCAGATAGCGTAACCAAAGACACTTTTAGGATCTCTGATACCTCTTGACGTGTTAGGTATTCAGTGGGTGTAATGGGTTGGAAATTTTGGGCTAGCGATTTGATTTCTGCTCTTACATCAGTTAAGATGCTTTCTCTTAATTCGTCGGGCGAAACTCCGAATACTTGTGTCATTTTACTTTGTTCCATGTTTAACTTATTTATCGTTATTGTTGGTACAAAGAAAAGGAGAGGTTTCTCGTTTTTTATTGTTGGAGTAACTCCAAAGGGTACTCCAGAGGTTACTCCAAGTTGTTTAAAAGTTGCTGAACTTTATCTAAATCTCTTTGATAACCAGCGCCTAATTCAGATTGTTTTAATTCAAGTTTTTCGATTGCAGTTTTTATATTCTTCTCGTTTTTACCTATTAATTGACTAACCAATATTGCTTTTTTAGTATTTGGCAGGTTTTCAATTTTAGGTGAATTAAACAAGCCTAATTTGTCTAATAGTATCACTGCTTGATTAACTGTTAATTGATTTGTGTTTTCAGTATTGTTACTTATTTCAACTTTATTTACCATCGTAGCCTGATTTGTTTTTTTACTATTTAAGAAGTCGGTTATTTTGTTTGCTTCCAGCATTGCAGCATAACAGTAGAAATCTATTTGAATATCTTCCATTAGGTCTCTATCTTGAGCATCCCAGAGGTGATAATTGATGAATTTAGTGATGAAGAAATTTAATTCTTTATTCTCCAGAAACGGGAATTCTAAAGTAGTTGTGTTGTATTTAGTAATCCATTTATCAATACTATTTGGATTGGTCGTAAAATAGGGTGTCGAAGCAATTTTATCTTGTACGAAGTCTAAATATGGATTTATCTTATCGGCTGGTAGGATTAAGAGGTTTTCTGTTATTTCGCTTTTTAGATGGTCCGTGTATGCTTTTATTCCAAAATTATAACATTGAATAAATGAAGTTTTATAAACTTCTCTTTCGTTGCTTATTTCCTTTATAAATGCGTTTAAAAAATCGTCTTTGAATGGTTTGGTATTTTGTGGTTGAGGTACTTTGTATGTTGTGTTATTTGTTTTTTTTAATTTTAAAAATGTAATTAATTCGTCGGCATAATATTTACAGAAATAATTTAAGAAGTCGGTTTGAATTAAAAATGCTTCGTCTTTTTCATGTGAGAAAGGAACCATGTCATTATAATGCCTATCAATTTTAGATACAATTAGATTTTGCATGAATTTCATGTCTCTAATTTCACTAATTGAAATATTGTACTGGTCTAAGTATTTTTGAATATAAGATATGTCAGCTTCTTTTACATAATCTTGTTTTTCAACTTCGTTGATTAAATAATCTAAGTAATCATTTTTACTTTCGCCTTTGGTCTGCAATTCTAACAGTACTTCTGATTTGATTTCTGTTAGATAATATTTTAAATCAACCATTACGCCAATCGCAGTAGATTTCTTTAAAATTAAATTATTGTCTATGAGTTTTAAAAAGCTTTCAAAGTAAGTTTCGTCCATAAATTGTCGTTATAAAGTTTAAATATAATAAACTTTATCTTACTTTACTAGTTTCATTTTTTTCTCTTCAATATCTTGCTCTTCATTTTGTTTGTTCCAGTACTCTTTAAGTTTGTCAGCTTTCTCCGTATTTGTAATTTTAATGTATTTTAAAAATTGTGTCTCTGTTTGATGCCCAGTAATAGCCATAATAGTCAAATTATCTAATTTGCCATATAAGTTGGTAGCAAAGGAACGGCGGCAAATATGCGAGGTTACTAATTCCCATTTATGATACATTCCTTCTTCTTTTCTTTTTGTCTCCTTATTAATTTTGGAACCTTGAACTTTGTCTGTAAATCCTGCAACTTCGCACAAATCTTTTACATGCTCGTTAAACTTTTGGTCAGAAATCGTTCTTGGAAATCCCTGTCTTTTTTCTAAAATTGCTTTGACTTGATTGTGTAGCGGAATAGTAACCGTTTGACCCGTTTTTTGGGTTTCAATTTCAATGTAACCGTTTTTGATGTTAGCATCTTTTAATCTTAAAAAATCAGATATTCTCAATCCTGTACGCAATCCAATTATAAATAAATCTCTGGTGTTTTCTAATCGTTCGACTCCATTAAAATCATGATTGAAAATTTTATTTATTTCTGCGTCATTTAAGTAAATGCTATCAGCTGTCACTTTAGGAACAAAAAAGTTTGGATGCTCAATATGTGGATGTACCGGTAAACCTTTTAATTTTGCATCTCTAGCAATTGTTTTTAAGGTTCCGATATAGTTTCCTATTGTTCCTAAATTTATATTTTGTTCTTGGGAAAGATAATTGACAAATTTGTCATAGAATGTCAAGTCTAAGTCTGTGAATTTTAGCTTTGTTTTAAAGCGATTTTCGAACTCTTCTAGCTTGTGTTGTGTTGTTGTGTACTTTGTGATAGTTCCTTTGGCTATGACCTTGTTTTTACCTTTAATTATCCTTGTGGGAGCATTTTTTATAAAGGTTTCAATGAAAGGAATAAAAAACACCTGATCAACAGCTGCTTCGTCTATAGGTCTATTGAAAAAATTAGCGATCTTCTTTTTTAGCCAATGCTTGTCTATAAATTCTCCTTTGCTATTATCGGAATTGAATTCGTTAAAAATGAATTTCTCTAACTCGGATAATTTAGTATTGACTTCATCCTTAGTAGAATCATCTGCAGTAAGTTTGACTTTTTGTTTTGCTGAGCTCCATCTTTTAGGTTCGACCTTCAAATCTGTTGTTGCTGTTAAATCGAATTTTCTTCCATTTTTGAAACGCAAAAGTATGTTTGTAGCGTTTTTTTCGCCTCTTATGAGGTAGTTTATTGTTGCCATTGGTACGGAACTATTAGGTTTTTCAATACTTTAAAGATAATAAATTATCCCCACATAATCCCCACATTGACTATATTTATACATAATTAGCTTGTTTTTACTTAATTGCTAAATATCAATAAACCTATATTTTAAAGGGGTTAACACGTGTTTTGGTATGTTTTGATATGTATAGAAAAGGTAGGCGCTAGTTCCTCTTTCTCCGCAGAATTTAAACCCTAACAACTGTTAATCAGTTAGTTAGGGTTTTTTGTTTTAACTATTAGACCACATTTAGTCCACAATCAAATTAAAACTTGTTTACAATGGAGTACAATCCTCTTTTCTTGCTTTTAGCCTGTAAATTCCACTTTTGATACTTGGGTAGCATTTCACAAAATACATCGCTGTATGGCTTCGCAAACCCTTTCTTTATCATTATTTCATTCAATATACTCCCATCATTTAAAATCAAGTAACCGAGGGTTCTTCCATATTTATCTAAAAGATTACTTTCTTCTTGAATCAAAGTACAAGTATCTCCTATGTTTAAATTAGTTTTAAAAAATTCAAAAGATTTATAACCTAACTTAATTAATAGTGCAGCTGGAATATGTAATTCTTTTTCATCCTTTTTAATTTTATTGCAATAATTCATTTCTGGTGCATCTATACCGTACAATCTTACTTCAAATTCTTTTTTGGAATAGTAATCTTCAGCAATAAGTCCATCCCCATCAACAAATCTTTTAACTTTTAGAATAATTTTTTGTGTCATAGTTTATTTAGCGTTGAAATGCTCTAATTAGCATTAATTAAGTACTTGATTATAAATGTTTTACGTTGTAAATTTAACTAAATTAATTTAAAATATAATAACATGGCAAGACAGAAAGGGCATATTAAATATGTCGGTACGTTAGGAGAAGTTAGACACTTCAAAATCAAAGGTAGCGAAGGATACTTTGCAGGGTTAAAAGGTGGACCAACAGCAGAACAAGTAAAGACTGCACCAAATTTTATTCGTACTCGTGAAAACATGAGTGAGTTTGCAGCTTGTGCTAATGCAGGTAAAGCGGTTCGCGTTGGTTTATCATCATTAATGAAACAAATGTCGGATAGTCAACTTACAGGACGATTGACTGCAATTATGAAAAAAATCAATATTGAAGATGGTTCTGAGGCTAGAGGACAAAGAGCTGTTCTTATTTCTCAACAGCCTCAATATTTGAAAGGTTTAGATTTCAATCGTAATATTTCATTTAATGGTATATTTAACGCTCCATATACCTATACACCGGCATTTAATCGCATTGAAAGTACTTTAATTGTCCCTGAATTTAATCCTTTGAGTTATTTAAATATTCCATCAGGTGCCTCCCATTTTCGAATTATTAATGCCGTTTCAGTTGTAGCTGATTTTATCTATAATTCTTTAACTGGGAATTATGAGCCTGCAGATCCTATTTTAAATCAATTGTCAAATGTTGCTTATTCTGATTATACACCAATTGATTCTATAACTTCATCAATACAAGTTACTGCAGCACTACCCGGAGTTCCAACACTAACAACAGATGTATCTGTATTAGGAAGTATTGGAATTGAATTCTATCAAAAAGTTGGAAATAACTACTATTTATTTAATGCTGGTAACGCATTAAAAATTGAAGATATTTTTTAGTTAGTAAGAGTTTTGCAAGACTGCAAAGTTTGCAATGTTGCAAAGTTAAGCCCTTTCGAAAGAGAGGGCTTTTCTATTTTGCACTAATTTATCTATAGTGTGGACTCAAGTATTAGAAATAGCGCTGTTAAGTAGCAGTTAGAGACGAAACAAACCTTCTTATAATCTGTGTATATAATTATGCAAAATCGTTCTTCTTAACTCATTTATTAAAGTCAAATTATTTTGAAAATGTTGTTCTTGTTTTTCTAATAACCTTAATGCATCCACGTGTTTTTGATGCTGCTTAAAGTCAGATAGCAATTGTGTGATTTTAGGAATAAAATTTTTCTTGAATTCTCCTATTCTTAAAAATGGAATCACAGACCCACATAATGAAATATGCCAAAAATTTGACTTCCATAAGCTGTAAGCTAACCAGTAAACAGTTTCAAAATCGTCCTGATTCTGAACAATGATTACAAAACTATTAGTAAAAGGCTCTTTTTGTGGTTTTCCACTATTCAGACCTTTATTGAGAATGAAAATTCTATAATCTGAATAGATAACATTCTGCTTGTGGGTTTTTACGATAAAATTCGGCATAACTTCGGATTTAAAATTATGCTGTCGCTTCGCTCCGCACCATATATTTTTTAAAAGAAAAAAAGAAAAAAAAGAAAGTCGTCCTTACTGAGAAGGTTTCAAATGAAGTCAAGTTTTTTTGAAAAAATACTACCCAACTGTTCTTGCTTATTTTACACGTGAAAATTTAGTCGGGAGTATAATTGAAAATGTGAGGGTGGAGATTTTTTCAAAAACCCGTAGGGCTTGAACTTTACTATTTGAAACCGTAGCAGACCTTTACTTTCTTTTTATTTATTTTTTTGTAGCAGGATGTTTCTTGTTCATACTGTTTTTGAGATCTTTCTTGTGGAATCGGCAATTAAACACCCCCAAGCACCGCAAGGAATGGAGCTAAAATGTAGCGGTAGCGGAATTATAGCGGAATGTATGAGGAGCGCAGTGGCGGGGTTGCGGCAATCGAACAGCCGCCATAAACGCGAGAGTTGAGCGTAGGCACGGAGCGAAACGTAGCGGATATGAGCGTGAAACGGCGGGGAAAAAATATAAGATAGCCTTTGGCGTTCCTTGATTTAGGGCATAGCGACCTGTTATCATTAAAGTTTAAAAGAAAATATAATCATCTCTTTGCACTAAATGTACTTAAATGCAGATTGTAGAGCGAGCCAACCCCGATGGCTGTGCGAAGGAGCAACCGCTGAAAAAATATAGGGCGGCAGACATAATACTGCTGGAATGAAGTGAAACGTAGCTTGCGGAGTGTAACGTAATGAAGCGGTATTGTGGATGCATAAGCCCGACCGAACGCAGGAAGAGACCGTGTGAAGATGAGGAACGAAACAGTGCTAAAAAATAGCTGCTTATTTTCAAGCTGCTGTTTTTTTAGTGCTGTGAAGTGTCTGTGGAATGGAGGGAAACCTAACTATTGAATAGAATTACTTAATTGCTTATTTACCGAAAATGTTCTTTTGAAAATATAAGGTTGACCGACTGGAACAGCCGAACGGAACAAAGGGAACGACCGTAGAGAGACCGCTTGATTGCACGTGATGTTTAACGTAAACGTGATTATATAGATTTAATTCTTGTTGAATTCGAATTGACCTGGAATAAATTAGAACATAGACAAAAAAAATACTTATTTACTGTTATTTATAAATAATCATTAGAAGTTCTTTTAAATGAAAATAGCAGAAACGTAAAAGCATAAAAAACTATCTAAGACTAAATAGAAAACATTTAAATAAACAAATAATAAGTATAGCTATACTAATTAATGTGGCATCCACTTAGAAAAAGCATAATAAAAAGTGGTACAAAAAAAACACGTGCAACAACATTTTTTTATAAAACACTGTAAATAGGATCCATGACCAAAAATATTGATGATAAAAAATTGTCCAATTATATTCAAAAAACATAACAAAGAGCAAGTTAGATTCCTAAAGAAAACAGCCATAAGTAATAGGATTAAACTATAATTATCATATGTATTATAAATATTAACTATTGCTAAAAATTGCAAATATCCTGTAAGTATGTATATATTTGCAAGGAATCTAGAAATCATTACAGATAGTGTGTTGTCGATGAGAATGAATATTTAAGTTACGACCTTAAATAAAGAATCTTCTCCTTTAATAAATATACTCATTTGACTGAAAAAGAAAGAGCCCTCGTTATTCCTGATAGCGAGGGTTTTTAATTACCAAGTGATTGGTAATGGCATTGATAGATGCGAACTATATTGGTGTTTAAAATTTAACCCGTTCGCCTTTAATACTATCTGCCAATGGAAACTAGATTCAACAACGGTGTATTAGAAAAACTGGTATTCTGTCGCCACCGTGTCGTAAACGGTCGTAGAATATATCCTAAAAAAGGTAAATGCTTTGCCTTTTGGGTGCCAGTTATCTAAGTAGCGAACAGGGCTACTAAAAACTAAGCATAGAGCGTCGTCAGGGGACGCTTTTTTTATTAAGTAAAGCTACAAAAAACAAACAACATTTATAGTATTTTATAAGCTATTTATGTTACAGTCGAAGTGCATTTATAAGACAAAAATCAGCTTCGCCACAATCAACTAATTCAAAGTATAGTTTTAAATGGTCGGTTTTTAGCCAATTTCTGTTGGTTAGGACTAATTGAAAATTGTCTATCAATAATTCTCTAACAAAACTTCCTATAGTTATTATTGGATGCAGGCAAGGACAATAAACGATGTCGAACACCTGTAATTTCATAGCGAAATCTGCCTCTAAAGTTAAGTTTTTACGAATGATTTCTACAAGTTCGTCGTTATGACATGCCGCGGTTATAAGACTGATTTTCTCTGCTTTTGTATTATGTAATTCAACTTGCTACTTACATAACGATCATCACTAAATGATATTTAAAAATGATCCGCTTAAACTATATAGCAATTCTTAATAATATATAATACAACTGAATTACAAATAAACGCTTATATCTAAAAATATGTAGATGAATACGATAACTGTTAAGGCAAATATTGATATGGTAACCCCTTTTACAATTAGTAGTTTATTGCGTTGTTTTTCTATAGAATCATTTTTGAGACTTTCTAATTTTTCTTTAATCGGATTAAGTACAGGAACTGTATTAATAAGTTTTATAAAGTCATTAATATCAGTTTCAATTGCTTCTATCGATTCTTTTATATTTCGCAATAAAATAAACCATATCAAAACAAAAAACAGAATTGACAATAGTAATATTACTATGTTTTTAAATATTAATGAACCTGTATAATCGAAGTAATTCAATAATAAAATGAAACCGATTGGTATTCCAAAAATATATCCAGAAACTTTACTTATAGAATCATAGATACGTTCTAATAATTTTTGAAAATGCTCATTTGATGATGCTTTTATTTTTTCAAAAGAAAAACCAGCTAAATATAATTTGTAACTTTTATTATAGGAATTTAAAATAGTTTTCCAATTTTTTACAATTGTCAAGTAATCACTAGAATTACTTTCTATAAAATTAACTAGTTCATTAATAAATAATTCTCTTTTGTCTTTATGACTTATTGCATCTGAAAACTCTTTTTTCAACTCTTTTAAACCTTCTAAATCAGAAAAAAACATTAAATCATTAACCGAATATTTTATATCAATTTCAACAATACTATTTGAAATTCTATAAAAATAATATTTAAGTTGATTACCTATCTGATGTTGAGAATGAGATAAAGAATTTAAAAAATCTATAAGTTCGATGTTTTTATTATAGTTATTTACAAGTTCATTATCTATTATAGTTACTTTTGAATAATAATCATTTTCAGCAATGTAAAATAGTTCGTTTTTTAATTTGAACCTATTCCCATTAAGAAAATCATTAATCGTTTCAAAATAACAATTAACAACACCTGTTCTTATCTCTAAATGAACTTGTTTGTCAATAAAATTATTAATATCCTCTTTAAAAATATTTTTTATATCATCAGGTTCTCCAACACTTAACACTTCGATAATGTTATTTTCAAACATTAACTCAATATGCTTAATATTAGCTATATTAATTACAATAAAGCCTGTTATAGAAAACGAATCAGCTTCCTTTAAATCTATAAGTCTTTTAACCTGAACAACACTATTAAGAAGTTTTTCCATCATCAAAAGCAGCTTTTATTAACTCATCAGGAACATCATTAATTATAATCTGATTTCCTACATATGTTATTTTACTCGTTTTTTTCAAAGATTCATCGAAAACCAGAGTATATCCTGTTTCTGACACTCTATTTCTAACAAAAGAATCAAAATCAGATTTTCTATTAATAGCAATTTTACCACTAACTTCAAGATCTTTTTGTTTTATAAAATTCAAAAAATCTTTAGGCTCTTGACTATTAATAAGTGAAGAAATTGAACTCAATTCGGCATCTTCTTTTTTGTCTAAACAATCTGTAAAATAAGCCGTCATTCTATCTTTTATTTTATCTTTTTCTAACGCTTTTATATTTTTTTCAATAAAATATTTATTAATAGCTCCTTTTAGTTTATCAAAATTTTCTTTTGAAGAGGTAATATCAGTAGAGCCGATAAAATCAATAAAATAATTAGAAACTGCTCTAGTTCCTTTAATAAATGACAAATACAAAACGTCTTTATCTGTCCATCTTTTAATATTCAATCTATTGGCTCTAGCTAATTTATCAACATCAAGAGTTTTCAATTTTTCAATATCTAAATTTTCATCGTTTACTGTAAATTGTACTGCTTTATCAAGCATAGCTGTAATTAAGTAGTCCGTACTTTTATCTGAATAATGCACAAAAACAACATATCCACCTGTTGTGGTAGGCATATCAATTGCTCTTTCCAAAATCTTCATTGATTCTTGAGTAAATTCCAAGAAGTCTCCATCAGTCAGGTACGATACAACCTTTTTTTGAAATGGATAATTATCTGAATCATCTCTAAAAGTTCCTTGAGTTGGATTTTTGGAACTATAGTTTTTAATCAATTTTGCTACAAATTCATTGACAGTTGCATTAATTGGCAACAACTTATCAGAACATTTTAAAGAAACCTCTCCTTTAAGTTCTTTTATTATGTGGTGGAAAACTATATTTACAACTTTCATTATTAAGCTTTTATATTATTTATATCTTTATAACTACCTTTCTTCAATTACCTTACCATCAACATCATATCTATACTTAACAATCTCGCCATTTATTATCATTTGGATTGCTCGTTCAATAACTTCTAAAGGAGCTATAAACCATTCTCTAGGTGTATGACGTATTTTGTTTTCATCAAAGATGTCAATATTTAAACATGAGCTGCCAAAGAAATTATGCAATAATTGCTCTAGTTTTTGAGGGTTCATATTATAACATTTCCAAGCATCTTCTATTTTGACTTTTGCCATTAAATAAGTTGGTTCTTTTTCTGCATTTTTTATTCTTGCTAATACATCAACCTTTGAATATCCAATTTTAAAAAGGTTTTCTATTGATGCTATATTTTCATCTTTGCTTTTTGAACTTAACACATAAATAAATCCTGCTTCTTCATCTTCATCAGTAATATTGCTAAACTTCTCGATAAAGCTTTCGTTTACTTTGTCTATATTTTCAGATACTACTTGACCATTAGCATACAATATTTTTTCTACTGACCTTTTTAGCATATTTGATACTGTGCCATTTTCAAAAACACATCTTGTACGACCGTCTTCTCTTACTCTTGTGCCATTTTCTCTATAATGTTCTTTATTTGAAATATTAATCTCTTCTAATAGAAATAATACACCATTGTGAACATAATAAGTACCCTCACGTAAATTACCCATTTTAAAGTCAACTAACTTTCTTTTACCATTTGCTAAATCCTTTTGAATGTCTTTAAATAAATGCTCGTATTTATCAAAGTCTTTCATTGGTTTTCTTCGTGCTACAAAATCTGTTGCAGCTCTTTCGTCTGTATGTGGTGTATGTTTAAAATCAAATAAATCGGTTTCGTCTTCAAATAAAGCAAAAGCATCATCATTAAAAATATCATCTAGAGAGTTAATTTCTTTTACTTCAAAATCAAGAATGTTATTTGTATCAACTTCTTTTAATTGTTCTCTTTTTTCTGGGTTTTCTCTAATTCCTTTTAATCTGGTGTATAATTGGTATTCTGAAATATTGGAAGGATTAGGTTCCGGTTCTTTATTATACTTCTCAAAAAAGTCATTTACTTCATTGAAAGATGCAATTAATCTATCATCTGCTGTTTTTACTCCAGAAGATTTAGGTTTGACATTTAAAATATCAAACTCGTCATTATTAAAAATATCGTCAAGTATTGAATTCTTATCCATTTGCTAAACGTTTTCTTTTTTCTTCTTTTAAATAAATAATACATTCTGCCATTCTTCTTTCTAATGGGTCATTAGCATTTAGACTTGGTTCTTTATCATGTAATTTTTTGAACTCAACTATTTTGGGCCATAATATTTTAGCTTCTTCAAAATCCATTTTAATACGCGTTGCTTCGATAGTAT
>Ga0180008_1000718_pt1 | contig 24792 bp, 30 predicted proteins | sample MM_PW_MetaG_FD_121121 | JGI IMG/M metagenome (GOLD analysis project Ga0180008, IMG submission 121121) | Groundwater microbial communities from the Aspo Hard Rock Laboratory (HRL) deep subsurface site, Sweden - MM_PW_MetaG | ecosystem: Environmental > Aquatic > Deep subsurface > Groundwater... | reverse complement strand
TACATTCCCCATTTATGCATCGCAAACACGTATCTTGCCCCCAATCAGCCCAATCACAAGGTTCTGGGGGGATAACGTGACTGCCTCCGCAATTTCCATTTATTATATTCATGGGCACCTTCCGCCTTTCGTCAAAGTCAACTTCAATAACCTTAGACTGAGAAGTTAGCAGCATGATTGTCTTTACCCGCTATCCTGCCATGCCCACCGCCCAGAAACCAAGGATACTCGAACTTTCGCTTAGCAATTTCTACTTTTATCCTGATGCCATTCAAATATCGTGGCGCATTTGCCACATACTTTGATGCGAATATCCCCGCTATCCGATTCAATCCATTCGGATTTGTGGAACCCCCCCGCCGGACAAATGCCTGTGTTAGGGTCAATTTTTGGTTCGGTTTCCATAAAAAAGGTCAAATGCTTCTTGTAATGTGTAATAATAAAGTATTTTAAAGTCTTTTGGCCCCGTGTCCGACCAACCGAGGTTGAAATCAATCCAGCGCCAAAAACCCCGGATGCGAGCCTGTGTTTCAATGTGCCCCTCTCCACCTTGTGTCAAACCCCTGGCAAGCCGGACCGGATAACCGGCATCATGAAACGCTGCTGCGGTGTAAATTGCCTTTGATTTACAGTCAGCTTTGACATTTGGGCCGATCGTGACGCATGACGTGAGTAATATCGCCATGAATATCGTGATAATTCTACTCATTTAAAACCCTTCATTTCTTGATTTGTAGATAGCCGTTTCATTTTAAATCTCCTTATATTTTAAATTATCCTCTGTCACTCCACACTTTTATATAATCAATAGTCATTACTCGCGTGATTGGGGTTCCTATCAAAGCCTGCACATGAGCGTAGATCATGAGCGTTTGAGTTGCCTTTACCGTGCCGGTAATTTGTCCCGCTGCAATCTCTGTGTCGTTGACCCAAACCCTCGGCTGCTCCGTGTCGGTTATGTCGAATTTGACTTTAACCCAGGTATCATTGACCACGTTAATCAGGGTGTCCTGGTAGGTCATTCCAGCGGAATCGCTATCGTTCGTTCCAATTATGACAGCATCGGCTGAGACCCCATTTTCCTCTTGTAACCCTACCATAATACAATCGGTGCATGGCGTACCCGACATTTCTTGCGCCGCCGCCGTGGTAAGTCCCACCATCGCAATCGCATCCACTATGTTGTCGATCTTGAATCTGAACTCGACGACTGGATTGCTATCTGTGGCAAATATCGGTTCACTAATAATAGAGGTGCTGTCATTGTCGGCACCGCCCGCTGTGGTCAGCGTGAGCGTTCCACCAACACCGTTAGCAAAATCCGCCATTGCGTTTTCGTTGAGGCCGCCTACAGTCCAGAAGGCTGCATTCGCCCCCACCGCATCAACTTGGTCTGTGGCGTTGCCCTGATCAAACTCGTCAACCCAATAATAAGCTCGGCTATTGATTTCACCACTCACATCTAAATTGCCACCAAAATAAGAATTCAACGTTCCATCTACATAAACACCCCAGGGGTTTGTTATGGTAACGGGACCAGCATTGTCAGCAGGATCGCCTATAAATAATCCGTAGTATGTAGTTATTGTCCCCGTTCCACCAACCATGTGAGGCGTGTCAGCTTTAACTCCGTAAGCGCTGGTATAGGTTCTACCATTAAGCAAGAGTGGTTGTGTATTTAAGCCAATCCAACTTGCTATATTATAAGCTCCTGTTGGAGATGGCGCTGCGTTAAAACTTGTAAATTCTGCTATTCCATTATCTAAAACTGGCCCTCCTGCAGAAAATACATTCCATTTTTGACCACCGGTACTTTTTGTCGAAGGAGACGCTGAAATTAAACTATACTCTAAATTGTCACCAGTAGTAGGGACAGTGTTAGATACGTACATGGCTTGATGACCTGAAGCTGGAGTAAGAATTTCTAAAGGATAACTTGGACTCGTCGTTCCGATGCCGACGTTGCCATTAACATTCAAATCAGGAGCATATACCGTTGATGTATCAGGCGAAAGAACATAGAAATCCACATCGGAGTTGGTTCCAGTTAGAGCAGTATCCAATACCAAATTATCATCATCTATAATTGTGACAATTTGATAGACCCCGTAATCCGCAGCGGTAGTTCCGCCATAGATAAGCACCCAATCGCCCACGGTGCAGGTCGTGACGAAGTTGTCCCCCGCCGCTCCGTCTGATTGCAATAAGGTCGTGCCGTTTGTTTCACCATCCGTCACCGAGTCCTCTTGGGTCAACCCCAGGAAGTTGGCAATTTTGGAAGCGCCGTCGTTAAATTCGACCCATCGTTGGGCCTCTTTGGCACCGGCAACTACATTGGGCATGTCGGCTGATGCCCAGGCAGGTCCCGAATCCCCATCTGCCTTATTAGGCACCAATGTCGGATTGGTCGCCGTGGCTGCTTCATTCAGCAATGTTGGGCCAGCAGCGTTGCTCATGTAAGTGTCAAGTCCAAGTTGTCCACCATAAAACGACCCGCCGCCACTAATTGAAGGCCCGGCACAAACAGGAGACGCGATAATCAAACATAATATCAACAAAAATAGTTTCTTCATTACGGGCCTCCTTATCTATCTTCTTTATAAACCATATACTTAATGGTTCCAGACGTGGTGATATCAACATACACGCCCTTATAATATCTGGCAGGCGGATTAATACTTAAAGTCCTGCTCCGGTCAGTGCTGTTTGTCGATATATCCCATGTCGGGATCAACTTTGCACCACTGGTAGCCGTATTATCGTAAATATCTACAGATGCATAATACGTCCCGTCCGTCATAACGATGATGCCGTGGAACAAGCCGTCCCCGGTCGCCACACACATATCCTTGCCGAACTGCGCCGACTGCCGTACATCCCCCGCCCAGGACATTGTTACGAGTAAGAGTATCAAGGTGAAAATTGCGATGGTTTTCTTCATGGTTTACCTCCGGTTATATATTAGTCTTCCTCTAACATTTCTGCGGTGCTATATGCCCCCATTGTGAGCAAATGATATTTCATGCTACGGCCCAACTCCTCTATCTCGCCGGTTTTTTTGTTTAACCTCATAGCAGGGGGGAGATAATCAACTGCTTTTCCTCCCGCCTCCGGCCTCTTATAAAAAACTTTCAAACTCATTTTGCCAGTTAAAGGTTTTGTAGCTTCCATAACGGTTTTAGCCACATCCGGGTTGAATATGGCTTCTTTGAGTAGAATATCTATTTGTTCCCGGGTGAATTTCTCAGGCGCACTCAGTAAAGACCTTGCGAGATTTCGGGATGCGCTGTAAATCCAACCCTTGCCAAGCCTAATTGCACCAAGTTGCGCAAATCGTTCCAGAATTTCCGATCTGACTTTTTGAGCTGTCCCGGTGGCTTTTTCTACTGTCGGGGAACCGCCTGCATAGGTAACGTTCTTGTTTCTACTCAACATTCTTAAAAGCGAATGATAGTCTTGCAAGGCTTTTATTTTATCCATCTCTCCTTTATAAAGAACCCGCATAGCGGGTAGGTATTTATTTATTAATTTACCGAATGTATGTATGCTATGCACAGGGTTTTGTAATGCGTCAACTTTATCTACTTCAGCTTGTTTTAAAAGAAAATCTTTAAACGAGCTTTTCAGCCCTCGTATAGCTGCCGGGTTTCCCCTTACTCCCGACAGACTCAACAAATCACGCATGGTTGCTGCACTGTTAATAGCACCTTCGCCCGAAAATACTTTCAATATGACTTTATCCACATCGGCTTCAAGCACCCTTGTCGCAATGGATTTCGTATATGCCGTTAATTCTCCGGCAATATCATCGGAAATCTTGTTTGATTTAACGATTTTAGCATACTTGTCATACAGCCCGTATTTATCAAGCACGGTCTTATTTTTAAATAACCAATCAGAGGCTATTTTAGTTTTCATCAATCCGTCTTTACCGGCTTTTATTACCAAATCAAACGATGCGAAATCATCTATTAATTTGCCTGCGTTTGCTTTCCCGACGGCATTTATAAGATCATCTGCCACATCCATCTTGCCGGTGCGGAAAAACCTGTTAGGGATTTCGGAATAAGCTACCTTGCCGCCCGTGCTTAAATCTCCCGGTTGCAGAACCTCCCCTACAGTTCCCTTCCTGAATGTCTTGACATACTCTCTATATAAATCAGAGGCCCGCCGGTATTGAGCAATAACCGTTTCCTGACCTTTCCCGAGTTTATACATCTGATCCATCGAGTCATCAACACCATTTCCCAGTTGTTTTAACCGACGAACAAGTTTTAGGTTCGGGTTAGCTCCGGTTATATTGTCCCTTATTTCCTGGCCTATTTGTGACCGCCAATCACGCAATTGATCGAATGTTACATTCCCCTCGCCATCTTTTAAACCCTTGTTGATTTGTTTTATAATGGGTGTGGGCAATGTATCGGGTCCGCCACCTTTCAACTTATAATCCTTGGCGATGCCGCTAATACTTGTTTTTAATGGTGCCCCGCTTAATTGTATTCCTTCGGGTATTTGAGCATATTCGGCTTCCATCAATCCTTTCTGGGTAGTCTTGGTCGCCTGAAGCGTTTCCTCAATAGCCTTTCCGGTTGCTTGTGGTGTCGGGACGGTAAACAATGGTGTTGTTAATTTATCAGCACTTTTGGCAGCCTGTAACGCCTGGTTTTCCATAGCCTGCTTTTGCTTCACAACACCGGAAACCAAGTCATCAACTGTCTTTCCCGTTTCGAGCATTTCGTTGACTGTTCCAAGTCCTTCTTTTCTTATCTGCGCATCCTGGGCAAAAAGGACCGCCTGTGCCTCTTTATCCTGCGCACTTACCGCCTGTTCATAAGCCGCCGCCTTGCGACTGCCGGTTTGCTGTGCGAATGTTGGGGGCGTTTTAACTTCCAGGCGCTTTAACATACCTGTTGTATCTTTAGCCGTTTTCTCCATCTCAGGCGTAACGGCACGTATAACCTCTAATTCCTCACGTGCCCTGCTTAGAATCGCAGCGTCACTCATACTTGGAAACTTGCTTTTGAGCCAGCCAAAAAAATCGCCCAACTTCTTTCCACCGTATGTAAGTGCGCTACCTACTAACTGCCCGCCCATTTCGTACATTGCGCCCTTTGCGATATCTCCAGCCCCTTTAGCATATTGCTGTTCCCAATCCTTGCGTTCGGTAAGTTTAAGAAAAGCGTCCAGTTCATCAGCGATTGCGGCCCCTCCTGCATACCCTAACCCGGCCCCTGCAACCGAACTAATACCGAGGGTTTGAGGCGCAGCAGGCGCACCTGCCATACCACCACCAATTAAACCACCTATTTCTAATAGCGGTCTTGTAAATCGGGATACAGCACGGGAAACCGGAAAGTCCTGTTTGAAGCTCATCTCGCCTTCAGGAGCCTGTAAGTTTAGTTTACCCGAATGGTCTATCAAACCGCGTTTAACAGCTTCGTCAAATAACGGTTTTTTATCTTCTGGCAAAATACCCCTGCGATTTGCTTCCGCCATTAATTCTATCTGTGTCGGCATTATTTACCCAATCTTTTCAAAAGTTCTTCATTTGACAGGTTTTTTAAATCACCACCGCTTTCAAATCTTGATATACCAAATGCTTTATAAAACGGGGACATATTCGCAGTATCTTTGTAAGTGTCAAGAAAACGATTGAAAACCTCCTTACCTTCTGCAACTGCAACCTTAATTTTTGAAACCATTAGATCATAACTATCCCCTGGCGCCGGAATCCATGTTTGAATTGATTTTAATTCAGACACGCTAACTGCCGTTCCTAAAAACAATTTCCTATCAACAGAAGCCAACCGACCCATTCGGATTATAGCTTCTGTGGTTTTCGAGTTCTTGGCGATTCCTTTCCTTTGGAGCCATTCACCTATTTTATTTGACCATGTTCCATATGCTAAATCCCAAAATCCGGCATCAGCAGCGGCGCGCAATGTCGAAGCAACTTCTGGGGCTTGTAATAAATCCCACACTTTCCCAGCGTCATCCAACTGCTCACCAGCCTCCAAAACAGCCCGTATCATGCCACGTTTACCCATTTTCTGATCGAAATCGGGCAACCTGACAGGCGCACCAGTGTCAAGTTGCGTGAACACTGTTCCGTCATCATTCATTTTCCACCCACGTCCATAGGCATCATTTGGATCAAGTTCCTTGATTTTAGGCAGAGCAGCTATTCTTTGAGTGGTTGAACGCTCTTCTTTTGTTGTAGGTATTTTTGTAGATTCATACGGTACTGACCCGGGAGGCGGCAACTCGTTATTGGGAAGATGGATTACGCTTCCTTGGGATGTTTTCCATGATTTTAATGCGCGTGGCACAGGTGGAGTGCCTGGTTTGGAATACGGTACTGATCCAGGGGGCGGAGGCTCGTTGTTTGGAATATTAACTATATTTCCTTCAGGGGTTTGCCACGGTTTAATTTCCCTTGGTTCTGTCGGTTTAAACGGTGTTGTGTAGAAAGGTTCGGTTTCTCCTTTATTTAATAAACTTGTACCCGCTCCGGCCTGTATCACATCCGGGACTACCTTCTGGGCAGCTTCCAGACCCCCCATCATCTGCCCATATCCGCCCATTGTATCCGGCACCATAGTTTCTAACTTCTGGCGGCGTAGCATATCGGCTATCGGAGGTAATCGACTCGGTTCCGAAGCCTGCTCTTCAGGAGACAACGGACGCGGTGGACCTTCACCGTATAATTCCTTATACGGATTTGGTATCTGCACGTTCTGACCAGCGGAGGATTTCAAAAGCGCATCCATCAAGATTTGCTTCAGAATAGGAGGAAGTGGCTTTCTACCCTGAAATTCGTTCTCTATCCTCTCTGCGTATCGTTCGTATTCGTCCACGTTAATCTCCTTATGTGTACTTAATTCCAGAGCTTCCAGACCCCAGAGCTTTAATACCAGTGTTTAGGCCAAGCCCTAATTGCTTGCCTAGCTCTGCGTAGTCAGGTGGTGTGCCCGCTGTTGAGCTTGAACCTTGCTGGCTCATACCGGCATAAAACATTTTCATCTTGTTTAGCCAGAAATCACGCGGAGCAGCGTATTTATTCCATCCGTATTCCATCTTGGCAGGGTTCATTTTTTCTAATTCCTGACTCTGAAGCCCATATCGCGTAGTTGCTGCTTGACTGGCAGCATCAGTCAATTGTCGGCCATACGGGTCGGTTATGTTCTGAGTTTCAAGCGCCATGCCCGCCGGTTCGTCGGCGATACCTAATTTGCGCAGGTTGTCCCGGAACTTTGCTCGCGCAATTTCCCTCTCCTGGATAATTCGGTTTGCCGGACCTTGATATAATTGTTCCTCGAGCCGGTTATAGTCTCCGCCGGTCAGGCGTTCCCAATCCCATTCGGGCATGTCCGCAACGCCTTTTGGGTCGTGTTCGTCAGCGGATCGAACGGCTTTCTGAAAATACTCAGCCAATGTGTCCCTGCTAATAGGTCCATAAGCGCTCTGGCTTCCCCCTTTCTTGCCACCAAACATAGACATTGCGCCGCCCGCTACCGATGCTGCCGCTGGTAATGCTGCTAATAAAGCCTGAAGCACCATTTTTTAATCCTCCGAAACTGTTTTAACGGCAGCACCGTTCCAATACTTGATACGAATCGCCGTTGATGTGCCGGTATTTACCCACCAACAAATGTTGGCTATACCCCACCCGGTTGTTGTTGGGTCCGTGCTGAACATGCCGATAAACGGGAACAGGGTCATAGCGTCTATGATGTTATCAAACTGGCGCTCGATCTCAGCATCCTGTATTCGGCTGGTCTTTTTTATTAACTGGTTCTTTGCCATTTACATTCCTAACGGAAACCGCCACCCGTCGGTTGATACACCTATGCGAGTGTAAGGTGTGCTTACACTGGCACTAACATTTATCTTTTGAGAACTATCACATACAACTGTGAGCTGATTAACATTCGGGTGTACTTGTAAAAAAGAATGACCCAATATATGACCGACTGAATTTATTTGAGGATCGGTAGTATAATAATAAAATGTATCTACATCATTAAGCGTTTTTCTGAATGTGAATGTCGCATCAACTAAATTAACGAACACAGGGGCTATAAATGTCACCAAACGCGGCGCAGTAGACAAACCGACATAACCATCCTCAGTTGCAACTTTAGTGCTTAACCCACTCGCATAAGTCATTTTATCAGCATCGTGATAGAATCCGATTATGTTACTTGATGCGTCGGTTGTAACCGCCATTATACATCTATCGTAAGTTTCGAATGCCCCGCTTGTCTTTGTAGAAGCGTCACAATACCATCCATCGGGTGATGTAGTTAATTTTGCAGGCGCAACTGTGGAGTTGATAAAGTTGGCAGCGGTTAGCGGGTTGCCAACCTTTAGGGCTTCAATACTGGAACCGTCCAGATAGAGGTATTGCCACGCAGCGGCAGTTAATGCCGAACTCGAAGCATTGCTTCCAGTCGGGCCGAATATGAACACAAGTTGAGAGTCCCAGAATGCTATACGATCGGTGGTGATATTGACAAAATAAGCTGCTGCATCAATTGATACGCGAGTTATATCGCTCCACCCAAACTTCGCCCGTGTTATACGCTTATTTATCAACTGGTCAGTGGTCGCGGTATAGACATTTCCGTCAACGGTTTTTATCTGGTTGTCGAGGTTCTGAACACAATCGGAAAGGTCATCGGCATCGGTAACATAATATTGATTCGTAAATGTCTGGTCGCCTATGGCCTGGTCAACAGCGTCCAGGGAACTCGTCACGGTCTCATCATCTGTTAAGGCGTTATCCTCGGTGAACTCCTGCGTGCCGATAGCGTTAAACAAGTCGTCAAAGTTCGTATTCATCTGGCTTGCGGATATAACCTGCCCGGTCGTAAATGTATGCGTCTTGGTCAAAGCGCCGTAACTGATAAGACTCGTAATTATCACGCCGATAAATACTGTTAGAATTATGGAAATCGTATCTCGTTTTCTCATGGAAACCTCACTCGTTCTTTTGGGTAATATTCCAAGCGGAATGGGTGTATCTCAACTCTATCACCATAGGACACCTGAATAAGAATAGCCGCTTTTATACCATTCATCCTGGTGTATCGGACGCTCCGATTAAGTACATACGCCCCGCCAAAAACCGCAGTTCCAAACACACCCGTACCGAACACGCCCGTACCTGTCGGCAAATAGGTCGTAGTGGTTTTCTGCTGCGTGGTGGCGGAGAAATCCACGTCCAGGGTGATATTCATAGTGCCGGTAATTCGAGCAGGCACGTAGCACCGCGAAAAGTTCTTAACCAATGTAGGCGACATGCAATCGGTAAAGCCCCATTTCATAGACCCGGTGATATTAACGCCGGCATCCTGATAGTTCTGGTCGTATTTATACACGAACCCGCCGTCTGTGGCCCAGTATAGCTCCTGCGCGTCCCCGGATGCGGATGTGACACACATAGCCGTTACGGTTATGCCGGTATAGATCGTGTGCGGGAACCATATATTACCGTCCTCTTCCATCTGAGGATGGTTCAGGAAAAACACGTACACGGTCGGGATGGTGGCGCCCGGATATGACACCAATAAGCGGTTATACAGCGGCCAGTAGCACATTACGGCGTTATTGCGTACCGAGCGGGAATATGCCATGATTTCCTTCTGGCACGTGCCCCGTGCGATATTATTGAACTGCTTCGGCGTGCTTGGGTCGAAATACTCGATGCCGCGATTGCTCTGGAAAAACTTTTTGCCCTCATGCCCTGCAGACGCCATGCGTCCTATCTGACCTATCTCATCACTGATGAGCTCTTCCGCAAAACTGTATATAGACGAGCCATACAGGAACCATGCGGATTTGTCCTTCAGGCATAACACACGGCCTCCAAGCGCTTCGAGAGACATGATTTCCTGCCCGTCCCGCTCGCGCACCCGCCTGAAATTCGTGGTATCATCCCACGCCTCACCATCAAACTCGTCAGACCAGAAAACCCTGGAAGGGAAAGAAGTGCCGTTTTGCGCGGCAAACATTACGTCCTGAAATACCGTAATATCGTTTGCATCAGGGGTTTGAGCGTCTATACTCTGCACTTGCTGCCAGGGCGTGCCGTCTGTCGGGCAATATTTGTAAATACCCGTGCCGTTCGCACCATATGCCTTATCGTTCCATGTAACCCATTTAAGAGGTACCTGGGCCAGCCCGGTAGCTATCTCAGTAACCGCCCCGGTTGCCAATACCATCGTGTAGACTTTGGTGCCACACTGAACGATGAAATAATTCGTGGTTGTGGATGCCTGTCGATACCGATATATGGAATGAATCTGCGCACCTGAATTGACAGCGGTAGAGTTCATCTTCGTAGTACCCTTGCGCCCGGTCAGTATGCCTTGTGAGTCGATATCGAAGTTTTCCAGTATGATGCACTGTGATGGTAGTACGCCCCCTTCCTTCTTGCCGCTTGCCATATCCTCCGCCCAATCCACATTCCGGCCCCCGATGAAAGTGTTCGGGCCGACAAACTGAGGACGCATGGCGTCAACACCAGCCAGTGCGTACATTTTCTGCCTTGCTCTTTGGTTCGGTCGTCTCATATCCCGAAAGGCTCCACATGCCCGCCTAAGACAAAATTATTGGAATATCCCCGTAACTGTTCAAGACCCTGCTCGTACAGGACTGCCCACGGACCTGCCTTCACTTTCACATCGAACATGGCAAGCTGAATTAAAGTGCCATATATGATGGTACGGTGCGCCCACGTCGGTAAGTCCGGTACGGTAGTGCCTGATAATACGGATACGCGTTTCTCGTACCAATACCGGATGTCATAAGCCGTGTCAGGTATCGGAAACCATTCAAAAGTGTCGGTTTCTCCGCCTGTTGCAAGAGTGTACTGCTTTCTATGCCGATACCTGGTAGGGCGCATTGTGCTGCCCGTATCCCACCAAAATGACGGACTCGGGTTGCCAAATCCAGCTTTGGTATGCAATTCGAGTTCTTCAGGCGTGATAGGCAGGCAGGGCTGATTATCCACAGACACAGATATTATGCGTTCGATATTCACACCAAGTGTATTAACAAGGGTTGTGCGCGTAGCCGCTGTGGTGTCCAATGAAGCATCATAAGCCACCATCCAGGGGGGTACGGAGCGCCCTTTACGAAACTCGCCTATGATATCGCCCAAATAGACGTTATTTATGACACTGTCGATTATACTGGCAATTGCTGTGTCACTGTCGTCAATTAACGCCTGAACCTGTGATTTTATGTTAGCATACGTAAGGTAGTCCGCCATCTGTAAGCCATCCCTAATAAAAAAGCGGCTATGAAACCGCTCGGAGCTAAGTGTAGCGGGTAATTGACAAGTGCATTCGCGCACAAGGCAAGAACACATGCGGAGAGGATAATGCCCACCTGAGATTTCTGGTGGTAGGCATTGTAAAGAATAGAGATTAAATATCCGGTGATAATTACCATTGAAACTATACCACCCTCAAAAAACGCTTCAAAATAATCGTTATGGACATGCTCAGCACCACCCCAGATAGGATACGATCCGGGTCCGTTTCCAAGGTAAATCCATTGAGGCATACTGCGCAATATATCCCACCATGTGTAACGCCTGAAATCATCCAGGGCAATCGTGTCGAAAAACTGCACGAATACGACAAAACCAAACGCCAGAGAAGCAAATATCAAAGCCTTTGTTTCTATCCTGAATTGTTTAGATTTCAGCAGAAAATACGCAATCGCCACTGTCGCAGCAACGATCCCCCCGGTGGTTTGCTGAAGAAACAACACCAGAATAATTATCGGTAGAAACCAGCACCACTTCTTTCTGAAAAACATTGGCATGGTAATTGCCAGAATTGCAGCAAAGAAATTCTTGTTGCCCAATGTGCCCGCCCGAGGGATGTCTCTCATTGTAGCACCGATTACCGTTGCGCTTATCTGCTCGATGTCAAGGTTGTATTGCTGAAACATAAAAACCAGACATTCAAACAATACGAAGATACAAAACACATTAAAAATATACCTGTGCTTAGAGATACATATTTCTGTGGCAGCTATGAATATTATAATGCCGGCGGATAGTTTCACCATGAAATCCATTGCGTTCATGTGCAGTCTCATGGTGTATTGACACGGAAACGCAATTAGAATCGAGTACATCAAAACAGCTAAAACTATCTGCCACAAAAACCATGCTCTCACCCAATGATCCTTCAGGTAATAGGCTAAAACGACGCTTGCCGTCACCAGAAGTATTGCCGTATTCCCATTTCGCTGCATACCCGCATAGATCAGGGTGAGCGAAATGGGAAATATGGCCCAAGCTAAACGCATATAATTGGTTAATAATTAGTGTGAATGAAATTCAACCAGCCGTCCACACTGTCCGTTGACCATGTGTAATAAATACTTTGATACGTGCTGTCCGTTGTAATGAACTGAAACGCGGTATCAAACACAGTGTCATGCTGTAGACCAACAGTAAAAGTCTCTTGCCCTGATATAAATGCCGTGCTTGAAGCTAAGTACCCGGAATCTAGTGTGCTCGCAGAAGCCGATGCTGTGGTTACGTTCACAAATGCGTCAAAAATAGCCGTTTGCAGAGGGAAATCAATCCCGGTATCTACAGCATCACTATTATTAGCCGCACCGCCCCACGAAGTTCCTGACACGCAAGTACTTGACAATGGTAATGTCAGCAGGTGTGTCACGCCGGGACGCTCATCGATTATAACAGTGTGATCCTTGTCAAAAGCCACGTCCGCCCATGTTGATTTGCCGTTCGCTGCGTCAATGACGAGTATCTTAACTGTTTTGTCGCTAGTCTCGTTTGGGTCACAGTAAAAATCAATTGTGCCGGTATCGTCAAACACGCTTTCCAACACCCACGGGTTACTGGCCAAGGCCGTACCCGCCTTATCGGAATACAGGGTTTCGCGAGTTGCGCTCGGGGTTGTCGCATGGTACCGATACACACTGTAATACACGTCATCGGTTAAGCGGGTTGCCCGGTTCACATCGAACAAGGCTTGAGTCGTAATGGCCTTATAGACGTAAAGTTTATAATGCCGCAAAGCTGCATCGGCAGGCGCAGGCATAACAAGCACGAACACGATTGCGATTACAGCGATAAAAGTTAAAAGTTTCTTAAACATTTTTTCAAACCTCCGAAAAAAAAGTTAGTTAGCCGGATACACCAGCTATGTTGCCGGATTTGTCCATTACGTCCAGGGTGAAGCTGGTTTTGTCCGGACCTGTCACATCGTCTATCATGCACTCTACAATTTGGTACAGAGTGTTACAAAACTCGCCCTGCGCCACACCGTTCGGGTACATGAACCAATTACGGGTAGTGGTGCCCCCGGTCATGGTAAGATATAGGTTGGCGATTTGCCCGTTCCAGTCCGCCTCGGTCGCATTGGTAACGCTTGCGACCATGTATTTCACGATTTCATACAGGTATTGCACGGCATACGCCCAGTTAAACCCGTTCGGGCGAAGCACCTTAACGTAATCACCTGCCCCAACCATGCTGAGTGCGCGGTTGACAACAGTAATTGTGAAGTCCGTTGCGGCCGCTTCCTCGCCGTTTACGTTATTTTGCACCTGATACCCGATTTCATACAATAACTGTATAATATCGTCTTCTTTCATCCCGGTGGGATTTATATTTGCGTATGAGGCCATTATCACCTCTAATTTAATCTAAATCCGGTATTCCCCCGAATTCTTTTCCCCAAAGCTGTAAGTCCGCGCTGCCCTTAGTGCCGTTTGTAAATATACGCCTTAGAATCGGTAACGATATCGGCCCGTCACCTGCCAGCAAATGATACGTGGGCACACCTTTTGTCATGGTGCGCATAACAACCTTGCCCGTGCGTGGTTCCCGCATGAAAAACATCTGCGCCCTCATGGAATCATCATCCACGATTGCACATTTAAACGGGTCGCCTATCCGATATGGATCTTCCGGGGTAGGCAACGGCCAGGCCAAGTCAAACCAAACACTACGAAAACGCCTTGTGATCCAGCTCTTAACAGGGAATATTCTGGGTAATCCCGGTTTTGTGGGTGGCAAATTACAAAATACAAGATGATGACTGGGAAACCTGTGCGTCTGCCTCCGGTCAATATACTGTAGGATTTTCTCCTTCTTCCAGTCGGTTTTAATACCGATTACCCGCTCATGTTGATCCTTGCTGTTAGGCAATAAACCCCTCTGAACAATCCATTCACGATGAAATAACTCGTTTCTGGTGCAATATTGCAACAAATCGTTCAGGCTCATTGCGTCCAGTTGGGGGTCTCGCGGATAATAACGTGCTTCGATTATCTTGATCGGATAACCAGCAAACGGGTTTTGAGCCGCCCGTTCCATCTGCACAGTGGTGTTCGGATCGTACTGGTCAGCAACATCGTCAATGGACAGTACACCCGGCGCCTTGGTCTCTACCATATCATCTATTTTTTCTTCAGTCATGGGTTAGTATCTCCTTCACGCTGTTTATGCGTAAGTAGCTTCAGCGTTATTGGTGCGATACGTGACAATAGAAATCACACCGTTGTCCTCGGAATTGAAAACCAGTTTGATAACGCCATAAATCGCTCCGATACATACCCCTGGGGAGTTCGCGTAGTCAAAAGTTTTTTCTTTCCAGAACTTGTTTTTGGCAAAAGCCCATGCACCGGAACCACGGCCTAAGAATAGATTTTCAGACCCGGTCAGGTTGGCGCTGGCTCCAAACACGGATGATACGGTGATATATTTATGTTTCTGAATCACCACACCGTCCCACATGCCGTAGGCGTTTTTGAACAGATTATTGGTTGAACCGCGCGGCATGGCCTCACGTTGCGCCTGACCCCACACGGAGTCTGACACTTTAAGGTCATACGCTGAATCCGGTGCGCACACACACACGAACACCTGGGCACCGCCCTTTGTGACCGGTTTGAGTTCCGGGGTGTTCTTTTCGGCAATCGTGGAAGCCTTGCTTAAAAGCGTGGTGGTCATGTAGTCACCGGCCTCAATGGTGGCCTTGGTGGTCGCGTCCCCACCGAATAATGCGCGAGTAGGAGACCCGTTTAACGCGCTAAACGTATCTTCGGTGATTTTGTTAGCCAGCCAATCGGCCAGCGCGTCCCGTGCGATACGCCGCAACTCGATTGATGTGCGCTGCTCGGTCATTGCGCCCTCAATACGAACCGCGTTACGGATCTGGTCTATGGTCACACTCTCGTCATAAGTCGGGAGCGCTTCCTCGTTGTCCTCCATAATCGAATCGCCGGATACGCCGCCCCCGGTGAGTTCCCCGGATGCCGGGAGATAAATCACGTCCCCCTTGCGTTTGTCCAGCTCGGTATATCGAATGATGATGTTGTTTTTGTCTTCCCCGACATAGCCGTTCTGTTCAAAATATGAACGGTCCATACCGAGTTTTATTACCTTTTTGCTCCACGCTTTTTCGGTCAGCGTGTCGCCGGTTGCAAATGCTGTTACAGCCATTTTTATTACCCTCCGAATATAAACATATTCAGGGAACGATTATAACAAACCCCGCTTTTCCATTTCCTTCTCGATCGCGGTTTCCTGTTCGGCATCACGTGCGCTCACGTATGATTCGGTTAAAGCCTTGTCGTCCATTGAACTAATGCTTTTCGTACTGACAGCATCCTTCTGCTCGGAGATTCTTTGCAGCGAACTTTTAGACGCCTGCTCGATATATTGAGTTACAGCGGCCTTTCCGGCATTTGCAATCAGCGCGTCGAAGTTCTTCAGCTTGTGCGCCAAAGACAGGTTAAACACCTGATTCTTCTCCGCCCAATCGGTCAAGACCTTAAAGGTCTCGTTTGGCTTCCCAGTGACTGCATCAAAATAGGTCGGCTCGACTTCTTTAATCGCATTCATATCCTCCTGAAACGCTTTTTCCATCGCCTCCTGTTGCCGGCGGTTTTCCTGCTCGGACTTCCATTTCGTGCTTTCCTGTAACGCCCCTAATCTGCCAAGTGCCAAATGATAATGTTCCTCATGACCTTGTTCTTTCAGGGCTTCCAGTGTCCATCCGGCCCACTTCGGGTCGCCAAATAGCGTGCCCAAATCCTGCGCTTCAGACTGCGTGCTCGTGCTGTCCTTTTCCAGAGCTGCTAATCGTTCCTGTAGTTGCTGGTTTGATTCCTGTAGTTCCCGCTGATTACGCGTAAGGCGATCTTGAATCATGGCCTCAACTTGTTCTTGCGTGAACTGTGCCGGTGGTTCGGTCTCGGATTCTTTTGGTTTTAGCACGGTCTCATCCGGTTTAGCCGTGTCTGTGTCGGTTTCTTTGTCAGCGGATTCCTCGTCGGGGGTCTTCGAAGGTTCCAGTTCCTCCCCTAACATCTCCGCTTCCTGTTCGGGAGTTAAGTCCCGGTCTTCGTCTGTTTCGAGTGCTATGTTTTCCTCTGCCATTCTTCACCTCGTCTGTTATCGGCGGACGGTCGCCGGTTAATAAAAAAAGCCTCCCAGAATCAAATTTCGATTCCAGAGAGGCTTTAGCGTTTCTGGCTTTCCTGATACGTTCAGATGGAGGTATCAGGTGTTATATATCTTCTATTTTGCCTTCCCTCCATTTCTTTAAAAGCGACGCAAAGAAGTTAGCTGTGCGTTCCAAAATCCTTACCCATATCCGCGTGTCTTCGTTCATTTCGACTTCGCCTGCTGTTTCTTTTCCCTCATGGCCGCTAACCGTAGATTTAGTTTTTCAAGTGTGATTTCGTAACGCCATTTCTGCTTGCCCATATCCTCCACGTGCTGAATCTTAATTTTGTCAAGCTCTTCATCTTTCTGTTGCATATCAGCGGTCATGCTGTCAAGTTGTTTCGCCATGTTCTCCATCTCACCACCCATCTGCTGCATCTGGTTCATGGCTTGTTTCAATTTACCCCTGCGCCTTAAAACGCCCTCTGCCTGCGGATCGTCTATATACGCCAGAACCGCTTCCACATCATACACAGCATCCGGATGGACAGGTTCGCGTGAGAGTTCAACTGCGAAATCCAGGCGAGCCATCCTGCTCGAAGGCAGCGAAGAGCCTGAACGTATCCCAATATCGTAATCTATGATAGACACGTCCTTGGCTTCCAGTTTTTTCAATGCGGTTACGATACTGGGTAATGGCTTGCCCTGCTCGTCCATATCCTCATCTTCGACCAAGCGTTGCCAATAATGAAACGGCCATTCATTAAGAGCCATTACGACTATGCACACACCCAGGCGCCGGAAGGCTTCTTCCATAGATGCCAGCAGGTACGAGTTACCTTCCATGCCGAACTCGCGCAACATGGACGCCAGTCTGCCGGACATGCGCCCTGTTTCGGCCTCTCCCTTTAAAACCGGGGACAGGTTGAACACATCGTCCAGGTCCCTGTGTGCACGATCTTCCAGCATGAATATACGTGACATATCCGGGATGTTCTGATAGATCGTACTGGGTTTGTCACCGGGGTCATCCCAATCAGCTTCAAGGATTTCACGTGGCCTAGAGAGGTTCTTACGCCACGCTTGTAAATCCACACCAGAACCCTTTTTCACAAGAATGGGGCTGCCAAGTGTGGCCGACACCACCGCGATTGACTGGGCACGGCGCTTTGATATCTCCTGCAGGGGGCCGTCCGCAAAGAACATATTGCCGCGCGGGTACGTTTCCCCGATGGGTATGTTCACCACATCCACAATAGGATCTACAGGCTCGGATAACTGGTCTTTGCCGTGCGGATTGTTCACATCAACCACGATTTTCTTCCCGCATACCAGACAGTATTTCAGGTCGCACTCGATTACCGTGATTTCCTTGTAACGGTCGGACTGAAGCAGCGCTTCCTTTTCCGCTTTGGTGGGTTCGGACGCAAGCGGTATGGATTGAAGCGTGTCCATATCAAGCAGGTATTTTACCTTATATTTGCGCTTTGCCCAATATTCCAGCTCCCACACGATACGCTTAGTTTCTTTCTTCTGCCCACCCGGGGCATCATCATAACTTCCGCCATGTTTGCTATCATGGTCGCCCGCGCTATCATCATCTTCCGGTTTAACGACAGTTTCGTAATAAAGTTCTTCATCTGTCAGTTTGTATAAGTCTTTCGCCTCTTCCTTGGATATGGCTCGGTAAACTATGCGATAGCGCCAGTCTTCCAGGTTGTCCTCGGACGTTTCAGGGTCGTAAACAACTTTCTTGGCGTCCAGCTTGGATATCTTGATACGCACGTCCCCGGCCAACCCGTACCGTTCGGTCTTCACATTGAAATGGCTCAGACCTTCCCGCACAAGCGCTAACACCACGCGGAAGTTAATCTTGCCCGCCCGGTTCTGCTCCCATACTTTCTGGTACGCCCTGCTTATAAGGGTCGCCACGCCACCGTCCCCGCGCCCTTTCGCAACCGCTTTTAGTTCCGGTCGAGAGGCTGTCAGGATGGATGCAAACCGAAGGGCGTTGGTTGTACCGCGGGATACCTTGACAACCGGCAAGCCGGAGTCTTTCATACTGGTTTCTTGCGTGTCGCTGAACGGATGGCCCTTGAACGCCCGCTTGGATATTTCCATATCGGTCTCGAAGCTCTTGCGTGCCTGGGCGTCTTTGGCTTTATCGAACCGTTGGTAAATTAGTTCTAATGTTTCGTTTTCAGGCATTTATTTACCCTTCCCTTTACCCTTACCCTTGCCTTTTCCTTTACCTTTGCTGCCACACGGCATGATTAATCTCCTTTCGGTACCTGTGAAAATGGTTTGTGCGTGATGTAATTCGGGACGTTATTGCCGCCCCCGACTTCGTGGAACTTGTCGTCAATAATGTGCGCCCATACCTGAAACTCAGGCAGAGTCATGAAGTTACGCTTCTCGACCAATTGCTTAACGTAATCGCCCGGAGGCCACCACTTGGCTTCCCAGATTATATGGTTGCCGAACGCAACCGCTGTCCGGGGTGTCATGCCGTCCTGATCCGGTGGGGAGAAAAACGCAGTCAGCACCTTAGCAATTAACTCGCCGGGTATTTCGCTCAACTTGTATTTATCGGACGTTATCATTAACTCCTTGTAAATCTTGCCAAATCCTTTGAATACGACCCGCCCGATAGCCACCAGGTTTTCGTACATGAACCTGTCCATCTTCATGCGTGCCACTTCTTTAGGATCATAACGCGTATAGTCTTTGCCATCCAAATGAATCACCCAGTTATTCACATCCTCGATCCATTCGTTCAGGACGTAGGCTTTATAACCTAGTTCGTCGGTGCTAATTGGCACGAGCTTTTTTCTTGGTCGATTTAGGGATGCGGGTTCGGCGTGAGGCTTCGGCAGCCACGGCAGCTTCATATACGGTATTGTTCGGGACTGTTTCAAAAAAAGTAACCTCGACCGTACCATAAATATGCTTGCTTGTCAAGACCTCAGGTAACATATCGGAACGTATGGATAATTCGCGTTCCATGAGGATTTTGCCGGCACCATCCGCCATGCCTTGAATGCGAAAAGTCGCCTTGCCCGGACGCGGCATATTTTCTTTCCCGGTTAAGATAAGTCCGCCTTTTAATTTCAATACTGGTTTTTCCTTCTTCATTTTAATCTCCTTGTTCATAGAATTTTTCGGTATAAATATCTACAAATTCTGATTTTTCCTCTTTGTCTACGCCAAAACCAAATTTTAATGTGGTTGTAGTCTTTATCACTACAGGGATACCACTTTTTGTTTGATATTCAGTTTCATGCCACCTGGTGCTCGAAATGGTACAAGAAGCCAAAAATAAACAACAAAGAATTAATATAAAATTTTTCGTCATTATGGGTTTCTCCTTTATTCCACCCAGGGATCTCTGGTCGAACCTGTCGATCCCCAGGGCATTCGGGTGATGTTCCTGCCGATGGCTGTTATTATGTACCTATCTTTTGTATCCCAAAGTTGCTCAGCGTCCGGTAACGTGCTGTGCAATATCATACACCCCCCGGCGGCAATCACGCAATCATCTTTTTTCGTCTCGTCTTCCTTGCCTAAATGCCCGTCTGGGTGACGGATATATGTCGAACATTGGTCGATTAACTGCCCATCCGGTACGGACTCTTTACTGTCCCGCAGGTACGCCCGGAGCGCATTTGACAACAGACGCTTATTATCTCTGGATTCCGTCCACCCGTAATTAGACCCCACGCGCTTTTTCGTACGGTCTTCCTTGCGGTCACGGTATATACGCGGGTATTTTTCGCGTCTTAGTCTGAATATGGTAGACTGACCCGCACCGCTTCGTTCAGGCGCTATCATGGGTGTATCCCCGCACCAATGGGCCAGCATAATGAGTTCCAGTGCCCACAGGTCAGCGTCTATTTTGCTGCTGGAAGACTTAACGATAAACCTGTTTTCCGCCCGGTCGAATATGTAAGCAACCGATTCTGACAGGCCGAGTCCTTCGGCCACATCCGAGAATATACAATAACGGTTGCGCCAACCCTCACCATCCGGTTCTTCCCAAACCTCCATTAACCCATTGTTTTTCTCGACAAACCTCATACCGCCTTCGTCATTGTATTCCAGATACCCACGTTTCCCCTGCTTAAAGTCCTTATGACGTATCAGCACCTTGCCGAAATACGATCCTGTCAGGGCCTCTATGGCTTCATCCACGGTTGCCGGATAGTGCATGGATATATCGTCGTCATCCATGCCCTCGAGTTTTTGCTGCGTGATGAAGTCCGGGCCTCGATTAGGGTGATCCATCCAGGACATGAACAAGTATTGGATCTTTCCAGCCAATCCTCTGACCGCTTTGGTAAAGTTCTGCCGGAACCAGGGCCAACCGATACCGTCCTTGATGGCGTTCGATATAACAATGATTCTGCCTTGTGCGGAGTCCACCCCGGGTTTGGATGAGCGCCAGATGGACTTGATGTTTTCTATCAGAGCAGCTTCGTCCAAAACTAACAGATTAACCGTCATGGACTGCGCGCCCTTGGGAGTTGTGGTTAAGCTCTGGATAATACTGTTTAGACCGTTTATAAGCATATTGCCTTTGGTGTCTTTCTCTTCGATCCCGAAGTGCATGAGCTGTGTGGTACGTTTATACACATGCGGTTTCATCCAGTCGGGTAATTTATCGAATATGAACTTCACGCGGTCCAGGAACTTAATTGCCAGCATCTCGTTAGCCGATATTACCACCACCTCGTAATTCTGGTTAAAGATTGCGCACCACAGGCAGTATGCAGCCGTAAGCCAGGTTAAACCTAACTGTCTGGCTTTCAGGATGAATATATAGACCGCGGACAGGAACAGGGGCAGGATGCGTAACTGGCTCGGCCACAGCTTGAACTTAATCGCCCCGCCCTGCACCTTATCCTCGATATACGCGTAGTTAGCCAACCAATACGAGAAGTCCGACCCGCATGTTAAGAGTTCGCTAACCTTGTCTTTGGTATCCGTTATTCCCCTCCCGCCACGGTTTTGTTTACCCCATATATCTATCAGAACCTATCATAATCGTTTTAAGTGACCATTGATCGTAATTAAGATACATAGCTCTAAAAAGTGTAATTCTTTCGGGAACAAAAGTTTCGATACAATCATTCCCATCAGCCCTACTTCTCGGAATAAAACTACCTCGCCATCCATTCTTTCCATACTTTCCATTATAATCGGCTTGTAATTTTATCCATTCTTCTTCAGTTCCCCATGTCCAACCGCTTTCTATCGAATATTCCCAATCTATAACTGTTAACATATGTGAAAGCGCAAAAATTGAGACTATTGCAAAAAATATAACGCAAAAGGTTATAAAAGTATAATGTAATTCTTTATAAAATTTTTCTTGGTAATTTGTCATTTTAACACAATTTGGTTTTATTCCCCTCCCGCCACGGTTAGGATAGACCCGGTGATATAAGAAGCCTTGTCCGATGCGAGAAAATAAATGGCTTCGGCAATTTCTTTTGGGTCCGCCATGCGCTTCATGGGCACCATATAAATTCGTTTTTCGTCATGAAACTTAAAGTTCGTATTGGTAATACCTGCCCTGATCGCATTCACCCTTACATTGGGCGCGCCTTCCTTGGCGAGGCAAATCGTCATGGCCTCGAGAGCCGCCTTACTCATGGTGTAAACAACAAATTCCGGGTTGCCACCGTATTTAACCCCGATAGACGATATGTTTATAATCGACCCGGCCCCGTGTTCTTTCATGTGAGTCATGGCAATCTTGGACAAAATAAACGGTACGCGAAGATTCATGTCCATGACATAATCGTAATTTAAACAATGTGTTCCAGCACTGTTTACCAGCACGTCTATTATCCCAAAATGCTTTATTGCCCACCGAAAGAAATAGTCCGGGTTCATGTTATTGGCAAAATTAGATTCTAAATGAATTAATGTATCCGATTCGAGTGGCAACTGGTTTTGAGATGAGTTATAATGCGCTAGCACCCTGTACCCATGCTCGAGAAACAGATGTGTGGTTGCCAACCCGATGCCGCCCGATGCGCCTGTTATGAGTGCGGTTTTCATGGTTCAATCTCCACCCATCCACCTGTTATAATGCCCCTCGCCCATGAGCGTGCCGTCCACGTCGCACAACACGCACGGCTCGAAATCTCTTTTCTTATCCGCCAATAACGCCCGCGTAAGTTCCATTTCCGACCCGGTCCATAATTCCCGCAATGTGGACATTTTCAGGTTGCCCACTACGTGCATCTTGCGCCAGTCGTGAGGACACAACAGCATGTCCCCGTCCATGTCGATCGTGATTTGATAAAACGGGTAGAAACATTGGCGATTCAGGGGCAAACGCTTATCTGAAAAGAATATGCCCCCGCGGTTGGACAGTATCGTACCGAAATCCTTTTCCATTTCGGAATAATACCGCCGGCGTATTTTTATTTCATCCGGCGAATACATTTCTATCAGATCGTCAAATCCTCCTTTTGGCCCGTTACGGTTACTGTATAGACTTATAGATACGGTATTCAGGCCGGACTTGAACAGGTTATGCAGTATATCCGGGCATTTCCTGATGGCATCCCCGTTGGTGTTTATCTCGATGTGGCAGGGCAGGAAGTTTCTGGCGAGTCTTACGAACTGAACTATAGTGGGGTTCAAGAGCGGCTCGGAAAATGCAGAGAACAATATCATGCCGTTAAATTTCAGGTGCATGAGTTCGTATATGATTTGCGCGTACAGGTTGAAGTCCATGCCACCCGGGCGCCTGTCATAATACTTGGTGGATACGGGACAAAACGAGCAGGCACGGTTGCAGTCACCCCATATGTTGAACTCGACAACCGATGGAAGGGGAAAACCGGTTCCATTTATTAACTGGACTTTATCGGCCCTTGATTTCTTAACTGCTGCTTCGATAGGTTTTCCTCCAAACTTCGTCACACAACTTGCCAAGTGCGCTGTCCAGTTCCGTCGAAGAAGATCCTTTCCAAATCGCCACGGCCAGCACCATCGGCACATTCAGTAAGAACCAGATATTAAGCAATAGGTTTTTCATTAAATATTCTCTCGTACAACAAGTTCAAAACGCATTCATGCTCATAAGATGTGTAGTTCTGCTCTATCGCAATTCCTAAAAGCACAAAGGCATTTATTATAAACCAAACCTTGAGTAATATGCTTCTCATTGCTGACTCAGAGGCACACATGGGATCTTGGGCGGCTTGACGTTATCACCCTCACCTTTCGAGTACAGTTGAGGCCCTATCCAGCGTTCAAAACATGAACGGGAATGGAAATGGGTTATCCATTCGGGGCCGTAGCCGGTTAGGGTAATAGGCGGTTCGCTGTAAATGATTTCGTCGCAGCCGTCACATTCGTATCTAAACATATTCATCCTCTGGTTTAAACTTCATCCTTATAGACCATTGGTTATTGAACTGAACCGGAAAACGCGGTTCAATAATCGGGATATAAGTGTTCCGTATCTGCACCTCATAGGTGCCGTCCAAGTGAATTTTCACCCGTACGTTCCCACGTTTATACTTTTTCTCGTAGTCCTCAATGAGTCCCGCTATCCTCGCTCTTTTGGTGGAGTCCAAGACAGGAGTCGAACCTGCTTCATATCCTTTCGGATTGCGATTCCCGACCGCCCCCGACCCCATTAAATTATTCCTTCATCAATAGTTGCCATTATTCTCCTCCTGTAATCTCCTGCCGACGCCTCTCACCCAACTGCTGAGCAACTATCTCCATGAGCATGTCTATACCTTTGCCGACACTCTCGGGTATCCCACTCGGTTTGGATACGCAAAATTCCTCGATCTTGCCCCCCCAATATTCCAGTTGCTTTAAATCATGCGCACATAAAGCCGCGCGATATCCCATTGTGATCTGGTGCAAACGCACCGCGGCCGCCGCCCTTTTCAAAGTCTTGGTATCCGGGTATAAGTCCTTACCCAACTCCTCGTCCAAACGATCCACCAGCATGTCAAACACGTCCCCCTGATCTATCTTGTCCAAACGATGATCCTCCGTGCCACTAAAACCCTTGCCCTTGGCGTACTTAAACATCATGCCCCCGATACCGAAGATCTTTCCTTAACCGATCGATTTCTATCTTAATGTTATGTTCCATACTCCTCAACTCGTTATCAAAGCAACCAGTTTCCCGATATATCTCAATCAAACGAATCTGAATCTTCAATAACCGCTTCAAACGCCTGCGCTTAAACCAGGACATATTCCGAATCCACCTCACCGCGCACCCCAATAACTGAATAACAAAACGAGAATGAAAACGCAAATTAGATTATAAACAGGCAAGATCCACCACATCACTTTTC
>Ga0180008_1000717_pt1 | contig 24818 bp, 40 predicted proteins | sample MM_PW_MetaG_FD_121121 | JGI IMG/M metagenome (GOLD analysis project Ga0180008, IMG submission 121121) | Groundwater microbial communities from the Aspo Hard Rock Laboratory (HRL) deep subsurface site, Sweden - MM_PW_MetaG | ecosystem: Environmental > Aquatic > Deep subsurface > Groundwater... | reverse complement strand
TCACGCTCAACGATAGCGTGAAGCTGACCCTCGGGACCGGCGGCGATGCCGATCTCTACTACGACGGGTCACACGTCTATCTCAACACCGCCGTGGTGGGCACAGGAGACTTCCGCGTGATCGGTGGAGGGATCTCCGTCAATGCCACTGAGAAGATCGTCCTCGACACCTATGTCGGGCATTCGTACATTGTCGAAGCTTCCGATGGGGTTGTCGATATCTACGCAGGGGCAGCAAAATCATTGAGTCTTGCTGCGACGACGGCGACGTTTATCGGAGATGTGATACTCCCAGCTACATCGAAACTGCGCTTGGACGGCGCAGCCGGTGGTAATTCCTACCTAACCGAGAATGGTGTGGACAATGTGCGGCTGTACGTTGGCGGGACTCTCTATCTTGATATCAGGCACGACATTACACAGGTGCAGATCCTCAATGCTGACATCACTGTTACAGCCACCAAAAAGATAGCTTTCGACACCGGGGACAGGCATTCGTACATTGTTGAGTCATCTGATGGCGTGCTGGACCTCTACGCAGGCTCGACGAAGGCTCTGAGTCTGACAACTACTGCTGCCACACTTGTGAGTGGTGCTTTGACTGGCGTAGCGGGGGCAACGCCAGCGATCGGGTCGGTCTACAAAGATTCGGTCGTCACGGCCTGGGCGCAAATTGCCAACACCGGCACGCCGGCGATCACTGATGATTTCAACGTCGCCTCGTTGACCGACAACGGCACCGGCGATACGACCGTCACGTTCGGGACGGCCATCGGCGCGACGACGTACGCCGCCGTGGCGACGGTGCATCATGCCACCTTTGCGACCACCCTGAAGGCTGCACAGATCCTCGCCACCGCGAGCGCGAGTGTTCGCGTGGGCACCTGTCACGTCACCGCCGTAGCCGGATTTGTCGCGGCTGACTACGGATTCACTGTAGTTGTTGTGGGAGCCTAACATGCGAGTACGAGCCTATCAGCCACCAGATGCCCCCGTGCGAGTCGTGTATCCAAACCAGCGACTCAGGGCCCCCGGAGAGTCCGAAGACGCCTTCCTCGACCGCATCTGTGCGCATACCATCGAGGCCGACCCTACGTTGCGAGGGCTGCCGAGCGCCGACATGGATCATACTGAACTGCCAACTGAGCGTACGCGGCCATCACTCGATCTACAACGAGCGTCTGTGGACGTTCGACGAGCATGGCGCGTGGTAGGCAAGCGTGTCGTGATCGACAAGACAAAGGTGTAGGGCATGCCGCTGCCGAATCGCACGCAGGTCTTCGACTCGCTGCTTGGCACGCAGGACAATATCCATTCGATCATTCTCCCCGATGTCTTCAGCAGTGGTGGCTCGCAAAACCTCTTCATCGATCAGTTCGCGCGCGCCAAGCGGATTGACGGCTACGACAATCAGAATGCGGCGGCGATCACGACGAATACCGGCGGTTCCGCCGGCATTTTTCGCACGCTCTTTCCCTTCCGCTCGATGGCCGGCGGCACCGTCACGCGGCAGATCATAGGCGTCCTCGATGACGCCGCCGACGAGCAGGAAGTCTGGACCTCCACCGACGAAGGTGTGAACTGGGCGTTCCGGGGCGACTTCGGCGCGTCGTCCGTCGGGACGATCCCCACGCTCGCGCAGTTTGGCGACGAGGTGTTCATTGTCAACGGGGTCGTCGCGCCACGCAAGTGGGACGGCACGACGCTCTCGACGGCCGGTGGTACCCAGAGCCCCCAACCGACTGCTGTGGCTGTGGCGAGCGCGTCAGGCTTTCTCGTCGGTTCGAAGCAATGGAAGCTCGTCTCGGTCGAATCCGATGGGTCTCGGCATCCAGGCTCGATCGCTTCGACCGCTGTGCAGTTCACCGACGAGCAGGCCACCGTGACGTGGACCGCCGACGCCGACACCGATGTCGTCGGCTACGAGCTGTACGCAACCACCGGCACAGGCAAAATCTTCTACTTCGAGGACTATATCGACGGCCGGACCACGGCGACCTACACTTCAAATATTCAGGACGCCCGCCTGTTGGAGAATCGTGGGCTGGAGGAGCACGGCGATGCGCCGCCAACCGGCGTCTACTTCTGCGTCTCGCACAAGGATCGCATGTGGTACCTGCGCACGGATACCAGTCCGCGCCGGGGCTACTACTCCGATCCCGGCGATCCCGATTCATGCTACCTCGCCAACAACTACGTGGACTTCTCGGACATCGCGGACCAAGGCGATCGGCTGACTGGTGGCGTCGGGAACTACGAAGGCCGTCTCGTCGTGGGCCAGGAGCGTTCGATCTGGACGGTCAGCGGTACAGGCCAGATCATCGGGAACCTCGTGGACATCACGCGCGTGCGGGCCAACCCGAACATCGGCTGGGTGGCGCAGCGCTCAGTGTTGCGTATTCCAGCTGGCGCGAAGTATATCGATCAGAACGGCAAGGTCCAAACGACTGAAGTGGTGACGCTCGCGTATTGGACGCCGATCGGAGACATTCGCCTGTTCGACGGCGACAACGACGTCGTAGTCAGTTTCCCAGTCAATACCACCGTGCGGGGCTTCAACTACGCCCACCGCGCGAAGGTCTGGGCGCTCATGGACAGCTCGCGCGATCACGCCACCTGGTTCTTTCCCAGTGGTAGCGCGACCGAGCCCGACACGGCGGTGACGTGGAACTGGCGCTGGGGCGTCTGGTACGTCTGGACGCCGCTGCCGTTTGCGCATGGGATCGAGATCGAGTCGTCCAGCGAGGCGTCAGTCCTGCTGGCGGCGGAAGCCGCGATTGCCACGGGCGCCTTCGTCTACAAGCTCTGGAGCGGAAATACGTTCAATGGCACAAACATTGTCTCGCAGTGGATGACCAAGACCTTGTTCGGCCTCGATGACAACAACGTCCAAGCCCTGGGGTTCCGCAAGCGTTGGAGGTATCTCGATGCCCTGCTGACCTCCACGCAGGGCGCGGAGCCGTCTGTGGAATGGGTCGATGGGCTGGGCGAGGACAGCGCGGCAGGTCATAGCTTGGGGGCGTTCGACACGACGGGCGACTCAGTGGAAACCTTTGATGGGGAAGCCATCGAATCGTCCGACGGCGAGACGATCATCATGTCCACGGCAGGCGTCCACTTGAAGAAGCTGATCAAGGACGGCGCGCGCTATGTCCACAGTGAGGGCATTCGATTCCGCATCAAGGATTCGACCGATTCCGAAGCCTGGGCGATCGAAGCCTTCTCAGTGGCGTATCAGCTCTTGCCGGGTCTCAAACGCCGTATTCAGTAGGTTGTGCGGACGCACTTGAACCGTTACGATAGAAGCGAGGTACCCGACCATGCCCATGAGTTATTGGCCCTCCATCATAGACTCCCAAGGGGAAAAGACCAATCCCACGACGACAACCGTCATGGCCGATACGGGCGCTTTGCCAACCGGCGTGTACGACGTGACGGTCATCTTTTCCACCGAGGCCAATGCGCAGTTTCAGGTCGAGCATCGCAACGCGGCCAATGACGGCAATGTGAGCGATGTCGCGATCTATTATGCGCAGGCAAACGCTTCGGTTGCGCCGGTGATCATTCGCTATGCTACGGGGCAGCGCAACGAGCGATTCCGCGTGATGCTGAACCAGAATCTCACGGGCGTAGCGGCAGTGACGATCGAAGCGCATCGCGTGTGTTAGGTCATCATGGCTGAGAATCTCGTCGTGGAAGCGCCCGATTTCGATCGTATCGACAAGGGCGATCCGAAAGCGACGAAAAACGCGATCCTGCTGCTCTGGACAGTCTTGAACTACGAGATCAAGACGCGCATCAAGCAGGTACGCGAGGCCAAGGACTTAACCGAGGGCGCGGTCTTGAGCGTGGCCTGGACGGCGGATCAGCACAACCTCGATCCAGGCGAGGGACGCACGATCCTTTCGACGGGCACGACGGCGGTGGACATTACAGGGTTCTCAGGTGGGCGTGAAGGGCGCGTGCTCATCCTGCATGTGGTCGGCAGTGCGTCCATCACCTTGAGCGATTTGAACGCGAACTCATATACGACCAATCAGATCGTCACGGTCACGGGTGGGGATACCACGGTGAAGACGGACGAGACGGCAATTCTGCAATACCTCAATTCGCGTTGGCGAATGTGGTCAGTACAGTAGGGGAGTACTCACATGGACCCTTCAACAGCGATTTTGCTGAGTTCGCTTTTCTCGGGCCTTTTCGGCGGGCTCTTTGGTGGTGGCGGTAATCAGGAACTTCAGTCCTTTGACGTGGAGGGGGGGATCTCGCCTATAAACCTACTGAGAATGGGAATCGATCAAACACAGGGCTTGCTGGCCGAGGGCCAACTGCTCGCCGACGAGCCGGTCAACCTGCGCTCGTCGTACGTCCAACAGCCTCCGGTCTTCTGCCTCACATTGCCTCAGCGACTTCTCACGGCCGATTTGCGGTGGGTACCATCGGGCGATATCAAGGCCGGCGACAATGTTTTGGCGTTTGATGCCAAGCCGCATTCAACGAACAACCGACAGTGGAAACCCGCTCTTGTCACAATGGCCCACCCAACGACTACGAAATGCGTTCGAGTGTTCCTCTCCGACGGATCGTTTGTTGATTGTACAGTGGATCATCCGTGGCTTGCTGAGCCCGACGTGCCTTGTGGCGTATCGAAGCGATCATGGATACGTGCGGACAAGCTCATGCACCAACGGACTGGAGCCAATGGACGGAACGTTGTTCGAGCATTCGATCCATGGCGTGATGCTGGGACATTTGAGGAAGGCTGGTTGGCAGGCCTTTTTGACGGAGAAGGTTATGTTGGATCGTGTACCAACGGTGGTATTCGCTTGTCTGTTATGCAGAAGCCCGGTGCTGTACTCGACAAGGCTGTAACGATCTTGAAGCGTTTGGGAACTACTGTGCGTGTTGACAAGCACGAATCTGGTGTTTGCGAAGTGAGTATTCTTGGCGGATTCAAAACGATTGTGCCGACGCTTGGAAGTCTCCGACCAACGCGGTTGCTGTCGAATCTTTCCAAATTACTCGAAGGGCGAAGGGTCCATGCCACCGATCGTGTCAAGGTCGTCGCGGTTGAGCCTATTGGGCGACACGATATCCAAGCGATTTCAACAACGGCACAGACATACGTGGGCGAGGGGTTCCTCATGCATAATACGGGAGGTGGATTGCCCATGCCCATTGGGGTTAAAGGCGTCGATCCGGCACTTGCGAATCCCGATCTGCTGTCCTTGCACGGGTTCAATTTTAGTGGAACAGGGAGCGCCGCTCCGAGCACTGCTCCGAGCACTGCACGCCGCCGGACGACCCCGGGTAGTCAAGACGACAGCCAACAGGCGCTGACCGCCCTTCGATTCCTGCTGTAGGGGACACGACTCATGGCTTTGATGCGAAAGCAATCAACGGGTGTTTTTGACGATCTGCCCGATCCGCTTGAGGATTACGGCGGGGTGTATGCGGGTGTGGAAACACCTGAGCCGATCCCTTCGGCTGTGGCTCCGGCAACGACGACTCCTTCAAGGCCACGCCCACCAGAGACTCCGCCTGTTGGAACGCCTGTTCCTCGGAACCCTGAACCCCCGGAGGAGCCCGAGCCTCCAGAGGATACCTTCAATCCTGATTGGTATTGGGGTATCGGGCCGGACAGTACAAACCCGAATGAGCTGAAAGCGTGGCAGGCGGTAGGGCCAGGTGGCTTCGATCCCAGCAAGGGGATCACGCCGGAAGTCCTTGCGTCGATCCAGAATATTTGGCCGGGCGCTACGCTTGGGAGCAGTGAATACGGCCTCTACGACAAGGTGAACATCCCAGGGCTCGGGTTGGTGGATCTCGTTCGGAATACCCAGTACACCGATCGACCGATTCAATGGTGGTACGGGTTGGAGAGTCCAAAAACCCCAACCACGAGTGGCGGCGGCGGTGGTGGTGGTGGCGGGGGCACAAGCCTTGCGGCAAAGACCGACTTGGGCGAGCAATACGCCGGCCCAGGTAGCCCTGGTGTCTTCACGGAATCTCCTGTTCAACAGGTGGGCCAAGATCCCCTGAGCCTCCTCGTGAGCGGCGGTCTGGTCGATCTGCTCGATGCTCTAGCGGAGCCGGGCGCCGCAGAACAACTGCTGTTGGATCGGGCGGCACAAGGCGATGCCATCCCCGAGGATCTGCAAGCCAAGCTGGACCAGATCCTCGCCGACTTGCAAGAGCCCAGTGAGGCCGAGCGGCTCCTATTGGAACGGGGCCGGTCGGACACGATCCCAACGGACGTTCTCCAGCGGCGCATGGAATCAGTGCGTGAGAACGCCGAACGTGTCCGTCGATCGGAGACGGACACACTGCGTGCCCAGCTCGCGGATCGTGGACTGGTCTCTGTCTCCGGCGCCCCGCAGGGTGCGGAATGGACGGGCTTGAGCCGTATTTCTGAGGCGCTCGCCAGCCAGCAGTACACCGCGCTGCGCGACATCTCGACGGATCTCATGGAGCAGTACGCGCAAGAATCGCTGTCGGCCCTCCAGTCGGCCGCGCAGGCGGGATCGACGCGTGCCGATCAAGCCCTGGCGGCGGTGATGGCCGAAGTGGATGCGCGCAGCGGTCGGGCGGGTGAAGCCCTTGAGGCGATGACGGCCGCAGCCGCCGCGGGCAATGCGCGTGCCCAGAACATTTTGAGTACGCTCGCGGAGATCACGGATCGTCAGCAGATGTTGTCGGAAGTCGCGCTGCGGAACCTCGAGAACAACATGGCGTGGAACCGGTTCCTCGCAGAGTTTGGCCTCCAGCGTGATATGGTCATGGAGGAATTGCGGCAGGGCCGGCTCACGAATGTTCTGGCCATCATTTCGCAGTTCTACGCGGCAATCAACGCGGCTCGCGGCGGATATGTATAGGAGTTGAATCATGCGACCACGCCTTCAGGCTCTCGACTATCTTGAACCCATTGAGGACGACCCTTGGAACATGCCGGCTCCGGCTGGCCGGGTAGGTGCGCCTCCGAGCCTTCCAACACTATCTGCGGGGGAATCCACGACACCACAGTTCCGGGAATCCGCGACACCACGCGAGCGGGAGAATATCCCTGCTCCAGTTCCCCGCGCGCCTGTCGTGCCGTCGCCACCAGTTCGGCAACCGTTGACATCCGTGTCACCCTTGACGTCAACGGCAGCGGGGGTCGCGCCGGCCGCGCCGACACTTTCGGCCAAAGCGGCCACGACGTCAGCGCCGGAGATTTCGGCACCAGCGCCGGCTGCTGGTAAGCCGACTGCGCTTGCTGCGCCCACGGAAGCAATGACTGGGCCGGGTGGGTCAACGCCGGCGACGATCCAACGGCGCCTAGCACGCCCCTTCGGCGGGGCCAAGGTCCAGTCGGGCCTGTTCGGGCGTGAAGGTGGGCTGGCTGGCGGTGGGCTAGGTGTGCCGGGCCTCTCACCGGGCGAATCGCTCGATCCAAGAATCGTCATGAAGCTTGTCCAATCACTGCTCCAGGGACAGTAGTCATGCCTACACGACGCACGCAGCGGCGCATTGGGAATGCCCTCACGAGCGTGTCAGACACACTCATGCAGTACCTCATGTACTTGCAGCGCCAGGAAGCTGCGAAAGAGGCCGAGCAGTCGTTGGCTCGGCGCAGCGCGGCGACGCTGACAGCGGACGTCGATCCAGGCGAGGGCGCTGATCTCTTTTCAGCCATCGCCCGGGGCGAGAAACCGACGAGCATGGGACCATCGCGCCGAGCCCAGCTCTTTAAAGAAGCCGAGACGGCACCGCAGGAAGCGATCATGACCGAGGGCGATGAAGACACGCCCAACGAGCCTGGACCACTCGCGCATCGGTACGGCCTGGTACCGTTCGTCGGGGACGACCGGCCGATGAACCCGGCGATCTCCGAGGCGTTCAAGCTCGCCAAGGCTCGTCGTGAAGGCGGGTTTGCGGAGACACGTGGCACAGCCCGAGAGACGGCGGTAGGCGCCGAAGAGGGTGCGGGCTTGACGGAGAAGGATCGCACAGGTCGAGCCGGCCGTGAGGCAGAAGCGCTCCTTCTGAAACAACTGGGAGAACCGGTCACAGGGGCTATGGGCCAGCGGATCGAATCGCTGGGTGACATGGCGCTGGCGGGACAGTTGAAGCGCGAGAGTTCTCCTCAAGGGCAAGCCTTGGCGAAGATCCTGCAGGGTCGGTCAATCGAAGAGGCTCGTGCTCAATACGACGCGTTGATGCCCAGTGTCATCCAACAGACACGATCGATCCAGGCGATCATGACCGACGAGATCAACAAGCGTAACACTTACAGTGCCGTTCTGGCTGGTGGAGAGGATCAGACAGCCGGCCGTGCCAAAGCGGCGCTTGGGATCATCGGGGAGATGCGCGAGATGTCCTCGAAGATCAATACGGGATCGGGATTCAACCAGTACATCTCGGGCAAGGCACGTGGCGTGATGTCCGAATTGGGCTATGACGACCCTGTGCGAGAGTTCAACAAGAAGCGCTACTTGCTCGCGTCCTCGTTCGCCACGATGATCCAGGGCTCGCGGCCCTCGGACATCGACCTGAAAATCTACGCCGAAGCCACGCCCGATGCGTCATGGTCCAAGGAGGCGGCGAGGGCTATGTGGGAGTCGCTTGAGAACGTGGCGAGGGAAGCCGCACTGTCGGGCGGACTCACTGAGGACCAGATCAACGGGCTGCTGGAGAAGGGTCGGGCGCTTCAACAGCGTTCGCCCGAAGACCTCGCGCAGAAGCTCGAAGAAGCGTCGCAGATCAGAGGGGCGGAAGTGGCGGAGCCTAGTGTTGGTGGGCCGGGGATTGGTGGACCGCTGACCACCGACAGTGGCGCCGTGATCCGTTGGCCAGGAGGCCCTGGAGGTTAAGCGATGCCCATTGGACGCTACCCGAACAAGCCGCTCTTGATGTCGCCACGTGCCTTTCCACAGGGCGCGGCACAGACAGCCCCGCCTGCCACTCAGGACCAAACGATGCCGGTCACGGTTGAGGGCGTGGGCACCTTTCCGGTACCGGTCGGCACGCCACCCGAGGAGATTCAGCGGTTGGCGAACGAGTTTGAGCAGCGCCAAACGCCACCGAATGCCTCGCGCTCGCCACTATCGAAGGCCACGTCGATGACCGCTGATCCCCATCCGGCGATCAACAAGCTGTTGGATCTGCTTCCCGCAGCCGGGGGGACTGTCGGCGGCGTCCTTGGTGCAGCGGGCGGTACCGCTTTTGGTACCCCGTTCAGTGGCTATCCGGGGGCTGTGGGCGGAGCGACACTCGGCGGAGCCACGGGTGAAGCGGCGCGCCAGCTTGGACGCAGCATTCTGGAGCGGCCGTCTCCGCGCTCGGCGGGAGAATCGGCGCTCGACATTGGGAAGGAAGCCGCGATCCAAGGCGGCATCGAGGCGGTTGGGCGCGTGCCGGGCATGGGCGTGAAAGCTACCGGTCGGCAAGTCTTCAAGGGCGGCTTGATGGAGAAGGCGCCGGAGACGTTTGGGGATCTATCTGAACTGGTCAAGGGCGGGTCGATTCATCCCGACAAAGCGCTTCAGCAGGCGTTTGCACTGATCAAGGATCTGCAGAAAGAAGCGCCGTTCTTCATGAGCCAAACAGCTGAGAAGGAAACGCTGCGGAAGGCTGCGGGCGGGATCACGACAAAGGAAGCACGCGATCTCTCAAGGAAATCAAGGCTGATCACTCCGGAGGTCACCAAGGCCCAACGCGCTTTAGTGAGCATGCTCGACTCGGTGATTGCCGCCGATCCAGCCTCTCGCGCGGCCCAGACCGCCACGCAGATCAAGAAGCTGATTGGTCTGTCGAAAGCCGAGACGGCTACCATTGGCCGGACGCCTTCAGCCGGCGCTGCAGCGCTAGGCGGGCTCTTGGGGACAACAGGAGGCTTCGCCAGCGGTGGCCCCTTGGGAGCGCTTCTTGGCGGCGGCGCAGGCGTCGGGATTCCCCTGTTCCTCGGCGGGCATCCAGCCGTCCAGCGGGCGCTTGGCAAAACCGCGTATCAGACCGGTCGGGTGATGGCGCCCGCACTCCCTGCTGGTGCGCGTGGTCTGCTGGAACTGATTCGATCGGCCTATGGTGGGAATGAGGAGCCGTAATGCTCGAACTGCTCCAGACACTCCAAGAACTCTCCCCGCTGGCTGTCATTGCCCTGCTGGCAATCATCATCTATGTCCTCGTGATCGGCCGGCGCGATCTCGCCCTCAGCCGACGTGATGTGAGTGAGATCAAAGACAACCACCAACACGAGATCGTGGCGGCGCTCATTCGTATCGAGACCCGCCTGATTGCCATGAACGATTGTCTCGTCTGGATCAAAGCCCGCCTGAACGGCCAGCAGTAGAGAAAAGTCGAGCCGTCCCGATCCTGTGGAGGAGTGCCAGAGGAGGCGAATCGAGACGGCTCGTGTGCCGCGTATGGAGGAGAGCAGGTGCCTCTGGGGTCTACAATACCTGCTTTCCCCGCACTACTCAACCACACCTGAGAGAACGGCCGCAGCCCACGCGATCTCATTCGCGTACGCCTGCAGAATGTAGGTCGCGTGCTTGTGCTTGGCCAAGTACTGCGCCGTAGTGGCCTTGGTGTCGATGCCGAATCGCCGGCAGACGTCCAAGCTGACCGCATCGGCAAACATTTCTGCCTCACTGTACGTCAGCCACTCCGGCATGATGATGTGCGCGGCCTCGTGCAGCATCACTTCAATGCGTGCCTGCGTGCCCAGTTGCGCGCCAATGATGATGTGTCGCTGTTCTAGGTAGGATGTCCCGAACTCACTGGTAGCGTGCTCGTCATCCTGCATAAACGCGAAGTGAATCGACACGCCCAGTACCCGCTCAATGTGGGCCTGCAGCAACTCCAGCTTTCGCTCCAAGACGCTCTCTGCACTGCCCGGCGGGATGTAGCCGGCCGTCCCGCTCGGGGATGACCAGATCGCGTGCTCCAGCGTTTGCGCGCAGCCGGCGAGCAGGATCGCCAAGAGGGTGAGTACGGGGATGATCTTTCTCATAGGCCCACTGTACCTCAATCACGACTGAACCGCCAGATCAAGAACGCCCACGCCGCGATCTTGAGGAGGTCTTCACGATTCCCCTTAGCCGCAAAGCGCTTGGCCTTGTAGACGATCTCACCCAAGGCATGACCATGCCCGCCGACCATGCCGTGGATGAAGTCGTACAGCTCATTCGGCCCGTCTGGCCCCAGGCTGGAGTACGACTTCTCCACCGCGGTGTGATCGAGCAACGCGCGGACCTCGGCAGAAAAGGTGTCGAACACCCTTAGTTCTGACATGCGGGTTCCTCCAGATGATCGGCACAGTACGCCGCAGCCGTGTCCCATTGATACCCAGGCGCAAAGACGCAGCCGTCAGGAAAGCAGACGAACCCACCACGAAACCAGCAGTTGTGTGGTACAGGGAACAGCTTGGAGTGTGGACTCGGATCGGGCAACGGGAACAGCTCGTAGGGAGGTTCGTAGGGGGGTTGCGGCGCCGCCTGAGGCGGGAGAGGGCTGGGTCCAACACCCAAGACTTGTTCCGAGCCCTTGCAGCCGATGAGGAATCCCGCGAGTACGACACACGCGACAACCATAGCACTCCAAAACAGAAGTGTCAGCACCACGGCGAAGATCGCCATGGCCGCATCTTTGAGTTCTTCCAAGACTTCTTCCACGTAGGGTTTGGTCATGATTGCATCCCTTTCTCCAAAAGTCCGGGGGTCGCGGCGTTGAAGTGCCGCAGCGCTTCGGCTACAGAAAGCACACGGTGCGCGCGCACGTCGATCGCATTCCGCGCCGGCTGATTGTACGGCTTGTCAAGCAGATACGTCCGGCACGCGGGGGCCAGCCGGCAAGCCCAGTTGACGTTCTTCACATTGTCATCGATGTAGAAGTCGAGATCCAACGCAATGGCCGCGGCGCCCTTCTGGTTCGAGATTACCGCGGACCATTCGTGCCGAACTGTGAACTCCGCGGGGAGGTAGTACTCAAGCCAACGCTGCGTCTGGCGCAACGCAGTCGATCCCACGCGCGAGGTAATGAAGTAGACGCGGGCACCGACGGGAATGCCCACGAGGTCCGTCCGGCCTGACAGCGGCTCCAAGCGCCGCCAGAACTCGGTCGTCTTCACGCGCTCCCACGCGGCGTCGATCTGCTGTGCGGAGTACCCGTAATGTTCTGGCCAGTCCCAGACAGGCGGGAAATCGCGGTCGTACCAGTAGCCTGACGGGAAGCGATTGTCGCGCGTGGTGCTGATCAACAGTTCCGAGAAGGCGTCTGTGAAGTTCGCGAGGACGCCATCGACGTCGATTCCATAGACGCACTGCTCAGGGAGCATGTGGCACCTCTTTGACCTTCCGTTTCCGCTGGGCCTTCACGACCTCTGTTGACAGGATCAACGATCGTGGCACGAAGGTATGGCCGCGGTAGTTCAGCCCCTCCTCGCTGAACGCCTCGTTCATGACACTTACGCCCTGCTCGTCGTCGTTGAGTAGCCAGCCAAGCGTCTCCATCACCATGGGCTTGTGATAGTTCATGTCCTCGCCTTCCTTGAAGACATGCGTGGCCGAGGACTGCGCGTCGTTCCAGCGGACGATGACGATTGGCTTGTTGACTAGCATGCGCTATTCTCCAAACGGCTCGCAGCCCAAGTACAGCACGCGGTAGGCGTGAATCCGATCGGCCAGCGTGGCTTGCTCGCGAATTTCCGACAACCACTGCTCGGCGCTCGCGGCTTCGGGGCACCAGTCACGCCGGGCCGCATGCTCGTAGCGCGAGCGATCCACCGTGACGGCCTCGATGCGCGCTCGGCGGGCTTCTTGCTCGCGGACGAGATCGTGCTCGACATCTTCGACGGTGACGACGTGCAGGGCACTCTTGCTCATGGCTCTCTCCAGTCCCACACAGCATAACGCGTGGTTTCGACCAGCCCGTCGAACAGGGCTAGGATGTTGTCCTTCGGGTAGAGTTCGTGGGGCTTGTCTGGTATGAAGGCCAGCCGGCCGTTCAGGAAACAGACAAGCGTGGCTTTGCCGTGTACCCAGTCACGGAACCAGTTCGACCCCACCGCCGCGGGCAGGAGCACGGCGATCTTGCAGCCCTTCTGCGTCTCCTCCCAGCATTTGCGCACCCAAGGCTCGATGTGCGCATAGGGTGGATTCAACCAGCACCAACCCTTGTCTTTGAAACGTCCCCAGTCCTGCGAGAGCGCGTCGTCGCCCTCGTGGAAGAAGTACCGCGCGACGGTATTGTCGGCACTGGCGGCGAGATCAAAGGCAAAGCGTTTGATGCCCAAGCCTCCTTTGACGGTCTCCCAGAACACGCGTGGTGTCACGTAGTCCTGTTTGCTCCGACCGGGTTTCTGTTTTGGAGGGCTCATTTCAGCGTTGTCTCCCAGTGGCCATCAGGTTCCAGTACAAGGCGGGGCATGAGAACATCTGTTGCACTGAACCCCGCCACCTCACCGTAGGAGCCCCAGGTGTCCATGAAGCTCGAGCCTACCGCGCCTATGCACTTGCGTAGTTTGACTGTTCGCTTCCGCTCGTCGCGCACTTCCTTCCAACTCGGCAGGATGAGCGGCTGGTGCAGGTGTCCCATGAGGTAGGCTTGCGAATCGCCCTGAGCCATAAAGCGATCGAGCGTCTGCGCGACCGTGCCCTTCGTGCGGGCGCCTCCACGGCCGTGCCAGAGGGACAGGCGAAACGGTTGGTGTTTGCCATAGTACAGATCGATCAGCTGGCGCCCGTTGCTGTAGGGCAGCTTGAGCAAGACAGCGATCAGTGTACCCAGATCCCCGAAGCCTGGAATGGCTCGCCGCTCATGATTCCCCCCCACGAATCCCAGTACGCGATGTCGAGCCGGCGCCCAGACCTCCGCAAACCGGATCACCTGCGACATCGGATCGAACAGCTGCTCAAACGGGCGCCCCGGACTCCACGCGGCCCAGGCGTCGATCATGTCGCCGGTCCAGACCATGAAACGATTGGGCACGCTGAGAATCCAGTCGCGGTATTCGATCAGCCGCGCGTACTTACACGCGATATGACCGAACTGGACATCAGTGATCTGGGTGATCTCGATGTGATCTGCCTTGACGATCTGCTCGGAGACCTCCCACGACAAGTACTTGCGCTGCTCGCCGTAGGCCATGCCTTCGGTACATTTCAGCAGGTCTTGAGGCATCGACTTCCAGATCGCGGCCAGTGTCACCCGCGACGAGTCTTGCAGGCGATCGAGGTGATCGGTGACGGCGGCTACAGGCTTGAGGCACGCAGCGCCAATCGCCGGCGATAGCTTCGCTTTTGCCATGTGTAATGTTCCCTCACTCCGGGTCGCTGCCAGTACCGCGCCCACCGTCGCTGGTGGGCATCGAGAAAGGCTCGCTCGTTTCGCGCGCGTATACGTAGGTTGTCGCACCGGGAGCAGATGTGGTTGTGCTTCCGAAGCCGTGAAGGCTGGCAGGGGCGCTCGCCACAGCGTCGGCAGCGGGGTCGAGCGTCTCGGCTTTCACCAGCGTCCGATGACCCCGCGTGATGCGCGCGACGTGTTCCGTTCCGTCGATCCGCGGGCCGCGGCTGGTCAGCGCCGCTTGGATCGCTCGCTGGAGCGTCGGCGCACTCACTTCGACCACGACGACCTCCTGATACGTGACGAGACATCGCATGCGTCCCTCCTCAGAATCCGAGGCTCTCGAAGTCTATCAGTTCGCGCCAATCGCAACGGCCAAGGTGTTTTCTTGCCCGTAAGTTACGCCGCGTACTCCTACCGTAAGGCTGTAGGTCAGCACGCCGAGCGTGGGATTGTACTCTGAGCGGAAAGCCCCCGCCACTGAAATAGTCGAGACCCAGTGATGGGCTTACGATCCCCACGTCGTACGCCGTGATACGCGGAAGCTCCTCATGAAAACGCTTGGTGAACTCTTCGTCTGTGCCTGTCACCCACCAGGCGAGTGTTGATCGATCATCAGTCATGTGTCACTTCCTTCCGCCATGCTCAATGCTGAAATGATTACCGTCTCCGAAGCGCCCGCCCCAACAGCATTCGAGGTCGCCAATCGACTGGGCCTCCCACCATTCGCCCAGCGCTTGATAGTCTTCCGTTTTCCGCAGGTATTTCCCGTCTTTGAAGAGATTGAGATCGATCGCCAGCCGGGAGCCGTGGAGCGATCGTTTGATCCCTTTGTCCGCTTTTGCTTGTCGCGCGGCTTCCTCCGGGGATCGCCACGTCTCGCCGATGGTGACGGCGTACCCCAGCGCATCGGCGTGCTGAATCAGGTCTGCCACGAACAGCGCAAATGCTTGTTGTTTCTCAATGAGCGTCATGTAATCCTCTTCAACTCTCCCCAGCTGGGACCAGCCTTGCCCTCGGCCACGATGGGGACCGAGAGCGTCGTTGCGTTCTCCATGATCGATCTGAGCGCGGCATCCCACGCGAGCAGCTTCGTGTGGCGGACCTCGAAGTCCAGCTCGTCATGGACCTGGAGCAAGGGATACACCGAGCGGGGGAACTTTGTCAAGAGAAAAGGGATCTGCGCCATCGCGTGTTTCACGATGACCTGCGCACCCGACTGAATCGGCATCGCTTGGGCCTGCCGAAGCGCATGGTCCACGAGCTTCTGCTGGGCACACCAGACCTGGGGGAGCAGGAAGCGCCGGCCGTGCAAGTCACGCACAATACCGTACTCCTCCACCTCGCGCCGGCGAGCCTGCTGGAACCGCCGGACGCCGGGGTAGGTGTCCAGCCAGATCCGAATGAAGCGAGCGCACTCGTCAGGCTCCCACAGCTTCACAGCGGTTTCCTCACCCCGTTCCGCCGCCTCAACCTGAGCCGCACGCGCATAGGCGTTGAGCTGTTCGGCCAGCCCATAGCCGGAGATGCCCATGAGGATGCCGAAGCCGGTCGTCTTGGCCGGGAGCCGGTGGAGCGATTCGTCCTGGTCGATGGGCTTGACTCCGAAGATGTTGAACGCGGTTTGCGCATGAATGTCCTCGCCGTTCCGGTACGCTTTCAACAACCCCACGTCTTGGCTCACATGCGCCATCACGCGCATCTCCAGTTGCGAGTAATCCCAGTTCCCGAAGACGAACCGGGGCGGAGCGATGATCGCGCGCCGGATTCGCTTCCCCCATGCCGAGTGTTTCGGGATGGCCAGCACGTTCGGGTCATGGGCAGCCAGACGGCCCGTGGGGATCACGGTCAGCCGGAACTGCGCGCGCACGCGGCGAGTGCTGATTTTCATCGCCTAAAGATCGCCCACCAGATCCGTCCGAACACGTTGCGCTTGTTGACAATAATCCAAGACTCAGCCATCGGCCCCACCTGGTTGAGTTGGCCCGTGAGCATCGCGCGTTGCTGGCGGAGTGATCGACGCTTGTGTTGGCGGAACCACTTGCGGCGTTGGTTATGGCTCGCGGTCATTTGGTGGCCCTCCATTGACGATACAGCCGACTGATCAAGAAGCCGATCAGAAAGCTCGCGATACTCCCCAGGATCAGATCGAAGATTGTCATAGCAACGCCTCCACGTATGTCCCCCGGAGTTTCTGCAACTGGCGCAGGCGCAAGAGATCGTCTACGACCGGATGCGCCAGACGCGCCATGACCTTTTCATCCGTCGATCGCCGGCCGGTCTTGCGCGAGTACTTGACCGGCGGGAGATCCAACCAGTCGAACAGGAGATGCTCGACCTGTTCATGTGCGCGGGGATTGAAGTGTTCCCAGGCGTGCGTACCGATGCGGGCTTCGATCATCTCTTCCGCCTGGAGCATGTCGGACTGAATCGCCAGGAGTCTCTTCGTATCGGTCAGCAAGCCATGTGCCTGCATCATCGAGACGAGGGGGATGACCCCGTGATCGAGTTCGGCGGTCGGCCCCAAGCCGGCGTCTTGGACACGAGCCGCGAGCATAGGCGCAATGCGTCGCGTCGTGTCCGCGTCCATGCAGGCGTACTGGATCATCTCGTCGCACCAGGGGATCGTGAGCGCCGGGATCTCCAGGTCTTTGGTGAACTTCGATCGCGCGAGGCTGGCACGGGGATCGGCGCTCGCGTACGCCCTCGCTAACGCCTTAGCGAACTTCGGATCAGTCTTGCGTGTCAACCGATGATCGATCCACGCGCGCAGGGCATCGGCATCGAGCGGGGCCATCACCTCTTTGAACGTGCGGAGCAGAAGGCCAGCGAGCCGGAAGCCTAGAATCTTGAGGCCCAGTGCTTTGCGATCGATGCGTGACTCACCCTCGGTCTGACTGCCCGCGGTCGCACCGAGCAGGAAGGCCAGGATGAGCGAGTCGGTGATCTTCGAAGGGGGCACGGTGATCCCCAGGCTCGCCAAGGTCTCCAAGTCTCCAAGTGATTCGTGCAGGTAGATGGTCTTGGCCTGATCGATCAGCGCTTGGACCCGTCCTATATTGTGGACATCGCCGGCCCTGACCGCATAGCCCTCGCCAGGAGCCGATGACCACGAAAGCCCCCAGGGGCGCTCAGGCGTGCCCTCGGTGTCCAGGGCAAGGGCAGGGCTGGCCAGGCAGTCGTTCGCCCGCATGGGGCGATACCGGCCAGCGGAGCCGGCCTTCCAAGGCTCGACCTTCCCGTTCCTGACCGCCTTGAGCTTGGCGAAGGCTTCGTAGAGGGGAACAAAGATCGAAGGCTTGCGCAGCGCGTAGGCCGGGTGGAAGACCGGGTACACCTTGAACCCGCGCTCATGCTTGAACACGAGCCCTTGGCAGTACTCCATTGGGTAGGGTGGCAGGAACTCGTGCGTGGCGAAGCGGCCGATCGTGATGATGACCTTGGGCTTCACGCGTGCAATCTCGGCCCACAGCCCAGGGCGCGCAGCCTCGATCTCGGCTGGCAAGGGATCGCGATTGCCTTCCGGGCGGAAGTCGAGCACGTTGCGAATGCGGACCTTACGGCGGGCAATCCCCGCATGCGCGAAGAGGCGGTTCAGTTCCTCGCCCGAGGGACCGGCGAACACGTAGCCGAAGCGCTCCTCGACCTCGCCGGGAGCTTCCCCGATCGCCATGATGTCAGCGTCGAGTGGGCCGGTGCTGCGGACCTTACGCATCATCTGTTGTGCCATCAAGGGGAAGAAGCGGTTGTTGAAGCTGCGCCATTTCGTCATCGTACGCCTGCAGTGCTTGCAGCATGTGGTCGTATGCTTCCTGCGGATTACCGCGAGTCACCCACTCATGCTGAAGATACGCCAGCAACTCACGAACGTCTACCACGTCTAGTACGATCGTTTGGGCCATACGCTTTTCTCCTTGTCAGCCTTGTCCTCATCCGTCAAGAGACTCGCGATCTTGAGCAGCCGCCCCATCACCCGGCGCAACACAGCGAGGATTGGGCCGGTCGCCTTGATCGACTCCAAGTCATGCGCGGCCTCGCCCAGCTCGATCAGGGCATGATCGCGTGGCTGCAGCTCGGGTTGTTTCAGTCTAGGGTCGTTGCGCATGCACGATGACGCCTCCCGCGTTTGGTCTCCTCCTCAATGGCCGCGACAATCCGCCGCGCCAGTGTCTTGCCGATCCCTGGCACCGCCCGCCAAGTCTTCTCGTCGGCGAGGGCTAGTGCTTGCGCAGACGGGAAATGCTTGTCAATTGCCGTCGCGCGGTCCCAGCCGACACCGGGCAGATCCTTCGCCCAGAGTTTCGTCAGTGTTGTTTTGCTGAACAGCGCCGGGTCCACCTCGCGATGGAACGCCAGATGCGAGCGGTGTTGATTCACACCTTTGCTAGTCCACCAGTGAATGATCGACGCGATGAACATGATCGTATCCAGCCGCGATGTTGAGCGCCGCCAGAGGGTCGCGGCGCGTTCCTCCAGCGTGAGCAGATGCCCGTCCATCTCATTGAACCGCAGGCCGTGCCCACCCTGAAACCAAGACGTGCGCCATAGGCGACCACGGCGAAGCGCTACGAGCCCTCCTGGCATGGGGCGCCAGACGCCTTCGATGATCAGGTAGCGGCGATCATAATCCTTCACGAGTTCGCGCAACTGGTGGCCCGCCAGCCGTCCTTTGCGGAAGCTGGCATAGAAGTCCCCGAACGTCTTGATCTCGATCCCAATACGCAGACCGTCATGCGCGAGGAACGCGATGTCGGCGCTGTTTAACGTGCGCGTGCGGACGGAGAATCCCAAATGGCGCAGCGGCTCGGCGAGATCATGGGAGCGCTGGCGCTTTTTGCTCGGACCCACGCGTGGATCGAGATAGACTGTGCCCTGCGTCATAGCTCAGTCCTTCAGAAGCGCCTGGACGCCATCGGAGCGCCAGAGCCTACAGGGCGCGCACTCACACGGAGCGTGCTGACGGCTCGTCCTGAACGCGGCCTCGTCAGCACACAACATGATAGGTTCGGTGCTGTTTCGGCAGACTAGCGCCTGTGCCAGCGTGCGGGCGAGGGTGCGGAGATCGTACGCTGCCAATGTTGGATCTGCCGTCTCATCACAAGTCAACAGGAAGGCAATATAGCGCAGCATGCCCTTCTGTAGATTCTTGACTTCAGCCAGCATGGCAGCATCCCGCTGCGCCTCGGCCAGCGCATCGCAGACGGCCCGCGTTCGGGAGTCGAACGCACGGTTGATCTCAATAAGCTGTTCTGCTCTACATTCCGCTGGGCCGTTATACCTGTCTTGTTCGCACTTAGCCGAGAGTGACTTGATCTTGCAAAGCAACGCCTTCGCCTGACAATCTGGCGAATGTCCTTCACCATCGAAGTCCTGAGCGCCACAGAACCGACATGGAAACTCGCTTTGCTCATCAGCCACAGAACCTCCCTTGAGCGTCAAGATATACGCCCCAGTCATCCTTTGCCCCGTTGTCTGGACAGCGCATGCAGGTTAATTTGAGCAACACTGCACGGGCCGGATCGTGTTCCGTTCGTTTGGCGTTGGAGTATCGCCGCCCACAGACAGGACAGTAGATATGGATATGACCTGGTTTAAGCGGCCGAAAGCCAACGTACCCTCCGTCCCGCTTAGCCATTGCCATTCTCCTGAAGCAGCTCCTTGACAGACTTGTGCTTAAGCAATGGGTGGTCGAATTGCGAGTCGCGCAGCGCCCGCGCCAGCGTGCGGGCGAGGGCTTCGGCCTGCTCCAGCGCGCCACAGACGGCATCGAGCGCGGCTTTTTTGTCAGGAATACCCCACTCGTTAAGAACCTTGTCTAGCGCCTTCCGCTCCCCCGCCGCCTTCCCGCACTGCTCGCACACCCAGGCCACCGTCATGGACTTGCCAGCGCCGCCAGCGCACGGGTGCTTGTCGGGTTGGTAGTAGCCTTCGCCTCTGTAGCCGCAACGATCACACGGCGCCAAGGACAGTGGTGGCTGCTGCTGCCGGATGATGGAGCGGAGGTGCTCAATTTCGCATTCGCGGCAAGGCTTTCCATGCACCTTGTCTCGATGATCAGGACAAAACGGATTCCGCGCCATCTGTGCGCGCCGCAATTTAAGCTCGGCGCGTTCCTTCGCCGATAGATCCACCGGCTCAGCCATGTCAGTCTCCCCTTTTCGCCTGTTCACGCTTCTCTCGTCTCCGCTTGCGTTGCTGCTCAAGCCGATGTTCCCGATTGGCTTCCTCGCGCTCGTATTCATCGACCCAGCCGTCTTCGTCTGGCATAAGCATCTGATCGATCTGCCAGTCGGCCATCTCGCCCATGTCAGTCTCCCTGCCCGCTGTCACGTAGCGCCTCCTTCAACGTCGCGTAGACGTACTCCCAGGCGCGATTGTAGTGATGACTTTCCTGCGGCGGCTGGTCTCTCTTGATGTGTTCGTAGATTCCAACCATGATTTGGTCGGTGAGTTTCCCGGCTTTGTTCTTAGGTGTTTCCATCGTCAGTCTCCCTGCCCGCTGTCGGCGCGGGCGTCAATGTCAGGCCAATAACGTCGATGCCCAACATCGGCCTCCCACTTGCCGGCCAAAAGTGCCCGTGCGCGTTTCCACGGCTCCATAGAATGCACGCAGTCACGATGGCCCATGCACCCATCGGACGCGTAGATGATCGCTTCGAGGATCTCAACGGCCTCGCACAGTTGAGCGACGACACGAACCGAGGCGTCCGTAAAGTCTGCCCGCACATCGCAGACTGGCGTTTCCGGCGTTATCCCGCGCAACTGGATCGTGGCTCGTAAGCTATGAAGGACGCGCCGGATCAGGGCCTCTCTCTGCTGCTGGATCTGGTTTAGGTTCATGGCTGCTCCTTTCATGATTCACGTAGTATTCGAGCCGTTTCTTGACTTCCTCGCGCACCCAGTCAGCCATCACCGCCTCCGCTCATACATCTAGCCATAACCTTGAGCCCGCCCATCGGCTTCGATACGCCGCACGCCGTCCGCATGGCGCCGCTCGTCACGCGACCACTCGAACAGGATGAAATCCAGACCAGCGCCCTCCTGCACACGCCCGCAGATCCCAGGTGCCCAGCCATGCGGTGACCGAATCTCAAGCGCCCGCTCCATAACCTCAGCGAGCGGTTTGTCCTGATGGTCTTGGTAGAGCAGGCCGGTGACGCCAAGATCCTGTGCTCGCCTCAGCCATTGCACCTCATCCTTGTCGGGCTCTGAGCCATCGAACGACGGCCACCCACTCCACCGCTCTCGGGTGAAGTGAACATACATCGGGACGTCGCCAACGATCCGAGACAGCCCGTCCAGGTATCGGAGCTGCGCCGTGCCGTTGCCCCAGTCGCCGCCGAGATCATTGATCTCCCATCCCCACATCACCGCGCGCACATTGGGGCCGACGTCAGCCCACAGAGAGCGCACGCGCTGGAGATGAACGTCGATCCCCATTCCAGGGACACGCACGCGCTGGAGGTGGACGTCGATCCCCATTCCAGCCAGCGGGTGCAGGACCAGGACCGGGATCAGATGCTCGGCATAGAGTTCGTCAAGTCGAGCACTCAACGTGTTGGGATTCCCCCACCAGTCCCAGTGCCATCGAGGGAAGCCTGAATACGTGTTGCCCACGGCCAGCGGAACATGGGTGTAACCGTGTTGGTGCATCCAAGCGTATTGTTCGCGGCGCTCGGATATATTCATGCCGCCAATCATGAACAGCGGTTTGTCCCACCGGCCCAAGAAATCCGTCTTCCACGCGCGAACCTTTTGGAGTGCCGGTCGCCACGGTACGGGTGCTGGCGGTGGAGCAGGCGATGGTTCAACGAACGGAGGAGGCTCAGCCGGGGCCGACGGCGGTGGTTTCTGAGCGGACGCTTTCCAGCGTGTGATCCACACAATTGCCGCACTCACGGCCGAGACAAAGACTTTGAATGGCCAGTTTTTGATGTTCATAGGTTTCACCCATGCACTGCCCGCTGGCACCGATCCCCGCCACTCGTGGGCTCCTCACTCCCGACCAGGATTAGCCAGGGCCAGCCTGCGACCGGCGCGTAAGGCGAGTGGTTCCCAGCGGGGGATCGGTGCCGTACACTCATTGCCAGTCACTCGCTTCGGTTTCAGGAAAGACCAGTTGTGCCACGTCCGCGAACGTGGGGTTCTCCAGCTCGTAGCCGTTCAGCTCTGGGTCATGCCCGCAGTCGAGGATCGTCCCGATGAACTTGACCTCGCTCATCTTGCCCGTGCGCTGTAGTTCAAAGGTCATGTGGCTCTGGCGGTCCATCCACTTCCAGCCCACGCGCTTGAACCGCCCGCTGGGCCGAGACCGCCCGCTGCCATCGTCGGAGACCCACTCCTCTCCGAGATCGTGATTCATGATCAGGTTGATGTCGCTCTCTGAGGCGAGGTCCACCAAGCCTCGCATGCGCTTGTTGAGCACGCCGTAGTGTTCCATGCCGACATGCGACAGCATCTCCAGATCCGCCAGGCGCACAATGTCCCAGAACTCGTTGGCCTTGTCCCAGACAATCGAGCGGACGCCTTCTTTGATTGCCTGCTTGAAGTCGGCGGTGAACTCGTCCACGATCCGCTCGGCGGCTTTGACCTCCTTGGGCACGCTCGTCTTGATCTTCTGCCCGGAGCGCGTCTGCCCGACTTCCTTGATCTTGGTCTCGGGCGTCTTGTAATGCGTGATGTAGATATCCTTGTAGCCCGGCGTACCCTTGAACTTCTTGAGCGTCCCCTCCAGCCGCCCATTGATGTCCTGTACGAGTAGCGGCTTGGGCGCCGTCAGGCCGAAGTGTGACGATCCATTCTTGGTCCACGCCTGCACGGTGATGATCAGACGCTCTCGATCGATCTGATCGTCGGCGCGTTCAAACGAAAAGGCGGGCGGTGTTTTCTTGCTCACAAGTTCTGCTCCTGTCGTGGCGGATAGAGCGATCGTGACGAGCACGTATCGCAGATCCCCTGAATGAACCCACACCCATCAGGCCGGCGCTGGTTCGTGATCGTCCGAAAGAACTCCCGGTACGCGTCTTCCTGCGGGTCGGCGCTCGACGTGTCCCAGTACACCCCGCACGCTTGGCAGATGATGCGCGTCTGCATACATCACGCCTGCGGCAAATGCTTGGCGTCCAGGCTTTTCAAGATCGCCAAGGCATTCGCGTCGTGTTGATGACGCCGGAGATGGTTGGCAGCTTTGCGTTGTCGCGCGGTCGTCGGGGCGCCAATGATCGCCCCAAGTTCTCGCACCCTGTCAGGCGACCACGCCGCAGCCACCAGCGAGGCTCGCAACATTTGAGCCAACCCGTAGATAAGGGCCAGCGGCCAGGGCGCGAGTACTGTCTGCGTGACAACTGAGGCCCAGACTGCCCCGGCCATCCAGTCTTGCTCGGTCCATGGCACCTCAAGCTGTTGCAAGCGCGTCGAGACGTCCCCGCGGACAATCAGTGCTAACTCCTCCCACGAGCAGTCAGCCAGCGGCTTGTCAACGGGTGGTGTGGCGTGATCGGGCATGTGTGCGCTCCCATGTCTTCTTGTACCCCAAGACCTTGCGCCAGTTCTCACGCAGTTCGCGGGGGGTGAAGGTCAGATCGAACCGCCGCTTATGTGGTTCGGTCGGCGGCTTCCAGTTCCCACAGACGTTGCAGACGATGAGGCTCGCCTTGAGCAGCTGGCGAGCATGCGCGTACGCCTTGATCTGGATGAACCAGTACCAATGCCAGTCCTCGATCTCCCGCGCGGAGCTGGCATAGGACAGCTTGAACTCCCAAATGCGTTCGCCGGGTGTCTCGCCATCGGGCGTGAGCAGCACGCCATCTTGCGTATGCTCAACGCCGTCGATGATCTCGTAGCCGGCCTTGCGCAGCTTGTACTTCTCGTACATCTCGAACGCACAGCCCAACTCCATGCGTCCCTTGGTCCCCTGGTCGAAGTCCTCGCCCTCATCAAGCGAGAACTTCTCCGGGTCGCGCTCGTGGAGCATGAGCGATTGAAGGTCCGAGAAATGCAAGCCCTCCGATCGCCCCTTCTCCTCGTTCGTATCGAGCACCCAGTCGTATGGAACCGGCGTAAGGCTCATGCTGGCACCAGATAGTCGCCCTTGATCGCCCAGGGCTGGCCCTTGGCCTTCTGGAACTTCGACGTGCCCGCCAGCTTAGACGCGGCCATGCGAGTACTGTTCGACACACCCCGAAGCACAGCGCTCTTGTGAACCTCGATCCCCACGCGCGCCAGGCCGATCTTCTTCTTCGCCTTGAGGACGCTCACGATCGCCATCGTGGCCAGCGCCTCGGCGTCATCAGCCGCCGCCTCCTCCTCCTCAGCCTCTTCCTCTTCAGTTTCCTCCTCACGTGGTGGACGTTCGTGTTTCTCCTTTTCGGCTTCCTCAGCCTCTTCCTCTTCGGCTTCCTCCTCTTCCTCGCTCTCATCGCTCTCGGTATCGGTCTGTCCCACCAGTTCTGACGGCAGCAACGTCGTGCCCTTACGGCCCGGTACGATCTCCTG